>Ga0208229_1000099_pt1 | contig 20134 bp, 20 predicted proteins | sample LakMenEpi22Aug11_FD_150725 | JGI IMG/M metagenome (GOLD analysis project Ga0208229, IMG submission 150725) | Freshwater microbial communities from Lake Mendota, WI - 22AUG2011 deep hole epilimnion (SPAdes) | ecosystem: Environmental > Aquatic > Freshwater > Lake > Epilimnion/Euphotic zone ... | reverse complement strand
ACGACGAGCGCCGCCTGGAGCTGGCCCCCAGCCTGGCGGAGCGGGCGCAGCGCTTCCTGGTCACCATGGCCCGCCGCTACCAGGTGACGCTGCTGGGCGGTGGCTATCCGGTGCCAGCCGGCGAGCGGCTCACCAGCAATCGCGCTGAGCTGGTGGGCAAGGACGGCCAGATCCTCGCCACCTACGACAAGATTCACCTCTTCGATGTGGATCTGCCTGACGGCAACACCTACCGCGAGTCGGCCACGGTGATGCCCGGTCAGGACCTCCCCCCCGTGGTGGAGGTGCCCGGCCTCTGCCGCGTCGGCCTGTCGATCTGTTACGACGTCCGCTTCCCTGAGCTCTACCGCCATCTGGCCGGCGCCGGTGCCGATGTCCTGTTCATTCCGGCGGCGTTCACCGCCTTCACCGGCAAGGACCACTGGCAGGTGCTGCTTCAGGCCAGGGCCATCGAGAACACCACCTACGTGGTGGCTCCGGCCCAGACCGGCAACCACGGCAACCGACGCCAGACCCATGGCCACGCCCTGGTGATCGATCCCTGGGGCACCGTGCTGGCGGACGCCGGTGTGGTGCCGGGACTGGCTGTGGCTCCGGTGGATGTTGGCCATCGCCAGCGCATCCAGGCCCAGATGCCGAGCCTGCAGCATCGCCGCCCCGCCCTGTTCTGAGCCGGTGATGCCGCCTTCACCACAGCGCCGCTTCCGGCGGCTGGCCCGTTTACCGGGCCTGCTTCTGCTTGCTGCTGCCCTGCCCCTCTCGGTCCTGGCCAGCCTGCCGGCCTGGGCTGCCAGTGCTCTTTCCGCCTGGCGCTTCAGCAGCGAGGGCGTGCTGGAGCTGCGCACCGCCCCTGCCGCCGCATTGCAGGCCTTCTACGAGGAAGGCCGTGCCGGCGTTGGGCCGCGGGTCTGGATCGATCTTCCCGGAGCCCCTCAGCGCACGCGCACCATCCCCGGCAATGGCGCCGTGCGCCAGGTGCGGGTGGGCCGTCCCGGCGAGGACACCACCCGGCTGGTGTTCGAGTTCCAGCCCGGCACGCCCCTGGATCCCAGCCGGTTGCGACTGGTGGGAACCAGCGCAGACCGCTGGCGGATGGAGCTGGGCCCGGCGGCGGCCGCCGCCGCCGTGATCGGTGAGGGTGATCTTGAGGCCGCCACCCCGGTTCCCAGTTGGCGTGCCCAGGTGCCGTGGCAGCCACGCCTGCCCCAGGGATCGCTGCCCTCGGCGAGCGGCCTTCCCGACGTGCCCCGTGGCCGCTACACGATCGTGATCGATCCCGGCCACGGCGGTCCGGATCCCGGTGCGGTGGGCATCAACGGCCTGCGCGAAACCGATGTGGTGCTGGACGTCAGCCTGCAGCTGGCCCAGCTGCTGCAGGCGAAGGGCATCAATGTGCTGATGACCCGCACCTCCGAGGTGGACGTGGACCTGCCGCCGCGGGTGGCACTCGCCAACAACAGCCGGGCCGATCTGTTCCTCAGCATCCACGCCAATGCCCTGAGCATGGCGCGCCCGGATGTGAACGGGATCGAGACCTTCTATTTCCAGTCCAGCCGCTCGCGGGCCCTGGCCCAGGCGGTGCAGGAGCAGATGCTGGCCATTTCACCCGGCAGTCCCGACCGAGGGGCGCGGCCCGGGCGCTTCTTCGTGATCCGCCGCACCGTGATGCCCTCCGCGCTGGTGGAGATGGGGTTCGTGACCGGCTCCCTCGATTCCCCCCGCCTGGCTGATCCCGCCTTCCGGCGCCGTCTTGCCGTGGCACTGGCCAATGGGCTGCTGCGCTACCTGGTGGCCAATCCATGAGCGCTGGCGAGCGGACTCTCCAGCGCGCAGACCCGATCGGCATCTTTGATTCGGGGGTGGGTGGTCTGAGCGTCTGGCGCCAGGTCGTGCACCACCTGCCCTGTGAGTCGGTGCTCTACCTCGCCGATCAGGCACATGTGCCCTACGGCAACCGTTCCGCCGCCGAAATCCAGCACTTCTGCCTGGCGGTGGCCGATCAGCTCGTGGATCAGGGCTGCAAGGCGCTCGTGGTGGCCTGCAACACCGCCTCCGCCGTTGCCCTGCAACCCCTGCGGCGGCGTTATCCCGATCTGCCGATCCTCGGTCTGGAGCCGGCCGTGAAGCCCGCTGTGGCGCTCACCCGTTCAGGCGTCGTGGGGGTCATGGCCACGCCGGCCACCTTTCAGGGGCAGCTCTACCGCGCCACCGTCGGCCGCCATGCCAGCGACGTTCGTGTGGTGGAGCAGGTCTGCATCGGCCTGGCGGACCTGGTGGAGCAGGGGCAGCTGGAGGGGGATGACTGTGATCACACCCTGCGCTGTTTTCTGGAGCCGATGCTGGCGGCCGGTGCCGACACGATCGTGCTGGGCTGCACCCACTACCCCTTCGTGATCGAGGCCATTCGGCGCCTGGTGGGTCCGAGCCTGGCGGTGCTGGACCCGGCTCCGGCGGTGGCCCGCCACCTGGGGGAGGTGCTGCGGCAGCGCGGCCTGGCTCTGCCGCCGGATGGCGATGCCGGCAGCCATCGCTTCTTCACCACCGGCGATGAGCAGGCCTTCGACCGGGCTGTTTCCCGTCTGGTGGGTGCCGACTGCCGCAGTTCCTCCCTGCGCTGGCTGGAGTCCGATGGAGCCAGCCCCCAGCTGCTGGGTCTCTGAGCCTGCGACCCATGGTCCGAGCCTTCTAGGATCGCCGCACCGCAGGGGGACATGGCCACCGTTGCAGAGCTGTTACAGCCCGTCGAGGCCGACCTCGAGGCTCTGCTGAGCGATCTGCGCAGCCTGATCGGCGCTGGTCATCCGATCCTCCAGGCTGCTGCCGAACACCTGTTCAGCGCCGGTGGCAAGCGGCTGCGCCCCGGCATCGTTCTGTTGATCTCCCGTGCGCTCTCGCCTGACGGCGAACTGAGCAGCCGGCACCGGCGTCTGGCGGAGATCACCGAGATGATCCATACCGCCTCGCTGGTGCACGACGACGTTGTGGACGAGGCCTCCACCCGCCGTGGTGTCGACACCGTCCACAGCCGTTTCAATCACCGTGTTGCGGTTCTGGCGGGCGATTTTCTGTTCGCCCAGGCCAGCTGGCACCTCGCCAACCTCGACGATCTGGAGGTGGTGAAACTGCTCAGCCGCGTGATCATGGATCTGGCTGACGGTGAGGTGCGCCAGGGCCTGTTCCGCTACGACACCGGGCAGAGCTTCGAGACGTACCTCGAGAAGAGCTACTGCAAAACCGCTTCGCTGATCGCCAACAGTGCCCGTGCTGCCGGGGTGCTCAGCGGTCTGCCGTCGTCGCAGCTGGATGCGCTCTACCGCTTCGGCCGCCAGCTCGGCCTGGCCTTCCAGGTTGTGGACGACATCCTTGACTTCACCGGCAGCGATCAGCAGCTGGGCAAGCCTGCAGCCAGCGATCTGGCCAGCGGCTACCTCACAGCTCCGGCGCTCTATGCCCTCGAGGAACGCCCGTCACTTGCCGGTCTGATCGAACGGGAGTTCAGCGAAGCGGGCGACCTGGCTCAGGCCCTTGATCTCGTGCGCGGCAGCAGTGCCATTCAGCGATCCCGCACCCTGGCCGAAAGCTTCGCCAACGAGGCCCGTGATGCCCTCACCTGGCTGCCACCGTCCGACTCGCGCAGTGCCCTGCTGGAGCTGCCGGAGTTCGTGCTCAGCCGGTTGTACTGACGCGCCCGCCTCTGCGGGCACGTCCACTCAGCCAAGCTCCGTGAGCACCGTCTCCAGGCTGTTCAGAAACCGCTCGATGCCGGGGTACAGAACGGCAAGCTCTGCGGTCTCAGCCGCAGCATCGCCAGTGTTCATAAGCTGCGGCGGCAGCACATACACGCGGCATCCCGCTGCCAGCGCTGCCTGTGCGCCCGCCGGTGAGTCCTCAAAGGCCCAGCACTCGCTGCAGTTCACCCCAAGCCGCTGAGCGGCCAGCAGGAACACATCCGGTGCCGGTTTGCCTGCCAGCAGGTCGGGATCATCACCGTGCACCCGCGCCTCGATCAGCTCCAGCCAGGGATGTGGACCCGTCTTGAGGGCAACCGCCGCCTGTGAACTGCTGGTGGCCAGGGCCATGGGAATGCCCCGCGCCCGGAGGCGGCTCACCAGCTCCGCCGCGCCGGGCATCGGCTTGGCGTGGATCAGCAGCGCTTCGGCAATCGGCTGGCGCACCGCAAGCAGGTCGTCCCGGCTGGGGGTGGAGAGTCCGCTGGCGTCGATCCAGTGCAGAACCTGCTCCGCGCAGTCCAGCCGGCGCCGGCCGCGCAGGGCCAGCAGTTCCTGCGGCGTGAGCGGTCGTCCGAACCGGCTGGCGGCCTGCTGCCAGGCCTCGGCGTGCAGAGGCTCGGTATCGAGCAGCAGCCCGTCGAGATCGAAGAGGCAGGCAGCCGGCAAACCCATCGCACCATCCTGCAACGGCGGCTCGTTCGACGCGTTTGACTGGATGCTGATGGGCCCCAGGGCGTGACGCGCAAGCTCCTTTTCCCCCTGCTGGTGCTGCTGCCCCTGTCGCTGCTCGCCGAGCAGCGGGGAGCCTCTGATCTGCTGGTGTTCGTGCTGGCAGGTGCGGGAATCATTCCTTTTGCTCTGCTGCTCAGCCAGGCCACCGAGGCCATTGCCGAGCGCAGCGGCCCCACCGTGGGCGCCCTGTGCACTGCCGTGTTCGGCAACTTCGCCGAGCTGATCATCGCCATCACCGCCCTGCGCCAGGGACTGATCGATGTGGTGAAGGCCAGCATCACCGGCGCGATCCTTTCCGATGTGCTTCTGGTCACGGGCATGGCGATGCTGTGCGGGGGCCTGCGCTATGCCGAGCAGCACTTCCAGCCCGCGGTGGTGCGCACCAATGGCGCCGCCATGACCCTGGCGGTGATCGCCCTGGCCCTGCCGGCTGCCTTGATCTCCACCTCCGGCATCGATGACGTGGTGGCGATCCACGGCCTCTCGCTCACGGTGGCCGTGATCCTGATCGTGATCTACCTGCTCACCCTGGTGTTCTCGCTGGTGACCCACAACCACCTGTTCGAGCCGCCCCATCTGCTGCTTGAGGCGGGTGATGCGGAAGCCAACGGCCAGCGCGGTTCGGGCCTGCTGCCCTGGATCGCCCTGCTGCTGTTCAGCACCGCCGGTCTGGCGCTGCAGTCGGAGGTGTTCGTGACCAGCCTCCAGCCCGCCACCGCTGCCCTGGGCCTCTCGCCGCTGTTCACCGGTGTGATCGTGATCCCGATCGTGGGTGGCTTCTCGGAATACGTGCCGGCTGTGCGTGGCGCCCTGCGCAATCAGATGGATCTGCCACTGCAGCTGGCGATGGGCTCCAGCCTGCTGGTGGCGTTGCTGATGGCACCGGCCCTGGTGCTGATCGCCTCCGCCATCGGTCAGCCGATGGACCTGGATTTCACCGGATTCGAGGTGATCGCCCTGGGGCTGGGGGTGTTGATCGTGAATCTGGTGAGCATCGAAGCCCGCTCCAACTGGCTCGAGGGGGTGCTGCTGCTGGCCACCTACGCCATCCTGGCCACCGCTTTTTTCTATTACCCCGCCTGAGGGGCACCGGCGGGATCCCCCGAGTCCACTGGGTCACCCCAGCGGATTGCGAGCGATCCTTTCGGCTTCGCTGCAGACCTTCACGGATCGCGCCGTTGTGCTGGTATCAGCCCGGTATGGCGGCTTGAATGCCGCTCTGCACCCTTCCTCTCGCGCTGGCGATGACCGAGCCGTCCACCTCTGCGCCCGCCACGCCAGCTCCCGTGCCCATGCCCGCCACGATCGAATCGGTTCTTCAAGAACAGAGGCTGTTTCCGCCGCCGGCCGATCTCGCCGCCCGGGCCGCCATCGGCTCGATGGACGCCTACCGCGCGCTCTGCGAACGCGCCGAGGCTGACCCCGACGGCTTCTGGGGGGAGCAGGCCCGCAGCCAACTGCACTGGTTCGAGCCGTTCCACACGGTGCTCGACTGGAGCCATCCCCCCTTCGCCCGCTGGTTCGAGGGGGGCACCACCAATCTTTCGGTCAACTGCCTCGATCGTCACCTCACGGGCCCCCGTGCCGACAAGACGGCCCTGATCTGGGAGGGGGAACCCGGTGACAGCCGCTCGTTCACCTATCGCGAGCTGCATGCCGAGGTATGCCGGGCAGCCAATGCCCTCAAGGCCCTCGGCATCGGCAAGGGCGACCTGGTGGCGCTCTACATGCCGATGGTGCCGGAAGCGGCGATCGCCATGCTCGCCTGCGCCCGCATCGGTGCCCCCCATTCGGTGGTGTTCGGCGGCTTCTCCGCTGATGCGCTGCGTGATCGCTTGATCGATGGCGAGGCCCGGCTGGTGATCACGGCCGATGGCGGCTTCCGCAAGGACAAGCCGGTGCCGCTCAAGCCGGCGGTGGATGAGGCGTTGGCGGCCAACGGTGGTGCCGCCAGCGTTGAGCATGTGCTGGTGGTGCGGCGCATCGGTGCAGCGGAGGGCGCCGGCGACGCCTGCGCGATGCAGACCGGCCGGGACCTGTGGTGGCACAAGTTGGTGCAGAGCCAGAGCAGCGACTGCCCGGCCGAGCCGATGGCCAGTGAAGACCGCCTGTTCGTGCTCTACACCTCCGGTTCCACCGGCAAGCCCAAGGGCGTGGTGCACACCACCGCTGGATACAACCTCTGGGCCCACCTCACCTTCCAGTGGATCTTCGACATCAAGGAGAACGACATCCACTGGTGCACCGCCGATGTGGGCTGGATCACCGGGCACAGCTACATCGTCTACGGCCCGCTCTCCAATGGCGCCACCACCGTGATGTACGAGGGGGCGCCGCGTCCCTCCAAGCCCGGTGCCTTCTGGGAGGTGATCCAGAAACACCGCTGCACGATCTTCTACACCGCCCCCACGGCGATCCGCGCCTTCATGAAGAGCGGCCGTGAGGTTCCCGACCAGTACGACATGAGCTCCCTGCGCATCCTCGGCACGGTGGGGGAGCCGATCAACCCGGAAGCGTGGATGTGGTATCGCGATGTGATCGGCGGCAATCGCTGTCCGGTGGTTGATACCTGGTGGCAGACCGAGACCGGCGGGGTGATGATCAGCCCGCTGCCGGGCGCGACCCCCACCAAGCCGGGATCCGCCACCCTGCCCCTGCCCGGCATCGTGGCCGACATCGTCGACAAGGATGGCAACTCCCAGGCCGCCGATCAGGGGGGCTACCTCGCCATCCGCCGGCCCTGGCCGGGGATGATGCGCACGGTGCATGGCGATGCGGAACGTTTCCGCAAGAGCTACTGGGAGGAGATCCGCCCGGCTGATGGGTCGTATCTCTACTTCGCCGGTGACGGTGCCCGCCGCGATGCCGACGGCTACTTCTGGGTGATGGGCCGGGTCGACGACGTGATCAACGTCAGCGGACACCGCCTCGGCACGATGGAGATCGAGAGCGCCCTGGTCAGTCATCCCGCCGTGGCCGAGGCCGCGGTGGTGGGCCGCCCGGATGAGCTCAAGGGTGAGGGCATCGTTGCCTTCGTCACCCTTGAAGCTGGCCGCAGCGGCGACGACGCCCTGATCGCTGAGCTGCGGGCCCATGTGGGTAAGGAGATCGGCCCGATCGCCCGTCCGGATGTGATCAAGTTCACCGATGCCCTGCCCAAGACCCGCAGCGGCAAGATCATGCGCCGCATCCTGCGCGCTCTGGCCGCCGGCCAGGAGGTAAGCGGCGACACCTCCACTCTCGAAGATCGCTCGGTACTTGATACGTTGCGGGTGTGAACCGTGCAACGGCGCTGATTCTGCTCGCGGGCTTCGTGCTGCGAGGGCTGTTGGCGCTGATCCTGCCGCCGGGCTACGACGAGAGCTACTACCTCTTCTACGGGCAGTATCCGGCGCTGAGTTACTTCGACCATCCCCCGGCCGTGGCGCTCTGGTCCGGCCTGGGGCAGGTTCTGCCGGCCGTCTTTCGGCTTGAACCGGTGCTGGCCCTGCGGCTGCCGGGTCTGTTCAGCTACACCGCCTCCCTGGCGCTGCTGGCCTCTGCAACCGGCCGCTGGTTCGGTCCCAGAGCCGGCTGGATCGCCGCTGCGCTCGGCAGCCTCTCGCCGCTCTTGCTGGCCTGTGGCGGTCTGCTGCTCCTGCCCGACAGTCCACTGCTCCTGATGATGAGCGTGCTGTTGTGGTGGCTGTCGCGGCATCCGTTGCATGCCCCCCGCCGCGCCTGGGAATCCCTGCTGTTCGGCCTGATCCTTGGGGCACTCTGTCTGGCCAAATATCAGGGGCTGCTGCTGGTGCTGACCCTGGCGCTGCTGCGCCTGTTCGATTCCCTGCGGCAACGGCAGCTGCGCTGGCGCGACACGGCGCTGGTACTGCTGGGCTTTGTGGGCACCAGCGCACCCCTCTGGATCTGGAATGCCCAGAACGGCTGGGTGTCGTTCGCCTTCCACTCCGGCCGTTCGGCAGCGGCGGTGTTCCACTGGCAGGGACCTCCCCTGTTCCTGCTCAGTCAGCTCGCCTTGCTGTTCCCCAGCATCGGTGTGCTGCTGCTGCTGGCTCTGCTGCGAGGGCCCGGTCGTCTGCTGCAGGCGCTGGCCTGGCCCCAGCTGTTGCTGTTTCTGTTCCTGTCAGGACGGATGCAGGTGCTGGCGAGTTGGCTGGTGCCGGCCTGGTGGTTGCTGCTTCCCCCGGCTGCAGCCCTGCTGGCCAGGCCGGGCCTGTGGTCACGCCTGTGGCTGCGCCTGCTGGTGGTCGTCACTGCAGTGCTCACCCCTGTTCTGAGCCTGGCTGCAGCGGCCCATGTGCGCTGGGGTGTGGCGTCGGCTCTGGTGCCTCCTGCCGCCGATACCTCCGGCCAATTGCTGCTGCCGGCTGCCCTGCGCTCCGAGCTGAGCCGGCACCCAGCCATCTGGAAGGCGTTGTTGGACGCCGATGTGATCGCCTCCAACCGCTATGAGCTGCCGGGGTTCCTGGCTCTGGCGTTGCAGGGCCGGACCCGGGCCCAATTCACCACCTACTCCGGCGATAACCGCGCCTTTGATCACTGGCGTCAGCACCTCAACCCCCGGGCCAGCCGCGGTGTTCTGTTCGCCGTCGTTGGCGACTACGCGCCGATCAGCAGCCTGGCAGGTCCGGCGGCTGATCGGCCCTGGCGATTCGGCCCCCTGCGCCCCCTGGGCCAGGTGGTGGTTCGGCGCGGCGGCCGACCGGCGGCCACCCTCGAGTTCTACGGCTTTGATCCCTCGCTGGTCAGGAGCGGTCGATCGCTTTGAGGCTCGGGCCAGGCTCGCTGCGCGGCAGCGCCGGTTCGATCAGCAGGCGTTCGGTGGCTTCGATCTCCAGTCCAGGGCCGTAGAGGTAACCCTGGGCGTAGTCGCTGCCCAGCTCCAGCAGCCGCGCTTCCTGGGTCTCCGTTTCCACCCCCTCCGCCACCACGCTCACGCCAAGGGCTCCCGCCAGGGAGACGATCGCCTGGGCGATGGCTTCATCCTCCGGATCGCTGCCCAGATCTGCCACGAACGACTGGTCGATCTTGAGCAGACCCACCGGGAAGCGCTTGAGATAGAGCAGCGACGAATAGCCGGTGCCGAAGTCGTCGATCGCCAGCTTCAGGCCGAGATGGCGCAGCCCCTGAATGGTGCTCGTCGTCGACTGGATGTCCTCCACCAGCGAGGTTTCGGTGATCTCCAGGAAAAGTCGCGATGGCGCGATGCCACTGGCCGCCAGGATCGGCTCGATCCGTTGCACCAGATCGGCTGCGCTGAGGGTGCGGGCGGACACGTTCACCGACAGCCGCAGATGCTCCAGGCCGGGGAGCTGCTGCCAGCGCCCCAGGGCTCGACAGGCCGCTTCCATCATCCAGAGATCGATGCCTTCGATCAGGCCGCTGTCCTCGGCGGCGGCAATGAAGGCCGATGGTGTCAGCAGGCCCTGCTGAGGATGCTTCCAGCGGGCCAGGGCCTCGAACCCCACCAGCTGGCGGTCCGCCAGTCGGACGATCGGCTGCAGGTGGCAGACGATCTCGCCGTTGCCGACGGCATGGCGCAGGGCCTCCTCCAGAGCCAGCCGGTTGCGGGCCTCCTCGCGCATGCTCGGCTGGAACAGGGCGTAGCGCCCCCGCCCCAGGGCCTTGGCTCGGTACATCGCCATGTCGGCGTTCTCGATCAGCAAGGAGGCGGTATCTCCCGGTTGGGCCAGGCAGATGCCCACGGAGGCGGAGTGGCTCAGTTCGGTTCCGGCCACGCGAATCGGCCGCCGGATCGCCGTGATGATCCTCTGGGCCAGCTCCGATGCCGCTTCCGGTTTGCGGGTGCGGGTGATCACGATGAATTCGTCGCCCGAGAGTCGCCCCACCAGGTCGTCCCGCCGCACCGAGCGCTGCAGGATGCGGCTCACATGCACCAGCAGCTCATCGCCGGCTGCATGGCCGTGCGCATCGTTCACCCACTTGAAGCGGTCGATGTCGATGAACAGAACAGCGGTGCCGCAAGCGCCATCGTCTGGAGGCTGCTGGGTCCAGCGGCAGAGGCGTTCCAGCACCAGCAGCCGGTTCGGCAGATCGGTGAGCGCGTCATGGCAGGCCTGGTAGGAGGCATCGAGCCGGGCCTGCCGTTCAGCGGAGATGGCTTCGAGCATCCGCAGGCTGAGTTCGATGCTGCGGGCCATGGCGCGCAGCAGGGAGCGTTCTTCGACGTCGAAGGTGTCCCCGAGGCGACCCACCACGAGCAGATTGCCCTCACCAAGCGGGGCCCAGTAGGTGTTCAGCCGTCCGGCGCCGATGGTGATCTGCGGCGGTCGGCTGCTGGCCAGGCTCTCGAGCTGCTGGCGTTCGTCCCCCGTCATGCCGATGCAGAAACGGATCGTGCCATCGCTGAGGATGGCCGCCACCTCCGCCTCCACGGATTCCGCCACCCGGTTCACCACATTGCGCAGGTTCTCGGGGTCTTCGGTTGAGAAGGCCGCGAGGATCTCCGACAGCAGGTGGAGTGACCAGGAGGGTTGCATCACCATCAGCCGATGGCCAGCGTCACCAGCGTCTGGTTGTGGAAGCCGCCGGAGCCGCGGGTGCGGGCGATCTCGCCATAGGTGTAGAAGCCGGCCATCGGAATGCCGCCGCTGCACTGGGCGATCAGATCCGTTTCCTCCTGCACACGCGCCTCGCTGAACACCGAACGCCGCGAGACGCAGTCGAACAGCAGCAGCCCCACCGGCGGCGTGCCCTCCAGGGCAGCCACGGCCGCTTCGGTGGACTGTGCTGCCGCACCGAGCACGGAGTCGAAGTCGCCCTCGGTGAGGAAGGCCAGGCCGCCCTGGGGAACTTCGGCAATCATCAGCAGGGAGCCGCTGTCGGCATCAAAGCCGGTGATGTGGCGCATCTCGATGCGGTCCCGGCGTCGGAGACCGATCGGGTGGGTGGCGGCGAAGTCGGCGAAGGCCTGGGGGTTGTCGCGCACCTCCTGCGGCGGCTGGAAGAACTCGAGGTAAACCTCCAGGGCCGGTCGATCGTCGAGAGAGCGCAGCACTGTGTCGCGGCTGTCGGTCACCAGCATCGGCTCGCTCACCGGGGTCCAGCCGTGGCTGACTCCCACCCCCAGCGGTCGATCGGAGCTGATCGCCGCCGCCACAACCGCGCCGCTCATCACCCGCTGGCCGTGCAGCTGGCGGGTCTGGCGCATGGCCAGATAGTCGCCGGCGCAGCCGCCCACCAGGGGCACATCGATCCCGGAGGCGTCATAGGCACCACGCACCACCTCCATCTGGTCGCCGCCCAGCCCGTCGGAGAGCAGCACCATCACCGTGTGCTTGCGGCGCTCCAGTCGTTCCACGCAGCTGGCCGCCTGTGCGGCGGCCTGGCGCAGGCCCTGCTCCCGGCTCTCCCCCCAGCCGGTGCTCACCCGCACCTCCGTTCCCCCCAGAGCCCAGAGCACCAGCGCGTGGGTGAGGGCGCCAGCGGGGGCAATCTCGCCGGAGGTGGAGCAGCCGATCACCTCGCAACCGGGAACCCGCTGCTGCAATCCATCGGCCAGGCCTTCCAGCGGGTAGCGCGGGGCTGCCAGCACGATCAGCAGCCGTGGGGTGTGTTCCAGCCGCAGCTGGTCCAGGGCCTCCTCCAGCGCACGATCGGAATCGTCCAGGGTGGATGAGCCCACCCGGACCCAGCTCTGCGGTTCATCCATTGCCGTTTGGAGGCCTCGTCTTCGGATTGGAGATGGCCGTCCTCCCTCATGGTGCCAGGGTTGGCTCGGACCGTCAGGCCCAGGCGCTGATCAGCTCGGCCAGTTGGTCCATGCCGCGCTGGCGTGCGGGGTCATCGGCCCACTCTCCGAGCATCTGGCGGCGCAGGCCGGCGCTGCTGGGGGTGAGGTGATCGCCGGGGAGCTCCCGCAGTTCGGACTGATCGCCGTTGCGCTCCTGCAGCACTGCCAGCAGGCCGGCGCTCTGGTCGATGCTGTCCCGACGGAACCGCACGAGCAGGTTGTGGGCCTGCCGATAGGTGCGCCCGACCTGATCAAGGGTTTCCCGTGGCGAGGGGCTGAATTCGCTGCGGAAGTTGAACTGCTGGCCCAGCTCCGCCAGCAGCGGCACCGAGCGCTCCGCTGAGAAGTTGTTGAAGCTCAGGGCCACCAGGGCGCGGCTGCCCCGGCCGCCGTCCGGTGCCAGCAGGTGCAATTTGCAGCCCAGGCTGTGGCCCAGGCGCAGTGGCCGCAAGCCATCGTCGCGATCGGTCAGCTCGGCGCGGGCCCGGCGGAAACGCCGCCAGGCGTCGTTGGCCTGGCTCTGGTGATCGAAGCCCGGCACATAGCTCCAGGCGTGCACCCTCTGCCCTCGGGCCGCCAGAGCCTCCAGTAGCCGGCGGTAGCTGAGCTGCGGTGTGGCCGCCAGATAACTCCCGCCGATGAACTCGATCAGTCCATGGCTCGGGCCAGCCGGTTCAAGAATCCAGAGGTCGTTCTGCTGCTGCCAGCGGAGCTTCACCGTGCCAGGCCTCAGCTGGCCTGCAGACGCCGCAGCGCCTCGAGAGCCTCACGGCGATGGGCCGCTCCATCCAGCAGGTTGTTGAACACGTGCCGGATCACCCCCTGTCCATCGATCACGTAGGTGACCCGTCCGGGCAGCAGCCCGAGCACCGACGGCACCCCGAAGGCCTGGCGCAGTTGATTGCCGGCGTCCACCAGCAGGGGGTAGGGCAGCTGATGGCGGGCGACGAAGCGCAGGTGGCTGCCGGCGTCATCGCCGCTCACTCCCCACACCTCGGCGCCGAGGCTCTGCAGCTCGGCATGGCTGTCGCGAAAGGCGCAGGCCTCCATCGTGCAGCCCGGGGTGTCGTCCTTCGGATAGAAGAACAGCACCAGGGATCTGCCGCCGAGCTGATCGCTGCGGCGCTCAACGCCGTCCTGATCAAGCAGAGCGATCAGCGGTGCCGGATCGCCGCTGGCGAGGGCCTTGGCCACGGGGCAGGAAAGCGAGATCCCAAACCCTAGGCAGCCCCTTGCCTCGGCTGGGATCATGGCCGGATTCGCAGCGCGTGCATGGCATCGGAGAGCGAGTCCGGCGAGAGGGCCGCCTGGGAGCAGGTGGATCTCCTGAGCTTTGCCGGCACACCCCCTGCAGCCCCGTCTGCGTCCCTGCCGGAGGCCTCGCCGGCGTTGGCAAGCGAGCTGGATCCCGCCGGGATCAATCAGCCAGATCCGGTTGTCGAGTCCGGCCCGGTTGTGCATTCCCGCGAGCCTGCCCGCATCCCGGCCGTGGCGGCAGCACCGGCTGACGGGCCACCGGAGTTCCCGCCTTCAAGCGCGCAGCGCCTGCTCATCCTCGACACCGAGACCACCGGCCTCGATCCACACCAGCACCAGTGCATCGAGGTGGGTGCTGTGCTTTTCGACGTGCCGCGCCGCGCCGTGCTCAGCCAGATCTCCTTCCTGCTGCCCTGTGAGCAGAATCCGGCCCGGAGCGTGAACGGCATTGATCCCGAGGTGAGCCGTCTGCCCCAGCCATGGCCCCAGGCGCTGGAGTTCTTCGAGGCGATGCTGGCTGCCGCCGATGTGGTGCTGGCTCACAACGCTGCGTTTGATCGCCAGTGGTTCGGCCAGGGACCGCTGCCGGCGATCGACAAGCCCTGGCTGTGCAGCATGGAGGACCTGCGCTGGCCGGCTGAGCGGCAGCTGCGGGCGACCCCATCCGTGCGTGATCTGGCTCTGGCCTATGGCGTCCCGGTCTGGGCCGCTCACCGCGCCCTCACCGATTGCATCTATCTGGCCCAGGTGTTCGAGCGTTGCCCTGAGCTGGAACGCCTGCTTCAGGCCGGCCTGGAACCGCGCCGCCTCTACCGCGCGCGCCTGTCCTACGAGGAGCGCCATAAGGCCCGCGAGGCCGGCTTCCGCTGGAACGAGCCGATCAGCGGTGCCTGGAGTCGTCGGCTTTCGGAGCAGGAAGCAGCTCTGCTCAGTTTTCCGGTGGTGGCGGTGGACGATCAGGGGCTGCAACGACGCACGGCCTGATTTGCTTCAGCAACAGGAAGCGGATCCGGGGGTTTCGCCGCAGTCCTGGCGGAGGCGCCACTGTGAAGGTGTTCCCAGTGGTCTCGGCCATGCCCTACAGGACCTGCCTGCAGGCCCAGGTGCAGCGCTGGCAGGACACCCGCACCTGGGCGCGCCTGATCCGCGAAGCCGAAGCTCTCTGGCACGTGGATGTGCGCGACCTGCGCCGGCTGGGTGCCCTTGAGCTCTCGCAGCTGCTGGAGGAGGTGCCGCCGCGGCTGCGGCCAAGGGTGAACCGCTGGCTGGCCTGCTACGGCGTCTGCACCCGTCTCGACTGATGGGCGCGCCCCGGCACCTCAGTGTTTGCGGAGGGGGTGGGGTACAAAAAAACCGCTCCGGGGATGGAGCGGCGAGGAATCGGAAGAGTGCCGGTTGTTCTGAATCGGAGCGGCGGGATTTGAACCCACGACCCCCACTACCCCAAAGTGGTGCGCTACCAAGCTGCGCTACGCCCCGGCAAGATCGAAGTTATCACAGCGTCTTTGGGGCCCTTGCCCGGATCCGGCGCAGCAGCAGCGCGGTCAGCTGCTCGCGGTTGCGAGCCGCATAGCCGCCGAGCCGGAGCTCCCGTGCCAGCTGCCGCAGCTCACGCAGGGTCATCGCCGCCAGCCGCAGCTCCGGCACCCGTCGCCAGGCGCCCGCCGTGACCGGCAGGTCGCTGCCTTCGCGACCCTGCTGGAAGCCCGCAAGGGCACCCCCGGCCATCCATTCCGGCACCAGCACGAACAGCACGGCCAGCAGGCCGTACAGCTCCACCAGGCCCCGTGGCAGGGGATGAAGTTGGCGTTGTGGCTTCGGATCCAAGGCCTGGTGGCAGCGCGACTGCGGTGGCGGACACCGCTGACGGCATTGTCTCGCAATCCTCTGATCCTGCAGCGTGGCTGGCGCCGGATCAGATCAGTGACCCCTCGCCTGCCCCCGGGCGCGGTGCGTTCAGGCCTGGCTGCGCTGCCGGTGCGCGCTCGCCAGGCGCCTGGCGCCAGAGCATCGGCGGTTCCGTCGGCGGGGCCAGGCGCACGAACCAGAACACCAGGGCGAACACCACCCCGAGGGTGGCCAGCAGGCCGATCACCACGGTTCGATCGGGGAGTTGATTCATGGCAATGGCACGGTCAGACCTGATCGGTGCGCACACACTGGATCCGCTGGGGCAGACGCTCCAGGGTGAGCTCATCGCCCTGCAGGATCAGGCGCATGCCATCGCCGCTGTAGCGCACACCGGGCTCATCGGAACGCTCACGAAAGAAGGTGCTGCGGTAGCGCCCCTGGATCAGCGAGGCCTGGGCGTCATTGCGCTCCAGCACGACGACTCCCTCGGGGCGACAGAGGTAGCGGTCGCGGATGGCGTAGTCCTCCCACCAAGGGGACTGGAGCGGCTCGGCTGGACTGGCCAGCGGTGCGGCCAGTGGTGAGGCCAGTGGGGCAGAGGCAATGGCCAGGGTCAGCGCCCTGGCGAGCCTGGCTCGTCCTGAGCGGCTCCGTGTCCGGGGAGGGTGGCGTTTCACAACTTGATCGGGTCGTTGTCACCGCGCAGCACGCAGTGGCTGATCGACCAGTCGTAATGACTCCACACCGACGCCGGCAGCTGAAAGTTGGCACCCTCGAAGCCATCCAGCAGCACACCGCTGGGACGGGCCGAGCAGTAGGGACGGCTGCCGGGACGGGCCAGGTACTGCTGGTGATGGGTTTCGGCGAAATAGAAGGGCCGCTCCAGGGCGATCTCGGTGGTGATCGCGCCGCGTCCGGCGGCCTTGAGAAGCGCCTGGTAGCGATCCCGGGAGGCCGTGGCCAGCTGCAGCAGCTCAGGCGTGTTCACAAAGATCGCCGAGCGGTACTGACTGCCGCTGTCGTTGCCCTGGGCCATGCCCTGGGTGGGGTCGTGGCACTCCCAGAACAGCTTGAGCAGATCGCTGAAGTCGATGGCGTTGCGATCCCACACCACCCGCACCACCTCGGTGTGCGCGGTGCGGCCGGAGCACACCTCTTCATAGGTGGGGTTGGGGGTGTGGCCACCGGCGTAGCCCACGGCGGTGCACACCACACCGGGTAGACGCCAGAAGCCTTTCTCCGCCCCCCAGAAGCAGCCGCAGCCGAACAGGGCCTCGTCCTGGGTGGTGGTGAGTGGCGCCTTCAGCGCCGTTCCCAGCACCACATGCCGCTCCGCCGTGGTGATCGGTGTGGAACGCCCCGGCAGGGCGGCTTCACGGCTCACCAGGCTGGTCTTGTCGCCGGTCATGGCCTGGAACAGTCCGAACACTGCTCTGCAGCAAAGGGATCGAGCCTAGGCAGCCCCGTCGCGGGAAGCGGGTTCGAGGGCGATGTGATTGAGCAGGGTGGTGGTGAAGGCGAACAGCAGGAACGGCAGCGACAGCACCAGGATCAGGCCGACTCCCACCAGGGCGAAGATCGGCTTGCTGGCGCCCATCAGCGCCAGGCCGGCCGCCAGGCTCACGATGATCACCAGCATCCAGATCAGGATCTGGCCGTAGATGTCGCCGAAGGTGAGGGTGCAGCGCAGGCGGTAGGGCTGGGCGGGGTCCATGGCGGGCTCCCTCATCAGGGCTATCGCTCCAGCTAAGCCACGGCAGGGCCGCTTGTCCGGCCCGAGGCATCAAGTGTGATGACGCGTGTCATGGCCCGCTGATCCGCTGGCTGGCGGAACGCCATCAGGCGGCACGGCTCAGCTGCTGTTCCGCCTGCTCCCGTTCCCACAGCCGCCGGTAGGTGCCGCTGCTGCCGACCAGCTCGCTGTGGTGCCCCTGCTGCACCAGCTGCCCGTTCTCCAGCACCAGGATCCGGTCGCAGGCAGCGGCAGCCGAGAGCTGGTGGCTGATCATCAGCACGGTGCGGTCGTTCTGGCGGCGCACCGAGGCCAGGATCTCGGCGGCGGTGTTGTTGTCAACGCTGGCCAGGGCGTCGTCGAGCACCAGCAGCGGCGCGTCCATCAGCAGTGCCCGGCCGAGGGCGGTGCGCTGGCGCTGGCCACCGCTGAGGGTGATGCCCCGTTCTCCGACCAGGGTGCTGTAACCATCCGGAAAGCCCCGGATATCGCCCTCGAGCCTGGCCTGGATCGCTGCCCGCTCCACCGCCTCCTGGCCCGCCTGCGGTTCGCCGTAGCGCAGGTTGTCGGCCAGGGAGGCCGTGAACAGGTAGCCCTCCTGGGGCACCAGGGCCACCTGGCGGCGCAGGTCGGCCAGGCTCAGGCTGGTGACGTCCGCACCATCGATGAACAGCTGGTCTGCCGGCACCTCCACCATCCGCCCGAGGGCTCGGGCCAGCGTGGTCTTGCCGCAGCCCACCGGACCAACCACCGCCACCAGCTCGCCCGGTGCCAGTCGGAAGCTGACGCCGTTCAGCGCGTCGCGTTCAGCGCCGGCGTAGCGCACGCTGAGCCCACGGGCTTCCACCGCGGCGCCACAGCCGCTGCTGCGGGGGGGCGGTGGCACCGCTCGTGCGGGCGACTGAATGGTGGGCTGGCGCTGCAGGAGCTCCTCCACGCGCTCCAGGCTCACCTGGCCGGTCTGGAAGGTGTTCAGCGTGAAGCCGAGCAGAGCGGTGGGAAACACCAGCCGCTCCACAAACAGGATCAGGGCCACGAGGTCGCCGATTGAAAGCCGACCGCTCTCCAGCTGACCGCTGCCCAGGGCGAGCAGCAGCAGCAGGCTCACCGAGGAGATGCCCTCCAGCAGAGGGAACAGGGTGCTGCGGGTGCGGGCCAGCAGCAGGGCATCGTCGCGGTAGGAGCGGTTGCGTTCGGCGAAGGCCTGCCGCTCCGTTGTTTCCTGGCCGTAGATCTTGATGGCGCTGATCCCCGAGAGGTCCTCCTGGATCAGATCGCTGAGCTTGGCGAGCGACTGCTGCTGCTGGCGCTGCTGCCGCATCATCCGGCCGCCGAACAGGCGCACCGTGAGCAGCATCAATGGGTAGAGCCCCAGCGCCGCCAGGCTCAGCAACGGGTCGATCGCCAGCATTGCCGGCAGCGTGAGGGCGTAGGCCAGGGCGGTATTGGTGAGGCTGAGCACGGCGAAGCCCAGCAGGCGCCGCACGTTCTCCACATCGCTGGTGGCGCGGCTGATCACCTCGCCGCTGCCGGTGGTCTGCACCCAGCCCGGCTCCTGGCGGAGCATGTGCTCGAAGATCCGCTGCTTGAGGTCGGCCTCCACCTGCCGGCCCACGCCGAACACGAGCATGCGCGACCAGAGCCGCATGCCGCCCATCAGCGTGGCCAGCCCGATGATCAGCGCCGCCTGGCGCAGCACATCGCTGAAGGAGAAACCATCCTGCAGATCGTCGATCACGCCGCGCACCAGCAGCGGCAGGGCCACGCTCAGCAGATTCACCACCACCAGCACACCGATGCCGATCAGAACGGTGCGGCGGTGTGGCCGCAGGTAGCGCCGGATCAGCCCGAGGCGGAGGGCGGCCATGTGCGGATTCAGGAAGCGGCCAACCTAGGCAGCATGGGCGATGCTGGGCCCGCCCGGACCGCTTCCGATCTGCCCCATGGCCGAGTCGACCCGTGAGCACGCCGCCGCTGCAACGCAGGCGCATCCTCTTTATGCAAGCGATCGCGACCTGGTGGATCAGCTGCTGGCCGCCAGTGATCCCAGCGACGGCCAGCTGGTGGATCTGGGTCGGCTGCTGCTGCGCTACGCGGGTTTCCCCGGAGCCCTGGATCTGCAGGACGATCTGGCCAAAACCCTGCGCCTGTGGGGTCTGAGCCAGGAGCAGCTCAATCAGCGCTGCCGGGCCATCTGGGCCGCCGGCTACCGGCCCGGCGCCGAGGCGGCCCCTCAGGCGGTGGGCTCCGGCTTCGACACCGCTGATCAGGACAGCCCCTGAGCCGTCCCCCTGGCCTCTGCCCCTTCCACCGCCCCCTCCTTCTCTCGCCGCCGATGGCTCCCTCCACCCCCTGGCCTGCCCTGCTGGAGCAGCTGCTCCAGGACCGCCCGCTGCAGGCCGAGCAGGCCGAGCAGCTGATGCGTGGCTGGCTGGACGAAGCGATCGAACCGGTGCTCACCGGTGCCCTGCTGGTCGCTCTGCGGGCGAGGCAACCCAGCGGCGAGGCTCTGGCCGCCATGGCCCGCGTGCTGCGGCAGGCCTGCCCCCTGCCCGGTCCACGACCCGATCTGCCGCTGGTCGACACCTGCGGCACCGGTGGCGACGGGGCCAACACCTTCAACATCTCCACGGCGGTGTCGTTTGTGGCGGCAGCCTGCGGGGCCCACGTTGCCAAGCACGGCAACCGCAGTGCCAGCGGCAGTGTCGGCTCTGCCGACGTGCTGGAGGCCGCCGGTCTCAACCTGCAGGCTCCAGCGCAGCGAGTGATTGAGGCCTTGCCTGCGGCTGGCGTCACCTTCCTGTTCGCACCGGGCTGGCATCCCGCTCTGGTGGGGCTGGCACCCCTGCGCCGCAGCCTGGGGGTGCGCACGGTGTTCAACCAGCTCGGACCGCTGGTGAATCCGCTGCAACCCGATTTCCAGGTGCTGGGTGTCGGTGCTGCCCATCTCCTCGAACCGATGGCCGACGCCCTGGCGGCGCTGGGGCTGGAGCGGGCGGTGGTGGTGCATGGCCACGGCGGCCTCGATGAGGCCTCCCTCTCCGGTCCCAGTGACCTGCGACTGATCGAGGCGGGGCA
>Ga0208229_1000098_pt1 | contig 20147 bp, 22 predicted proteins | sample LakMenEpi22Aug11_FD_150725 | JGI IMG/M metagenome (GOLD analysis project Ga0208229, IMG submission 150725) | Freshwater microbial communities from Lake Mendota, WI - 22AUG2011 deep hole epilimnion (SPAdes) | ecosystem: Environmental > Aquatic > Freshwater > Lake > Epilimnion/Euphotic zone ... | reverse complement strand
TCAGGAAAGTCTTTTTGCAATACATTAAATAATTCTGCTTTCTTTTCAGATGTCAATCCTTTTAACACTTTTTCAGCATTGCTTGGATCTGCAATCTTTTCTATAAAATCTTCAGCATCCCCAAACCGTTTAATGCCTACAGCTTCTCCTAACTTACCTAGTTTTTCCCTAAGCATCCTAGAAGCAGCTGTAGCATTTTTATATTGAGCGCTAAACTGAGGAGCTACAATATCAATTACTTCTTTTTGAGCAAGCTCTTCATTACGTTTTAAAACGCCATACACCATATCGGCGATATCACTATGGCCTTTTTTGTACAAATCTTTTCCAGTTTGAGTGATGTAGCTTTTTAACTGATCAAAGTTTTTTAAGTTTTGTAAATCGACAGCAATCTCATTAACAAGGGCCATCTTTCCTGTACTAGGCTTTATGTGTAAATTAAACTTAACGGCCTCATCTGCTAACTCATTTCCAACTTTAGCACCAAAAGTGGCAGGTAAGGGTGAATCTTTTAATATAGGATTTATAGGAGCATATAAATCATCAACAAGTTTCTTACCTTCGGAAGCAATACCAGACACCGCGTCCTGTAAGGATTTACCTATTTCGCTTCTAACGGCTTCTTTGCCTACATCTTTTTCTGTCTTACCTAAAGCATTTAATACATTACTTTTTAATGTATCTTTAAATTCTTCTACAGATTTTCTTACTTTTCTACCTGCTACTGTCTCAGCTTTACCTAATCTCTCAGCTTCAGCTTTTAATATACCTTCTCCTGCCAAACCAGCCTTTACTTCAGGAGAAATTTCCACACCAGCTTTAGTAGCTAATTCATCTACATCACCTGCGACAGGAATTCCTTCAGATTTTGACTTAAGTGCTGATATAAGCTTACCAGCTGTACTTTCTTTTGTAGCCTTCCATAAAGGCTGTACAACAAATCTATTAGCTCCCGATCCTGCGATACCGAAAGAAGCTGCAGTGGCACCTGCTAAGCTTACATCAATTAAAGAACTAGCAATAGACTTTTCTGGCTCAAGTGCAAATTGTTTTGCCACTTCGTCGCCACTTTGAATAAGAATTCCTTGTGCGGCTTCCCGTGAAGCTACCTGTAAAGCTTGGCGTGTAAAAGATCCTTCAGCTGCTCCGACAGCTTTAGCTGCTGCTGTACCAAATCTAGTACCAGCTGCGCCTAATATCTCCAATCCCTTGGCTACACCAGCTTCAGGAGCAGCTACTACGGCTCCTACAAGCCCTGCTACTTTACCTGCAGTGGCTAATCCTGGGTTGGTAGCGTCTTGATCTCGTACTTCCTGTGGATCAAGCATACCTGTTTTTACGCCGATAATATCAGACACGCCCATCGTAGCAGAGCTTAAAGCATTTCTACCGAAAGTTTTAGCTTGTTGCTCTGTAGAAGAATATTTAGCATACTTAAGCATGCCCTCTAAGTCTGCAGTCTCAGGTTCCCTGAAGCCTTGTCTCAAAGCATCTTGCAACTTATTAGGGGCTATAGCTTGAAGATTACCCTGAGCATCTATAAGAGGAATAGAATGCGTACCACTAGCTACACCTGCATCTGCAGCTTCTTGTGTAAGATCTTCGGCTACTTTTGTAGAATTATTAAATACTACTGGCATAGTTATTTCTTAGTTGTAGGAATACTTTCACCCATTACAGGCATTCCATATCCGTGTAATCCTATTCCTTTTAGAGAAGTCTCATATTTTTTAAATTGAGAAGATTTTGTAGATAACATAATGTTAATTTGTTTTCTTAAAGTCTCAGGAGAAGTATAGAATTTGCTTATTAAAGGTTCAACAAAAGTTCTAAACTCTTGGTCAGACATACGAGTTTCACCTGTAACGTCTTTAACCTGTGGAGCTAACGCTATAGCATAAGTCTTTAAAAGGTCATATCTTTGTAAAGGATCTTTCATAGATGAAATCCTACTAAGCTCATATTGGTCATTCATCAAATTTTTAAATATTACCATCTGCTCTTGGCCGACCATTAATTCTGTATAATCTTCTTTCAATTTTTCTTTTTGCTTGTCTGGAAGATTTCTACGATCAATGTAACTCATAACTTGCTCATCTGTCGGACGAGTAGCTGTAGTTGATTTAGTCATTTCCGACAAAGCTTTATCAGCGGCTAACTGAGATTGTTGATTTTCGTACTGTTCTCCTTTAGTTCTTATCTGAGCTTGAAATAACTTACCTTGTTCAACTGCCTGTGCTGATTTAGATTGAGCTGCTATTTGATTAGTTTTAAGTTGAACTAAAGACATAATCTGTGCTTTAGTAGCTGCTTCAGCTTGTTCTATATCGCCATACATTTTGTAGTAGGCTGTAAGTAAGTTATTCTTTTTATTTAAATCAAGCTTTTGAGCTTCTACGTCTCTATCAATTGCGGATTCAAGAGCTTTAAAGGCTAGGTTTTCTCTCCCACCAGTCATACCTTGACCAATGCCACCAAGTATAAGCCCGATAGTAGTAGATATTCTACCAAGGGTGCTCATATTACCCATATAACGATTAGGATCAATCTCATTATCCATAATGGATTGATTCACTTGATTCATCATTTTTTGTAGACGTTGTTTTTCGGAAGAAGCTTTTACGGCTAAATTTTGAAGATTTGAAGCTGCTGTCTGATAAGCCATTGCTTCCTGTGAGGCAGCTTGTTCTTGTATAGATTTAATTCTTTCACCAGTCTCGGCAGTAACTTGTAGTTCTTTCTCGTAAGCACTTGGTTGAGCTGGTGCTTCTGGCTGAGCTGCTATTTCAGTTTTAGGTAAAAATTTACTTGAATCATATTTTGTAGGTACGCTAGGAGCAGCAGCAGTGTCTGGTTTTAAAGAAGGTGCTTTTGGTTGCTGCTGTTCAAATCTTGCCTGTTCTGCTTTTACACCAACAAGGCCAGTTTGTTCTTCAGGTGGAGAAAATATATCAGACAATCCTTCTCTTAAATAATCTACAGGAGCTTGTCTTTTAGCTGGTAGTTCTCTTTGTAATAACTCTTCTGTAGGAATTCTTGTAAATGGATCTTCTTGTTCAATTAAATCTTGAGTAGGAGATGCTGATGTGTACAACTTTTTGTCATCTTCCTCTTCTTCGTCACCTATCGGAAAATCTGTGCCTTTGGCATATTTCTTAACCATACCGCCTTTAGCCATTTTTTGTCGTAGCTTTTCCATAGGAGATTCTTCCATAGGAATCTCTCTCATTTCCTTTTTCAAACTTGCAGGTATGTTTGAATTGGAGATATGGATTAAATGACCATCTGGATGTTCAAAAATGGTGTGAGATCCAGTAGCTCCAACTTTTTTGAAATCTTTTAGATTCATTTCTTTTTACCTTTGCTTTTGCTTCGCATTGCTACAGACTTAGCAAATGCTGCTGCTTTCTCAGGATCTTTAGCTGCTGACCTAGGTACTACAATTTCACCAGGGGATAGTAAGGCTGGTACAGTGTCGTTATCATAGCTATCGCCTTCAACTTTTGCTTTGCCAGGTACTTTACTACCGTGAGCCATTCTCTGGCCTTCCATTAAAATAGAAAGGATATCATCAGATTGTTTAACCTGACCTCCTTGAGCATAACTATCCATAGGCACTGATCTGCTTAGATTAGCACCAGTAGACATGCCACCTTTAGCTGCTGCAGCTTTACCAGCTCCTCCAAGTCCTCCCGATAATGCTGCTCCTACTCCACTGAATAGGCCTCCGATAATACCACCACGAGTGCTTTCTTGTTGTTTAGCCATTTCGGTACGAAGCTGTTCTTGTTGGGCTTGGGCGTTTAATGCTTGTTGCTGAGCTTGCAAGGCAGACTGACCATACATACCTAATCCGGTTTGTTGCTGTCCGACTTGTTGTCCAGATAGGGCTCTTAGTTGTTCTAAGGCAGATAGCTGCTCTTGTTGACGTAGGATGGCAGCTTGTCCTAGGGCTTGCTGCTGCGCTTGCATGCCCGCCTGCGCTGCCTGTCTACCGACTAATCCTACGTTCTGACTAGCGCCTCGCTGACTGCCCATAAGAGCTGCCTGCTGGGCGGCTAGCTGATTGGATTGTTGCTGGATCATAGCCTGAGCTGCAGAAGGACCTTCACCACGTCCCATCGCGCCTAGCTGTGTTGAGAGGGCTTGTTGTGCTGCAAGAGCTTGAGCTCCACCGGGCTGGGTGGCGGCTACGAAAGCGGCCATCTGCTCCATAGCTTTTTTCTGATCTTCATAAGTTTGACCTAGCTGTCCAGGCTGTAAACCAGATTGTGCCTGGTAAGCTTTGCTACCACTGAATAAGTCTGCTATGAATCCCATTACTTGTCCTTTTTAGAAAACGGGCACACTTGCCCTTAAATGCCAAAACTATACAACGGCTATGTAATACGCCGCACTCTTTATACTTATCTCTATAGCTGATATTATAACATTTGAGTAAAACACTGTCAAGCTCTTTTTTTTAACTAGCTACAAAAATTTTGTAAGTAGTTGATTTTAGGTTAATCGTTTTTTGGACCTTCGTCTTTATCATCAGAAGCGTTTAAATACAACACCTTATGAGATTGCAACTGTTTAAAGCCATATTTTTTGCCAAGTTTTTCAATTTGTGGATGGCGTGTGATGCCAATGATTTGTGTATATCCTAGTTCGACGGCAAAGTCAACCATAAATCCTATTAGCTTATTTAATGATTCACGCCGGAGGGAAGGTATACTAGCCGGATCGCTTATAACACCTTCTATGATAGCCATGTTACTATTTGTGAGGAACAGCCAGGCGGCTACGCGATTGTCCGCTATAAAGCCAGTGTCGCTTAAAGCGCGAGGATCGGGAATGTGCTTCTGTCTTGCTTTGTACCAGGATACGATTAAGGGGAAATCTTTACTAGTCACTCTTCTCAAACTCATGCCCACATTCCTCCATAAATGCCATAAGTGTACGATTTCATAGTAACAAATAGCTATAACATTGTCAAGTAAAATCTGTAAGTAGTTGAAATCAGGTCGAGTTTAAAAAAATTATCCCCGGGACGATTGGCCTTTTATTACAGAGTTTATTTAGTTGCGGCGGTGGTAGGGGGGGTCTAAAAATATATAGCAATACTTGTGCCACGCTTCCTCTCTCTGCAAGTAATATGCCACGTATGAGGGGGGTGCAATAGTTATGCCACGAAAGGGTGGGCATATAATGTGCTATAGCATTAATCATGCCATCGCTTTGGCTTAATTATTGCAAAAAAAGAGTAGGCACACTGATTGCAAGGGGTATTTGCACGTAAGAGGGGGGATTTTGGCACGATTCGTGTAAGAACCTATGCGTGGGGAATAAATCCCTAATAATGCCAGAATAGTTTGGACTATATGATATAGCTCAATGATATCAATTATGTGTATTATTTTATTAAAAATAATAATTGCTTCATAATTATTGCACAATTGATTGTTATTCTGTACTCAGATAAGGAGATTTTATGACTAAATATCAAATGATTCTTGAGATTGTAAGTTACAGTGACGACTACGATTATTCTCAACTAAGACAGCTTTGGTATGGTGAATTGAAAGTACTTCATCACGCTATATTAAAGGAAAAATATAAGAAGAATATTGACAAAACATATAATGTTGAGGATAATAATGAAGAATAATACTTACTTAATATTGATATATACAATTAATCTTGTATTGGCTATAATTTTATTAATAGGGAGATTAAAATGAACCACGCACTTAAAATAGAAGACTTAGAATTAAATAAACGTACTGCTGATGCTATTGTTAAAGCCGTGCGGGAATTCATGTTAGAATTGGGATATAGCAAAGACCGCATTTCTGAATTGGATTGTCGAAGTAGAGACGGGTTTATTCCTTTTTCCCACAACAAAGGGGGATTGGAAGCTATAGCATTTATTGACTTGTATTCTGCGTATAGTATGGGTGGAGTAGGATTTGATAATGCTGATGTGACTATAGTCAAATATTATGAGTATTGTTTAGAATCTTTGGAATTGAAAAATACTAAAGAATTGACTGAAGAACAACATTCTCAAATTGAACACTATTGTTCAGAAGATACTGTATTGTTCTCTTTGGATGCGATGCTTACGGATGAACATACTATTAATCTTAGATTCTGCGTATGCGCCAAAGATACTCCCTATCATCGACAATATGATGATTTGATTGATATTGACGTAGAATTTAAGAACGTTACTGAATTAAAGAAAAAGCTGAAAAAACTACTGAAAAACGAAGATATCAAAATGTTTAGCCTAAACTTAGACCATGCATATTAATAAAGGAGAATAAAATGAGACCAATGGGATTATGTATAGCATGCAAGCAGTCAACTGACAGATTCTACTTAATCACGCTTCCTTTATCGGAAGTAGAGATTAAAATAGCTGAGGCAGAAGAAAAAGAGGGAATATTCAGAAATGATTATCCTCAAATTTGCCCAAGCTGTATTAAATTATTAGTTGACAAAGCAGCTAGGAAGTATAGAATAGGGAATGAGGCAGTGCTTACACTAGTAAGCGACAACAAGGAGAGTGCTTAATGAGACCAATTGACGTGGAACAATACACCGCAGACTTACTTGATGAATGCTATCCAGAAGTAAAGATTGGATATTTGACGTTTAGACCTAGTGATATTGTTAAAGAGCTTGACCCAGTGGCTTTTCGATGCATGGTTGCTGATGAATTCAGTAACCTACTAGAAGAGCAAGCGGTTGAAATTAATGGAGAATTATACTACAAAAACGAGGTGGAAAATGAATAGATTAAAAACGCATGTGTATGTTGTAGTTGATATTAGTACTAATGACGTGATAATGGTGTACAAGAATCACGAAGATATCGATGATGAATACTATAAGCCTATTTATAGCATTCAACACGTATTTTTCTGGAAGTGAGGTATAAATGATTGACCTAACGCATCCTGTATGGTTTAATACATTTAGACGTATGGAAAAAACTAAATACTCAAAAGCGCCTGTACATGTTCGGCGCTTGAAAGGAAGACCATGAATAAATTTAATTTTGAATTAGATAATGTTACCTACTATGCTTACATTAGATATTATGAGGATGGTACTTTTGACGTCGAGATAGATGCCGAAGACCCCCCTGAAGAGGCTTACGAAAGGGCATGGGAAATAGCTGATTCTAAAGGCTATTTTGACGAGTGCTTCGACGAGAGTAAACTTCACGGCTGTTACTAAGCATTCTTGCTTAATCTCTTAAAGGCTCAGGACTACGGTCTTGGGCCTTTTTTCTTTGCCTCAAACTTCTCTTCAACGCAGCTATTCTCAACCTTAGTTCTATAGCCCTACTTCCCTCAGCTCCCCTACTTAATTCATCTTGTGCCCTTTTGACTGCATGCTCAATGCGTAACGAGGCATCGCTTGCGTACGCTATTCTATACATGCGAAAACACCGCTTACTGCAGTGGAGCCGTTCAGTCTCAGGGAAGCCATCAGGTTTCCATGTATGCTTCTTCTCAAATGGCAAGTCGCACAAATAGCAGTTTTTCACAATTGACATAATCTTCATAATTTGATAGAATGTGAAGACAGTGAAGATTGTAAAATCAAAAAATTACTTTTTCCCAGAAATGGGTTAAAAGTCGAAATCAACCTAGGATTTGGATTTTTGTTTTTTACAGGATTTGAAATTTGACTTTTCATTTTCCAAATGTCAATTAAAATGACTTGCTTTTTTTAAATTAGCTTTCCCAGCAAAGTCTTAATATTACAGCATTAGGCTCTACAAACACGTCAAATTTAGTGGCATTCACCCAATGCATCACAGTGTCACAAAACATACCAGATTCTTTAATCTTGATGTAAATAACTAAGTATTTCTCTCTACTTACCCTATACACTGCACTCTCAGGCATCCAAAACTTAAACGTAGCAATAGTTGTCACACTGCTAAAGTCTTTAACGCCTTCGCCTAGAGTTACACGAAGGAATGCCATCAACTCGTCAAGGTTTATCCATTGTTCGAATATACCTCTTGTGTTATACTGATGTACAAGCTCGTCAATCTTGCTTGTTTTAATTAAAGTGAGCTTCGGCATTATGACCTCTGCTGTCCTGCAGACAGTCTTGGGTAGGAGGACTTGAGTCCCATTACTAAGTTTATGCCTGAAAGTTGTACACCAAATCCAGGTGTGGTGTTGTATTGTGGATCAAATATTTCTTGTATAGTAAGCTGAAATGACTGGCATTTTTGCTTATCAAAGAATACACGCCACTGCTCTACATTGCCTGGGCCACCGTAAGGACTGCCGTTACCATACAATGGATCATCACCGTAATTAGGTGAATAGTTCTGAGATGTTAGCAATATATTCTGAGATGGGCTATCATTATAGTCGTAAGCTACTGTAATGTTTAGTTTATGTGGAGAGTAATAGTTTCCTAATAACGTCATCCAATAACTACGCTCAAACCCTTGCACTCCGGCGAGATTAAACCAGGCTGTTTTGATATAGAAGCTAACAGGGCCAGGCTTTATCTTAAATGTACCCCATTGCTGGTAATAGTAGTCATACAATAACATGGTGCCTAGGTTGCCACCGTCTATAAACTTATTAGAGCTTTCCTGTAATACCGCACCAGATGCGTTTAAAAGCGTATGGAGCCCTTTGTAGATGGTCATGCTTATCCCAGGCTCAATAGACATCCTCACTTCATTGGTGGCCGGTATAGCGAGTCCTGAGCTAACAGGCAGGGTGTTATAGCCTTCTACAGGAGCACCTACGTATTCCGTAGACAGGTTACGGTTTAGCACCCAAATACCTTTATTAGACTGGAAAAATATACCATTAGGGGTGAATACTATGCTATTAGCATTAATACACCCTACCGTACCTGTTATAAACACTGGATCACTGAAGTCATTGTTTTGTCCAGTGATGTCAGGGCCATTACCTGTCAAATAATAAATGGAATTAGTCTTAAATATTATAAGCTTATCATCCATTGCAGATATGGCTGTAATATGTCCATTGCTGCCCTGTGAAGTGCTAGTGGGAGCTACGTAAATAGTGAATAAATCAGAGAATTCTACAGGTGTACTTGCCAATACTTGTTTAGAGTACCAAATAGTGTTGCGATCTTCATCACTTACAACAAACAGTCTATTGTTAAATGTCACCATCAAAGAGGTAGCTGGTGAAGCAATGTTCTCTACTACGCCGCCTGTGGTGTATAGTAAGTTATTACCTATAATCTGAGCATCAGAGTAGGTGTCAGTAAATGTCACACTGTCTACGTTTATATTGTTTAGCAAAGGAGAAGCTATAGGTGTAATTTGATAATACAATGGCTGAGCTACAGACCATCTATACACTACTATTCTTACATTGTTTATGCTATCCTTAGCTGTAAACCTAAGAGTGGGAATGTTTAGTGTGACTGAGCCTATTTGAGTAGAAGTAATAGATGCGTTATTATGGGTACCAATAGCGTTATTGCTTACTGTAATACTTGTAGGAGAATTGATAGCTGTAATGTAAGTATTAGCAGGTAAGTGTGTAGCCGAGGTGACAAGCTGTCCTATTTGCAGGTTAGTAAAGCTTGATATGTCTGTAATAACATTACTACCTAACGTTGTATCGCCTTTGAAAGTGGCACCATTATTGACAGTGAAAGACAAAGGAATGCTTGGTGCTGACCTATGTATCAGTCCTTGACCATCTGTCCATTCGTATGTAACGGCGTAAAAGTATTGCTGAGCAGACATTGAGCCAGCTGTAGTTGAACCTACTGCGAAAATGTTATCTGGGAACAGATGAAATCCTTGCTCAGAAGGGCTTACACCATCATACATCCAAAGAAATCCACCAGCAATATTAAGAGATTGAGCTACTTCCTCAGTCTGTAGGTTATCACTTCTCATGTTGAATGTGACTAAGTTACATCCAATTTGAGCGTAAACGTTATTAGGTGTAGCAGAAGCCTGAGACTTATTGGCAGGAATAACAAGTGTTTTATAAAGATAAGCTAATTGTACTAAATCGCCTGCTACGTTTACCGAAGGTAACACTTGTGTAGTGTAGTATCCTCCACCGTTTGAGTAGGCAAGTTTAGCTACTACATATCCACTTGAGTCTAGTAGAAAATAAGTGGATTGATTAATATCTTCGTGTGACACTAATACATAAATAGTATCATTAACAAAAAAAGCTTTACTACCTAGCCCACAATTTCTGTGAACAAGAACAGGACTTGAGACAGTACCTGCTAATGTACATGTAACTTTATAAACAATATCTGTTCTTACTGAAGTGTAAGTATAGGTGTTGGTTAATTGATAGAATAGAGTAAGTCCGCTGTTATCAGCTACAGAAGTGATTTGTGTAGATGTAACAGACACCATCGTATGTCTTGCTGCAGAGGCAGCTAGCAAGCCAGCATCTATAGACCAACTATATCCATTACCTCCGTTATAAGCTGTCACCCAGATTACAGGCAAGCCAGCGCTTGGTTGATAAGCAGTCACACTCATACGTGAAGCTGTATAGCCACTGATAACTAAAGTGTTTAGTTGAGACAATGTAGAGGTGAGCCTTGTCACTCTAATAGCTCCACCCCCATCATTACCTGTCCAAGCTACATACAATGTATTGTTTATAACATAGCCGTCATACCCAGTAGTAGCAGACAGCACTTGAGCACTTAGATCTGTAGGGCCTATTAATGTATTAATAGACGTAGAGGGAATAGCAATGTAAGATAGTCTATTAGCAGTCGGGCGTAAGAATGTGATAACAAAGTAATTACCCAAATAAAACACCCTACATTGATTAGCTCCTGTAGCTACCGGTGTGATATTCACCAAGGTCTCACCTGTGGTGTAATCATTTATTTGGTATTTGTATACGCCGTCTCCATCAAGGAATACAGTGCAAGATAGATTATTCTCAGAAATAACTGTATCTACTGCGCTTATGCTATAAGCTGTACGTACAAGGGATTGAGTGGCTAAGGAAATAGGCTGTATACGTCCCTTAGATTGCCACTCATTACTAGCATCACTAAGAGAATATAGATTATTACCTATAGCAGTAAGATTGCTTTTGAATGTGGTAAGTGTAGTAGCTTCTGAGCCACTTGGAAGATTGACTAAAGTGTCAAATCCATTACGCTTCTTTAAAGCATTACCACGTTGGAATAAAGCGTTTTCCAAGGCTAGGAAATTGCCAGGAGCAATCTGCCAAGGATCATTCTTTGTGTCTAATCCTAATGCAAACGGTATGTTTAATGTTTGCTTTTGTACAGGCATATTACCCTAACTCATTCATTTGTAACACGTAATCTACCATATTACACCCTGTAGAGCCCCCAGATGTTTTTTCAATTCTTATTTCTAATGTATAACTGCCAGCAGAAGGGCAAGCATACAAAGCCTGAAATTGAGGTCTACCTGAGACAAGATCCTCAGACCTAATTGTTGTATTTACAGCCGTAGGAGTGATAGTTATACCTGTACTAGTGGCAGTACAATTGTTATTTATAGTAATGCTTGTATCAGAGTTTATAGTAGATACAGTGCTGTTTAAAGGAATACCAGCTCCGTTCACTATTTGACCTACTTGAAAAGTATCTGTAGCTGTCATGTTTGTAATAATATTACTACCATTTACAATATCCCCAGTTACCGGTACAGCAGGGCTAACTACTACCATAAACAATCTTATTTGAGCTCCTGCATTTATATTAGAGACACTTAAATAAGGCTGAAATAAAAGTAAATATTGTTTAAATCTTCTGCTAGCAGTAAAAACTTTACTAAAAAATACAGTTGAAGTGCTTGTAACAGTTGCACTAACTGTACCTGTATTAAATGTGTATTCATTAGCTGGTGTTCTTTTTACAGGTGTAACGCTTTGATCAGCTATCTTTACAGTAGTAACAGCAGAATCTGCAAGTTTATTAGTTGTAACGTTTAAGTCAGCAATCTTTAAAGTAGTTACAGCACTGTCTGCTAGCTTTGCAGTAGTAATGCCTAAGTCTTTGACTTGGATAATATTAGAAGCTATTTCAATAGTAGAATTGTCTACTACGTAATCAGCATATAAATTACCAGAGCTGTCAAGAGACATTATCTTTTGAGCAGAAGGTACGTTAGAAGGGAAAGTGATAGTGTAGTTAGACGGTAAGGAGCTAGGAGCAGAAAGGGTGATTCCATTACTACTAGCTACTATTCTTCTGATAGTCAAAGACCCTGCATCAATATTACCTGCAGTGTTTACAGCTGATTGAAAGACATAAGTTTGAGTACCAGATACATAGTTTACAGATGCCGGGGAGACAAGACTTCCAATACTTCCAGGTGTACCTGCTACAGCTGCTCCGTTAGTAATTTGTACAGCAGCTCCTGTAGAGTTATTGTAATACAAATCACCGTTGTAAGAGTATACAGCTCTAAGCTCAGAAGAAGCTAGAGCACTACCTTGTGGAGAGAAGTAGGTAGCTTTGAGATTTATAGCACTATTGCCGTTAAAAGTAAGGTCAGAGTTGATATTAAGACCTGAAGGCTGAATCTGTACCCCGTTACCAGAGGCGTGATTATGTTGATCAAGGATTGATAAAGAGCTGTTTAAATCTAATGCCCAATTAGGTCCTGGCTCTTGTCCTACCGTTGGTAGAATCAGCGACATATTAGGGGAAATTGTATTAGGCATATAGTCCTCTTAAAACACGTATAAGTCCACAGTTACAGGAGCCGAGCTATTAAGTATAAGTGTACGGCTCTTTACTTGATTAGAGTCTTGTTTATCATATATTACAGCAGCTGCCCTTACTCTAACCAACATCCACCCTTGCAACACTCTGCCTAACTTATGATCAATAGTATTATCACCGGCTTTTAACACTACACTTTGCAATGTAACACCGTTATTTGTAGGCAAAGCCAAGATAGGATTAATAGAGCTAGCCCATGCTGTCTGCATTAGCATAAGACTTTGATCATCTGACTTATAGATAGGCAGTGACATCAATAGCCTCCAAAGCTTCCGTCGCCATTAGGTGAACCGTATCCACCCCAACGCTCACCAAAGGTGCGAACATCAGAAATGGTATCTGGTTGCCCAGCATCCCTGTTCATAGCGGAAGACTGTATACGGTCAATTAGCATTTGTTTTTGTGCCATTAACACTGTAACATCAGATTCTTCTTTTTGCAAGCATTTAATAGCTGCATCAACTATAACATATTCCACCCATCCGCTAATGCTCTGTAACATATCGCTATCTTTAAGCAACGTAGCTACACGAGGAATATACCATAATCTGATATATTGATTAGCACTTGGGGTAGGTATGAAGAATAGTGTATTACCGACTACGCGGTAACGAAGATTAAATACGCCGAGGAAAGTAGAGGTAACGTTAGGAAAAACATACCTATTTCTGCTAATAAAGTCAAACTTGTGCAGTGTCACCCAGGCGTTATTATTAGCACCTAGTCCGCAGTCAACACCTAATAGCTTATAGAAAGCAGGAGCTCCACTAAAGTTGCTACCATTAGGCAATGTATACTGGCTAGTCGAACCGTCTGTTTGAAAGGTGAGGGGAGGAGCTACATAGTAATCCTCATACAGGGTTACGAGCAAGTCGTAAAGCTCTGTATATGATTGATTGATATAGCTATTCCATTCTTCCTTTGTAACAAAGTTACTATTCACTCTATCAGCTCTTTGCTGAGCTAATAAGCGTACTTGGCCTAACGACATTTCGCCGGTTAGAGCAGGTACAGCTGAAACTGAACTACTAAAAGATGATTGGATTCCGTTAGTTGAAGCTACTCTGTAGTAATACGTAGTGCCAACAATGACAGAAGGATCAAGATACTCAGCCGCAGTAAGAGTGGCAATAGTCGAGAAATTGACATTGTCAGTACTCCTCTGTAAAGGGTATCCCGTGGCTCCTGCCACTTGGTCCCAAGAAAGGTAAATTTGTCCATTACCTTGTTGGGCAATAAGGTTTTGAGGTATTGATGGTGCAGGCACACGCGCTCCTATGGAAGGGGGCCCAGGGACTGCCTAGGCCCTTTCGTCGTCTACGACTTTGGCGAGCTTAGGGAGCAGTGCTGTTACGAAGTACTAACACCATTTTACGAGATTCACCGGAAGATAAATATGTTCCGGCACCTGTAACAAGACTTGCAAACTGTATATCAATAATTTTATTTTGCACGTCATCATTATCTAATGACATAAGTACTGCAGCAGATACTGGATTAACAGGAAGTTGTTCCACCATTAGAAGTTTTACGTAAGCATCTTGCATGGTAATTCTGTATTTACCTGCAGCGCCTAACTTAGTGATAGATGCAATACCTTTGCTGTTAGCAGCATCTAGGACTGGATTTCCACTACCATCGATCGAGAAGCTTAGGAACAAGCTTACCCGCATTTTTTCTAAACCGAAAGAGAATTGATTAAAAAGCCTATTAGCCATTTTAATGCCCTTTATTTGCCTCCGTTCACATTCACCGTACCTAAGGAGGCTTAGTAGGTCCGGGTGCAACCTAGAGCATTCTAGGCGTCATAAATGCCATATCAAACTATAGACACCAAATAAGTCTAGCATTTCCAACGCTTAAGCGCAGCACCCTTAGGAGTAAGTTTACCGTCTTTTGAGGTAGGACCTGACACTCCGGACATTCTTGCGCAGAAAGATTTACGTCTTTTCGCGGCCTTAGATCCGGGTTTGACTTTTCCAGTTACAGGTCTTTTTAAATTACTACCGTGTTCCCTGTTATACTTTTGACGGTAAGAGTCGCTTAGTCCACCAGTGCGACTATGCTTTTTAGGGTTATATCTCAAAAAAGGCTTGGAGTCTTTAATACGCCCTCCACGAGCCATTCTTATAATTTTAGCGATTCTGTCTCTCATAAAACAAAAGCCCTCAGGATTTCTCCCGAGGGCCTCCGTTAGCTATGCTATTAAGCAGATAGCGTGATTACGCAATTCCAACCGGGAGCATTGCAAACCAGATTCGCGTAATAACCGATTCTGATTTCTAATGCATCAGCTGTGCCAACTCGTAATCCTTCCAAACCTTCTAGCCCATAGGTTAGAATGTGAGGAGCTTTACCGAGTGAGCGGAGCTTCCAGGTATCCATTTGCAAGAGGTATGCCGTGTTAGCAGGGCAACTTCTGTCAGGAATTACTGTGATAGGACCGTATGGAGCGTGTACACGGATACCGGCAAACGCTATGTCGGCCTCTTCGTGTTTGACATCGACATACTGCACTTTTGCTCCCAAACTCTTCTCCAAAGCGGCGTAACTAGCGAATGACATGAAGCACATGTCAGGCTGTCCACCTTCTCGGGCTACGAGAGAGGATCCGTCGATTAGGGCTTCTTCGATTGACTGGCTTGCACCATCATATCGAACGCCAGCAAGACGGGTAGGATCTGCTGATCTGTCTACGTTCCAGAAGCTGTCTCCAGGAGCTGGTGCTACCTTAGGAAGCCATGCTCCTAATCCGCTTACTTTTAAGTAAGAAGAAGTAGAAGTGGATCCACCGGAAGCCACGTCACCTTGTACAGACATATAACCCGAAGCTGCCCAATTTGCAGACAGTGGGTTAGCGGAAGCTGTTCCACGGAGTACGCCGGATGAACGGTTTACTGCTGTAAGAACAACTGTATCGGAAGAAGGAGTTCCTCCGTCTGTAGCAGATACTACAAGAGTCATGCCAACTTCGAAGTTGACTACTTCTTGGATATTTGCCAACTGGATTACAGTAGCTCCAACTGCTGTGGAAGGGGAGCTGATAGTCAAGATTTGACCACGGCTACCTGTACCAGACTTGAACAGATCGAGTGCCAAGTCGTTTGAGATATTGCGGAAAGCAGTATCCATAACGAGCTTTGCTTCGTCTACAAAAGCTCCGGCGTTATCCTTTGTAGCTTCCAATAGTTCGTTAGTGATAGTAGCTAACTGATAGTTGCTAATACGATAAACGAAGAAGCTTGAGATTTGAGGAGCAGTCTGATTACCTTGAGCGTTGCTGAAGGTAGCAGATCGGCCTTGCGGTGTACCATACACCAAAGGCACTGGAATGTATTTACCAGCAAATCCACTTGGGCTTTCGTCCTTGGGGATGAGGCTGAGCAAAGGATTCTTTTTATAGACTAGATCCTTCATATAGTCGTCACCAGTATAGAGCTCTTTTAGCGCTGCTACCTGGTTACTTACATTTGCGTAAATTGCTGACATAAGTCACCTTATTTTAATTCACCTTTAAAGGCCGCAATAGCTCTTGCTCTGCGATCTTTATTGGATAATGGTTTAGACGAAGACACAATTGTATTCGTCAATGTTTTTGTTTTGATTTGTGGCTTCTGACCTTGTGGTACTTCTGTCCCAGAATCTGCAGCTACTGGTGGAGCTAATTTAGACTGTACTTTTTTCAGCTTCGCCATCGTAAGGGCTTCGTCTAATAGGTATTCTTCTACCATATCAGCAGCTTCCTCGGCGCTTAGTAGTACACCATCCTCATCATAAGTTTGCTTAATCAGTTCCACTACAGCTTCATGGGCTTTAGCGGATTGGATGGTCTCATAAGCCTCGTTACCGTCAACCAACATTTTAACTTCTCGGCTGACCTGTTTCACGGCTTGTTCATAGGCCGCTTTTTGAGCGTCCTGAATCTTTGTAAATTGTTCTTGTTGGCTATTTTTGATAGATTGTAGTTCTGCTTTAATACGCCGCAGCTCGATATCATCTGGACGGCTGTTAAGCAAAGCTTCAGCTATTTGATCATGAGTAAGACCAGCTTCAGCTAATACAGAAAGGGGATCGCTTTTGAGTCTTTCTGTTAGGCTTGACTGAGCTTTAGCTTGTTGTTCTTGGATAGCTCTTTGTTGCTCTTGCAATTGTCTTGCCTGAGATCGTAGAGCCTTTTCTTTTCTAGCCAATTGAGCAAAACGCTCTTGTGCAGGATCTGGTTGCTGAGCTTTTTGTTGCTCAACTACCGGTGTCTGTTCTTGTTGTTCAGTAGCTACAGGGGCTACTGCGCCCTTCACTTCGTTTGACATTTACACTCCTATTAGGTTTGAGGGATCATTGGTGATGTAGGCAGCGGCTCTGCTACTGCTAATGGCGCTGTTCCAGGCATTGGAGCAGGCATTGGAGGCTGAGCTGCCATCTGCAACGCGATAGCTTGAGAATTGAAAGTGCGGATCATTTCGGCTCTTTCAGGCTCAAGTTTAGTTGGCATGTATAAGTTGTAGTACTGATTGCTTAACTTTACAGCCAAGTTTAAATCCATAAATGGATCTGGTGGAGTGTATTCACCCTTTTCAATTATATTGTCAAGAACATAAAGAATACGTTCTTCTCCGCTATTGGCAAGCTTTTCAACTTGCTCAAGGTCAGGGAAGTCAAGCATTCTTCTGCCTTCTTGGATATCAACCATACCACTTTGAATCATTTCGATAATCTTCTGTAAACGTCCGGCTGGGTCTCGTGGTAGACTTGATGAATCAAAACATTGAATAATATAAGTATTCTTTAATAAATCTACTTCAGGTAGGTTAACTTCTCTTGTGCCGTCTTTATTTGGGTATACAGTGGTGTAAGATCCGTCCCGTTCTGCAATGTCTTTTGCAAGCTCGATAATCTGGTAGGCCATGTCAACGTAGAAGTTATCATATCTTTTTGAAAGGGTAGCGAATCTATCAGACTGTAAATCATCATACTCTCGTAAGGCGGCACCAGAATCAAGTCCAGCAGGCTTTTTACTGGCAGCACTGAGGGCTGAGATACCGCTTTGTTGATAGGCGTAATCGACGAGTCTTTGTAATTGGGCATATACTTCAGCAGGCACACAAGGTGCCACTTCATAAACGGGCTTAGTGCCACGATATGTGACAATTGAACCCACATCGTTGTTAAGTTGAGCTTTAACGACTTTGGAGCCATCCTCGACGAAAACACGAGGTACGCCGACAAGATTGATAGAACGGCTGATTGTCATTAAAAGCTTGTTAATTTCTACCTGAGTGCCCATTAGTTGTTCAGCTAAGGACTGGCCAAAGAATCCTAATAGACGTTGGCTATAATGAATAAATACAAAAGGGAACTTTTCTTTGTTATACTCTTCGTCTAATAAGCATACATTTGTGCAGGCGATAATACGTCTACCGTCTTTAGCTTCTGGACCGGAAGGAAGATGCCAGCCTTCGATGACCATAACTTGGTCAGATGCTGTCCTAGAGCTATCACCTGCAGTGTCAGGGAAAGCTTGCTCTGTACGCATAATATCATTACGCTTTTCAGGGAACATCTCAGCTAACACTTCACGGTCAACAAGCTTAAGCTGATACATTTGACGAGGTTCACCGTAAAGACTGTCGTTAGGATCTACAAGCAATTCTGTAAAAAGTACTCTTTCTAAATGTACTTGCTTATCTTGACCTTCGTAAATCTTTAAACATCCAGTACCTAATACAGCAGCATCTCTCAAAGCCTGTGTACCTAAGTCATAAGCCTTGCTTCTGTAAAACTCACCCATAATGAATGAGTTTAACTGTTTAGCTAGGTTACGGGCTTTATAATCGCCGTTATCGGTAAGGAAAACGGGACGGGGTTTTGACTGAGTCAAACGGCTCACCAGCGTGTCCACGCAAGATTGTACTACGTTCATAGTAGGACGATCTAGAGGCAGCTGGTTATTCTGGCTCATTCTGTTTAAGCTAGTACCAGCCATCCCGAACAAAGGCATATTCGCATATAAGCGAGAGAAAATAGAAGCTTGTCTATATCTAAATTGTAATTGTTCTTTTAAAAACGCTGCTGTCTCAACAAGCTGAGCTCCACGTTCAGACTTAGACGATCCCTTCCACCATTTGTGGGAAGCATTGCCATCAGGCTTAGACTTAGTCTTTACGACAATAGTCTCACGATCACTCTTTTCTCGTTTTGTAATTTTAGCCATATATTATATAGGTCCGGCTGACCACATCAATATCTCTTCTTCTGTATACTGCGGCTCTTCTTCAGGTACCGCTTCTTCCTTAGCCTTAAGTTTAGACTTAGGAGGAGATAAAGCTTCGATAGTCAGGGACACCTCAGGTGTGGAAATAGATTTGACACTATATTTGTGACAAAGCTTTATTAGTTTTTCAATTTCTTTTAAATCCATTATTTGCCCTGTTTGGGAAATTTTTCTACACGTCTTTTGGACATGATTTTCGCTAAACGTTTTTTAGGATTGTATTCCATCATATCGTGAAAAGAGCTTGTCTCTCCTTCACCATGTTCTTCTTCTTCTACATCTGGATCAAAACTTGCATGATGGTTAGAAGTCATTTCACCATAAGGATCGGCTAAAAACTCATCACTATGGAATTTATTACCCATAGGTTCATTTTCTAATTCATCAATATAATCAGGTCGGTTCATGTGAGAATCTACTTCACCTTCCATTGATTCCTCATCCATTACTTCTCCACCTTCAGCATAGCATCCCATATTACAGTGAACGGGTCCTCCGTGTGCACATGGGTGTAATTTCTTGTTCATAGGTTCTCCTTCATGAGGGTGTTCTACGCCGGGGACTAATCCACCTTTAGCCATTCCGTATTCGGCTCGATCTTTTGCTTCTTCCCTTTTGTAGACTTTTTCTCTTGCCTTATCTGCTGCTCTTTCAGCAGCTTCATGGGCTAAATCGTATTTTTCTTCTTCGCGTTTTCCTAATTTTTCTGCGAATTTTCTTGAATAGGGGGGTTCTGGTTGAGAACTAAAATATGGATGCCCTACATGTGGTTGACCTGCTAATGCTTTTTCTGCACTTAATTTTCTTATAGGATGTCCAGCTTCCTTTGCTCTTGCTAATTTTTCTTCATTATGTTTACGAACCTCTCCACCTTCAGCCATTTTCTGTGCTTTACGTTTTACAGCGTATGCAATTGCTACAGCTTGCTTTTGAGGTTTTCCGTGTCTCATTTCGGTTTTGATATTTTCTTTAAAACTTTTTTCAGATTTACCACGTTTTAGAGGCATTTTAAGTCCTTTTACTGCAAATAGCTAAAAAAGCTACTAAAATTGCCTATAAACACACTACCACTCACCAAAGTCATTGTTTTTATTAGTATCTTCTAAATTCT
>Ga0208229_1000095_pt1 | contig 20244 bp, 17 predicted proteins | sample LakMenEpi22Aug11_FD_150725 | JGI IMG/M metagenome (GOLD analysis project Ga0208229, IMG submission 150725) | Freshwater microbial communities from Lake Mendota, WI - 22AUG2011 deep hole epilimnion (SPAdes) | ecosystem: Environmental > Aquatic > Freshwater > Lake > Epilimnion/Euphotic zone ... | reverse complement strand
GGAATTGCTGCGTTAAAGCCAGGATACTTTCCTAACTTTATTTTGTTACCAGGTTTTATAACTATTGCCCTGGCTTTTATTCGCATGAGTTACGCACTCTCTGAGGCAAACACAGCCGGAACTGAGCGAGCGCTAGCTCGCACCGATGAGCTAACCGGTCTTTCAAACCGGAGAAATTTCTTATCTGAGGCAGCTAAGTTAAAGGCAGGATTTATCTTTTTACTTGATCTAAATGGCTTTAAGAAAATTAATGACTTACTAGGTCATGAGGTGGGAGATCAATTACTTAAGCAGGTGGCACTTAGATTTGCCAGGGCCTTACCGGCGAATGCGTTGATCGCCAGATTAGGTGGGGATGAGTTTGGGGTGATTGCACCCATTGAGCAAGCAGAGGCAGCTGAGTTAGCGCTGGCGCTGCGGGCGACCTTAAGTTATCCGATCACATTAGTTGATCGACAAGAGCGAGTTGATCGTCAGGAGCGAGTTGATGTGAGCATTGGTTACGCCCGGCTTGAGCCAGCCTCTGAGCTCTCCCAAGCAATGCGCCAAGCAGATTTGGCGATGTATGAAGCCAAACGAAGTGGCTGCGGAAGTTTGCTCTGGCAAGGTCAGGATTAGTAGATTTTTAAGTTAATCTTCACTGGCTAAATCCTTTAGCAAAGAAAATGGGGGTCCTAATTGGCAGCACGCTTTGAAAATCGAGTTCTGGTTTTAGGTGCAGGTTCAGTTTCACAATGTGTACTACCACTTTTAATCGAGCATCTAGTTGATGCCAAACAGATCACGATTGTAGATATGCGTGATAACAAGCCACGTGTGGCCGATGCAATTGCAAAGGGTGCAACTTATATTCAAGATCAATTGACCCAAGAAAATATGGATCAATTTTTATCAAAGTACTTATCAGCTGGTGATTTTTTATTAGATCTAGCTTGGAATATTGATGCTAATGCAATTATTGGCTGGGCCCATGATCATGGTGTGATTTATTTAAACACCTCAATTGAGGAGTGGGATCCATACGCAGCCGGTGCCACTAGAAATCCAACTGAGCGCACACTTTATTGGCGCCATATGAAGCTTCGTAAATTAACCGATACCTGGGGTGGTAAGGGGCCAACTGCAATTGTTGAGCATGGCGCAAACCCGGGCTTAGTTTCACATTTAACTAAGAAAGCATTAGTAGATATTGCAAATAAGGCATTAAAGGAGGGTAAAGCGGCAAAAGATGTTGAGGATGCGCTAGCTAGTGAAAACTTTGCCGCACTTTCGCAAAAATTAAATGTCAAGGTAATTCATATTGCCGAGCGAGATACCCAAATCTCAGATAAACCAAAGTTAGTAAATGAGTTTGTTAATACCTGGTCGGTGGAGGGTTTTTATGAAGAGGGAATTGCACCAGCTGAATTAGGTTGGGGAACTCATGAAAAAACTTTGCCACAAAATGCTTATGAGCATCCAAGTGGACCAAAAAATCAAATCTGTATTGCCCAACCCGGTGCTAAAACCTGGGTTAGATCTTGGGTGCCTAATATGGAGACCACCGGCATGGTTATTCGCCATGGTGAGGCCTTCACAATTAGTGATCACCTAACAGTTTGGGATAACCAAAAGGCGATCTATCGGCCAACTGTGCATTACGCCTACTGCCCAACTGATGCTGCGGTGGCCTCGATGCATGAGCTTGAGATGCGCCAATGGAATCTGACTGAAAATCAGCGGATTATGAATGAAGAGATTATCGATGGTGATGATCGACTTGGCGTCTTACTTATGGGACATGCTTATAAATCCTGGTGGACTGGTTCCTTATTAAATATTCATGACTCAAGAAAATTAATACCAAAACAATCTGCCACCACAGTTCAAGTTGCCAGCGCAGTTTACGCCGCAGTTGCTTGGGCGATGGCTAATCCAAATGCTGGCTACCGAGTACCAGATCAGCTGCCTTGGCAAGATGTTTTAGCTTATGCTGAAAAATACTGGGGCGGCTACCACTCAGAGGCTGCTAATTGGGATCCATTAATGCATCGCAATGATTTGTTTAAGGGTTGGAATAATCGCAAATATGATGAAGCAGATCCTTGGCAATTTAGTAATTTCTTAGTTTAAAAAATTACTAAAACTTAAACTTCAACGCTACTTAGTAGGTGGTAGTGGCTTGCTCGCTTTGATCTCATCTAAGCGGGCAAGTGATTCCAATCGCTCAGTGGCATGATCAACTATTCGCTCTGGATAATCTTTGAGGTAGCCATCTAGTACCTCCCATGGTTGATGAATCTCAATTCCATTTAAATGGGCTAGCTCTGGCACATACTTTCGAACATAATCACCATTTTCATCAAATCTTTTTCCTTGTTCAATTGGATTAAAAACTCGGTAATAAGGTGAGGCATCTGTGCCACAGCCTGCTGTCCACTGCCAGCCATGCGCATTTGAGGCAACATCGTAATCAACTAAGTGTTCTCTAAAAAATCGCTCACCTAATTGCCACTCTAGATGTAGATCTTTAACTAAAAAAGAAGCCACAACCATTCGGGTTCGATTATGCATCCAACCTTCACTAACTAATTGGCGCATAGCTGCATCCACAAATGGATATCCTGTTTTGCCTTCACACCAAGCTTTAAATTTATCGCCCGGCTGGTCATATCTCATCTTGGCAAATTGTGGCGCGTAGTAATCACTTTCAGTATGTGGATTATTAAATAAAACATCGGCATAAAACTCTCGCCAAGCAATCTCTTTGCGATAAACCTCATGACCCTTACTTTGACCTAATGGGGCCAGCAGGGTTCGTGGGTGAATCTCTCCCCACTTTAAATGCGCACTCATTTTGCTGGTGCCATCGATGCCAGCTAAATTTCTGGCCTCATCATAATTATCTAACCCATTTTTTTGAAAATATTTAAATCTTTCCATGGCATTTATTTCACCCGCTGGAGTTAGAACTGTGCCAGCTGGCAGCTGCCAATCTGGAAAATTGCGCTCATCCTTACTTGGCGTAACGGCGGTGATTTCTTTTGGTTTCTCAGCTGGTTTGCGCCAACCATGAGCAAGCCAGGCTCGATAAAAAGGTGTGTAGACCCGATATGGAGTTTGATCACTTGGTTTTAAAACTCGCCCTGGTGCTACTGCGTAGGGAGATCCAGTTCTAATTAATTTTATACCCGCTTTTTCAATCGCCTCATCCCGCTTTGCCCCATATGGCTCATACTCAGCCGAGATATGCACATTGCTAGCGCCATACTTTTGCTGTAATTGTTTTAAGCCATCTATTTGATCAGCTGCAATTACATGTAATTTATTATCTAGCGACTCATCTAATAGCCGTAGTGATTGGCCTAGATACGCCAGGCGCTTGCTGCCTGCAGTTTTAATTAACTTTGGATCTAAAATAAATACCGGCACAATCTCATCTGATTCTGCGATCGCCGCCAGCAGAGCTGGATGATCGCAGATACGCAGATCTCTTCTAAACCAGATAATTGATCTTGTGCTCATAGGCATATCGTGCCAGTTAAATTAGAGTTGAAGTTATATTTTTTAATAGAGATATTTAAGAGTGCAGTGACTCTACGCTCTCATCCCAACCCTCAACATCCTTAGGCTTACGCGGACCAGGGCCAACATATCGAGCCGATGGGCGAATAATTCGACCAGTTCGCTTCTGCTCCAAAATATGCGCCGACCAACCAGCTGTTCTGGCGGCGGTAAACATTGAGGTAAATAGATTTGCGGGCACTTGCGCAAAATCTAAAACAATCGCGGCCCAAAACTCAACATTGGTCTCCAGCACTCGATCTGGTTGACGAGATTTTAATTCAGCAAGAGCAGCTTTTTCTAACGCCAGTGCTACCTCATACCTTGGTGCATTTAACTCTTTAGCAGTTCTACGTAATGTGCGAGCTCTTGGATCTTCGGCGCGATAAACCCGATGACCAAAGCCCATTAATCGCTCACCCTTATCTAAAATTGATTTCACATAGCTTTCAGCGTTACCAGATTTTTCAACCGCTTCAATCATGGAAAGTACTCGAGCAGGTGCACCACCATGTAATGGCCCACTCATCGCACCAATTGCACCAGAGATGGAGGCAGCAACATCAGCACCGGTTGATGCAATTACTCGACCGGTAAAGGTGGATGCATTCATGCCATGTTCGGCAGCGGAGACAAAGTAGGCATCAATTGCTCGAATGTGTACTGGATCTGGTTCACCGCGCCAGCGAATCATCATTCGCTCAACTACGGTGTGTGCTTTATCAATCTCTGCTTGTGGAATTGCAGTTGCAATTGTTCCTCGAGCAGATTGTGCAACATATGAAAGTACCATCACAGATACTCTGGCTAAATTACTTCTGGCCTCTTCATCTGAAATATCAAGTAATGGTTTTAATCCCCAAGCTGGAGTTAACATAGCAATTGCAGATTGCACATCTACTCGCACATCACCGGTGTGAACTGGAATTAAAAATGGTTCAGCAGGTGGCAGGCCGGGATTAAACTCGTTATCAACTAATAGGCCCCAAACATTTCCAAAGGTAACTCGGCCAACTAAATCCTCAATATCAACGCCGCGATATCTAAGCGCACTTCCCTCTTTATCAGGCTCGGCAATTTGTGATTCAAATGCAATTACACCCTCAAGCCCTGGCTTAAAATCATCGGCCACGTATCTTCTCCCTTACATACTCTAAAAAATTTCTATCCCGCGCTTACTCACCTACAATGCTCATATTGTGCTACCTCGGCGGTAATGCGACAAATCAGAAGATTAGATGGGTTGGATGCAAGAAGATGAGTAGTCGGGAAGATATCAGCGCCATGCGCCGGCAGTATGGCGAGATTGGTTTGGTAGAGAGTGATCTACCAAGTGAGCCGATCTCACTATTTAACTCCTGGCTTAAAGAGGCCGCCGCTAATGAGGTGGTAGTTGAGGCCAATGCGATGGTGCTATCTACGGTGAGTGAGAAGATTCCAAGTAGTCGAACTGTCTTGCTTAAGGATCTAACTAGTGAGGGCTTTACCTTCTTTACTAATTATGGATCAAGTAAAGCTAAAGCAATTGATGAGAACTCATCAGTTAGTTTGCTATTTCCTTGGTATCCCATGGAGCGGCAGGTAATAATCATTGGTAGTGCTAAAAAGATTGCCCGCCAAGAAAGTGAAAAGTACTTTGCTACTCGTCCACGCGCATCTCAAATAGGTGCTTGGGCAAGTGAGCAATCAACTGTGCTCTCCTCCCGGGAGGAGCTAGAGAAAAAATTTAAAGAGTTTGAAGGTAAATGGCCAGCGGATTCCCAAATTCCAACACCACCTGGCTGGGGTGGATTTATCGTCAATCCAACCTCAATTGAGTTTTGGCAAGGCAGATACTCTCGCCTGCATGATCGAATTCGTTATCTGCGCACGCCAGATAATAATTGGCAACGAGTACGGCTTAACCCCTAATATCTCCTGGTGAGAGTTAAAAACATATGAGCGAAATTAAAATCCCAGATAATCTAAAACCAGCAGATGGCAGATTTGGTTGTGGGCCATCAAAGATTTTGCCTACCTCACTATCTAATTTAGCTAATAATTATGCAAATGTATTAGGAACTAGCCACCGGCAAAAACCAGTTAAGGCAGTAGTTGGCCAAGTTAGAGAGGGACTTAAATCTTTATTTTCTCTGCCACAAGGCTATGAAGTCATTCTTGGCAATGGTGGCTCGACTGCATTTTGGGATATTGCAACCTTTGGCTTAATTGAAAATAAATCTCAGCACTTAGTTTTTGGTGAGTTCTCCTCTAAGTTTGCAACTTGTGCAAAAGAGGCGCCGATGATTTCTGAGCCAACAATTATTAAGGCAGAGCCGGGATCTCACCCAGCGGCGATAGCTGAAGCAGGAGTTGATGCTTACGCTCTAACACATAATGAAACTAGTACTGGGGTAATGATGCCAATTAAGCGCCCAGCTGGCATAAATGATGCACTGGTTTTAGTTGATGCCACTAGCGCTGCCGGCGGTCTTGATTTAGATATTACTGAATCTGATTGTTACTACTTTGCACCCCAAAAATCATTTGCCTCCGATGGTGGGCTTTGGATTGCAATTATGAGCCCAGCTGCCCTTGCTAGAGTTGAAAAGATTAAGGCCAGTGGTCGATGGGTACCAGCATTTTTTGATCTTACAATTGCAATTGAAAATTCCAGATTAGATCAAACCTATAACACACCAGCTCTTGCCACTCTTATTTTGTTGGCTGAACAAATTAAGTGGATGAATGAAAATGGCGGATTAAAGTTTGCCGCCGGCAGAAGTGCTCAATCATCTAGCAAGTTGTATACCTGGGCTGAAAAAACTTCATACACCACACCATTTGTGACCGACCCTGCAATGAGATCTAAAGTGGTTGGCACAATTAATTTTGATGATTCAATTGACGCTCTGGAAATAGCTAAAGTTTTGCGAGCAAATGGCATTGTTGATACCGATCCATATCGAAAGTTAGGTAAGAATCAACTTCGAATTGGTATGTTTCCAGCGGTTGATCCAAGCGATATTGACTTACTAACCCAATCAATCGAGTATGTAGTAGAAAGGCTAGTTAAATGATGAGTCCAAGGTTTAGAAGAATAGTTACCATTGCAATTTTATTTGGCATGGTAACCATGGTTTTAATTAGCGGATTATCCAGCTAGGAGTAATCAAATGAAGCAAGCAATCTTTGTAATTGCCATGGGTATTGTGCTTTGGATTGTGGCTTTTGTATTTGCAGTAGTAATGAATGCCGACAGTAATATCCTTTGGATCTGTGTTGTGGGCGCTCTACTTGGTGTGATTGGACTTCGTTACACAATTAAAAAAGGCAGAACCGAGAAGATTTAATTGCCCTCAATTTGGGCTGCGATTCCGCGCAACACCTTAGCTAAGCGCTCTGCCTCAGTTGCAGATGAAGATCTACCACTGCGAAGTGAATTGCTATAGCGATCTAAAATTTTGATTGTGTCTTCAATCATGGCAGCTAGATCATCATTTTTTCCGCGTGAGCTACCTGAGATTGAAGGTGGTGCTTCAACAATTGTTACCGATAATGCTTGTGGGCCACGACGACCATCTGCAATTGAAAACTCTAACTTTGTGCCTGGTTTAACTGTGGTTACGCCATTAGGCAGAGCTGCAGCGGCAAGATAAACATCTTCGCCCTCATCATTTGAGATAAAGCCAAAGCCCTTTTCTAAACTAAACCATTTAACGCGACCACTAGGCATTGGTATCTCCTTACAAAAATTAGTATTCGTTTAGGCCATCTGTTAAATGGGCAGGGGATGAGTTTATCGCACCCACCAAGATGGTGGTAACTGTTTATTCAGCCTTGATTAACGCCTCCGAGTGCGCACCACAGCCATGATCTATTGAGACAACTCTGGCATCCTCAGGTGAGATCGCATTTGAGCAAACACCAAAGGCACTTCTTAGCGAACCTGCGATTGGGATAAAGAAACCGCATGAGCCACATGGCTTTGGAGCTGCTGCTGCAATTGGAGCTTTTGGCCCACGATCTCCTTCATACCATCGCTTACTTGCTGCATCTCTACCAACAATTGATAACACCCGAGCTCTGCCTAAACCAAACTCAAATAATTGCGCAAGATCTAACTCTTCCTCTCCAGGAAGTGCGTTAGCAACTGGCACTAATCTTTCATCATCTGGTGATGTTGGTACTACATCTCCCACACCTAAATCACCTGGTTGAATTCTTTGTGAGTACGGCACCCAATTTGGTGCCAGCAATGCTTTACTGCCTGGCAGTAAAACTACATCGCAAATTGTTGGGCTGGATTGATCATCAAGTTTTGCAATTGTTACCGCCCATCGCCAACCTTTATAACCTGGCAATTTTGCTTCAAATAGATAGGTTGCAACTCGGTCCTCATCAGAATCTATTGAGTAAAACTCACCAACATATTCAGATTTACCAGCATCTTCAATTGCTGCATTTTTTGCTAACTCTAATGCTGAAAAAATATCAGATTTATTTACTACGACATCAACTACCTCTGGATATGTCTTTGGGGGTGCGATGTATGGCTTTCTAACAATTACCGGTTTTACTGGCTCTTCAATTTTTGGCTTAGCAATCTCAGCAAGTAATGCCTCATCAACTGGTGCCTCAGGTTCTGCCACCAGCGAGGATTCACTCTTTCGCAGCTTTTTAAATAATGATTTTTTCTTAGCCATGTATTAATTGTAATCTGCATATGATTAAAAGAAAAAAGCCCCCGTTTTTACGCGGGGGCTGTTATAACCTTTAGATGGATTTGTTAGAAATCCATTCCGCCACCATCACCACCTGGCATTGGTGCGGCACTCTTTGGCTCTGGCTTATCAACAATAACTGCTTCGGTTGTTAAGAACAGAGCAGCAATTGATGCTGCATTTAGTAACGCAGATCTGGTTACCTTTGCTGGATCAATAATTCCAGTTTTAATCATGTCTACATATTCACCAGTTGCAGCATTAAGACCAAAACCAGTCTCAAGGCCACGAACCTTTTCCACAATTACGCCACCTTCAAGACCTGCGTTAATTGCAATCTGCTTAAGTGGAGATTCAACTGCGTACTCAACAATCTTGGCACCAGTTGCTTCATCCCCTGTTAGTTTTAATTTAGCTAATGCCACCTTTGAAGCTTGTAGTAGGGCAACGCCGCCGCCGGCAACAATTCCCTCCTCCACTGCAGCTTTAGCATTTCTAACTGCATCTTCAATTCGGTGCTTACGCTCTTTTAACTCAACCTCAGTAGCAGCTCCGGCCTTAATCACCGCAACACCACCGGCAAGTTTTGCTAATCGCTCTTGCAATTTCTCCCGATCATAATCAGAGTCACTCTTTTCAATCTCAGATCTAATTTGGTTAACTCGACCCTTAATTGCTTCAGCATCTCCGCCACCTTCAACGATTGTGCTCTCTTCCTTTGCAATCACAATCTTGCGAGCTGTACCGAGTAACTCCAAGGTGGTTTGATCTAGCTTTAGACCAACCTCTTCTGAGATCACAGTTGCACCAGTTAAAATCGCAATATCTTGCAGCATTGCTTTACGGCGATCACCAAAACCAGGAGCTTTAACCGCTACTGATTTGAATGTGCCACGAATCTTATTTACTACCAGCGTTGATAGCGCTTCACCCTCAACATCTTCGGCAATAATTACTAAACCTTTTCCAGTTTGCATTACCTTTTCTAGAATTGGTACTAGATCTTTGATATTAGTGATCTTGGCATTTGCAATCAGGATGTATGCATCCTCCATAACTGTTTCCATACGCTCAGTATCAGTTACAAAGTAAGCTGAGATATAACCCTTATCAAATCGCATACCTTCAGTTAGCTCTAACTCCAAACCAAAAGTATTGCTCTCTTCAACAGTAATAACTCCCTCTTTACCGACCTTATCCATTGCTTCAGCAATCATTGATCCAATAGTGGTGTCAGCTGCTGAGATCGATGCAGTAGCTGCGATCTGCTCACGAGTTTCAACTGGCTTTGCCATTTTTAACAACTCATCTGAGATCACTTCAACTGCTTTTTCAATGCCACGCTTTAATGACATTGGATTAGATCCAGCTGCCACATTTCGTAATCCCTCGCGCACCATAGCTTGCGCTAACACAGTTGCAGTTGTAGTGCCATCACCGGCCACATCATCAGTCTTTTTTGCAACCTCTTTAACTAAATCTGCACCAATCTTTTCCCATGGATCTTCTAGCTCAATCTCTTTCGCAATTGAAACACCATCATTAGTAATTGTTGGTGCACCCCATTTTTTCTCAAGTACAACATTTCGACCACGAGGTCCAAGGGTTACCTTGACCGCATCGGCCAATGTATTCATACCGCGCTCAAGTGCGCGACGAGCCTCTTCGTTGAAGGCAATCATCTTTGCCATATTTTTTCTCTCTCCCTCATTTTTAGTTTGCTGCCTAAATTTGGTTTTAGGTGTTGTTATCACTCACACCTATAGAGTGCTAAAAGCCAAATCTAGAGGATTTATTCCAGATGCGCCAAATTGGCCAAGATTTTAGGCTTAACCGGTTTTTTAAGTGCTGGCGGCTAGAGGGTAAAGCCGAGCTTGCTACTAGAGCGGGTAGCAGTTCTGGCATCCCTAATTCGGCGCAATCTCTTAACCAAAATAGGTTCAGCAAGGAGTGCCTCGTTGCGATCAATTAAATTATTTAGCATTTGATAGTAGGCAGGTGGGGTTAAATTAAATAACTCTTTTATTGAACTCTCTTTAGAGCCAGCATGACGCCACCAAGTTCGCTCAAAATCCAGCAGCTTAAGTTCTAACTCAGATAGGCCAGTTGGCCCAGAGTCTTCTTGGATAAATGCTGACATAGGCATATCTTAAAAGCAGGGTGTGACATATTCAGGTTATTACCCGCTCTGAGCGTGGCGAAAAATTGAAAAAAACTATTTGAAATTAACTAAGATCAAAATTATCAACTGGATTGGTTTTAATCATTTCAGCATAATCCTTGCGGTTAGCACTTCGAATTAAGTTTCTAATCATGGTTGGAAAAACTAGAGTGTGAAATGGTAGGACGGCATACCAATAAAGCTGACCACCTAGACCGCGGGGTGAAAATGATGCCTCTTGCACTACCTCACTTTGACCATTTGCTAGCTTTGAAATTCTAAACTCCAGCCAAGCTTTTCCGGGCAAAATCATCTCGGCATATAACTTAAGTGATTGCTCTGGCACTAACGATTCCACTCGCCAAAAATCAAGTGAGTCGCCAACTCGCAAATGAACTGGATCTCTTCTGCCTCGCCGAAGTCCAACTCCACCAATCATTCGATCTAATACACCACGTAAGTACCAGAGAAAATCTGCGCCATACCAACCATTATCGCCACCGATCTCCTCAATCGCCGCCCATAAACTTTTAATTGATGCATCAGTTGTGCGCACCTTTTTATCTTTTAACAACATCTCACCTGCCCACTCTGGATCAGATTGAGCTTTCTGCCATGGCGCAGTTGGTAATGTGGCATCAGACCAGCGGGTCGAAACAGTATTACTGGAAACATTACTTAGCGCTAAGCTAACTGCGCCCTCAACATCAATTAAGCCCTCTTTTGGTTTTGGAATTAATTTATCAATTGATTTTTTAGGATCCGCTACTACCTCACTAATTAGTGAGCCAACTAAGGGGCGAGCAAGTGCGGTTGGCACAGGGGTAACAAAGCCAATCCAAAGGCTAGATAACTTTGGCGTTAATACCGGCACCTTAATAATTAAGCGCCTTCTAAGCCCAGATAATTTAGCAAACTTTTGCATCATATCGGCATAGGACAAAATCTCAGGACCACCAATATCAAATACACCTGCCACTGGTTTTTCTAACTTGGCACAACTTCTTAAATACCAAAGTACATCTCTAACTGCTATTGGATGAGTTTTATTCATCACCCATTTAGGTGTGGTCATTATCGGAAGGCGGTGAGTTAAGTGTCTTAACATCTCAAAGGAGGCAGAGCCGGAGCCAATAATAATTCCAGCTCGAAGCTCAAGTACTGGCACAGATGTTGTGGCTAACTCCTTACCAGTATTTGCTCTAGAGGTTAGGTGCTTACTGGTCTTTGCATCATTATTAATGCCACCTAAGTAAACAATTTGTTTAACGCCACAACTTTGCGCAGCTTGCGCAAAATTTCTGGCCATCGCAGATTCAATCTCATCAAAATTTGGTCCTAAATTAATTGAGTGCAACAAGTAGTAAGCGGTGTGAACACCAGTTAATGCAGCCTTGGTAGATTCAAAATCTGATGCATTTCCAGTTGAGATCTCAACCTCTTTTGCCCAGGAGTGGCTCTGCACTTTATTGGCATCTCGCACAAAAACTCTCACATCCACACCATCTGCTAGTAATGCAGTAACTAGCCGGCCGCCCACATACCCAGAGGCACCGGTGACTAGAATTTTGCGCGCTTGGCTCATGGTGAAAACAGTAGACTTAATTCAATGAATAAACCAAAGGTAGTGATCTTAGGTGGCGGGTTTGGTGGCCTTGCCGCCGCTCGCGCGCTGCATAAAGCAGCCGATGTCACAGTGGTTGACCGCCATAATTACCAAACCTTCCTACCGCTTTTGTATCAGGTTTCTACCGCAGGCCTAGCCGCCGATCATGTGGCTTATCCAATCAGGGGGGCGTTAAGAAAAACCCCAGTTAAGTTTCGGATGGGCTCTCCCATTTCAATTGATCATAAAAATAAAGAGGTTAAGTTAGATAGCTCAGAGCTTTTAAAATTTGATCACTTAATTGTGGCGCTAGGTTCTGTCACCGCTGATTTTGGTATCCCAGGAGTTAGTGAGTTCACCTTAGGAATGAAGAGTGTGGCAGAGGCGTTAAATATCAGAGCTGAGATCATGCGACGGTTTGAAGATCTATGTAGATTTGAAGATGATACAAAATTATCTATCACTGTTATTGGTGGTGGACCAACTGGAGTTGAGATGGCAGGTGCGATCGCTGAGTTAATTCGCGGACCATTAAAATCAGATCAAGCTCAAGCTGCCTCGCATATAAGTATCTCTCTAATTGAGGCTGGCCCAAGGTTATTGCCACCATTTGCACCTTCTCTATCTGCCAGAACTAAAAAAGATTTAGAAAAATTAGGGGTAAAGGTTTTGTTAAATGCTGCGGTGCAAGAGGTAGAGCATAGAAAGATAAAGTTAAAAGATGGCAGCACCATCGCCTCTGAGATAACTATTTGGGCAGCTGGGGTAAAGGGCAATGATGCAATTGCGCAATTAAATCTGCCAACTACTGGTACCAGGGTGGCAGTTGAGCCAACTATGCAGGTTAAAAATTATCCATATATCTGGGCATTAGGTGATATCGCAGCCGGTGTTGATAAAAAAGGCAATCAGCTACCAATGGTGGCCCCAGTTGCAATTCAACAAGGAAAATTTATCGCTAAACAAATTGCCAGAGTTAGCAAGAGCCAAAAATTAGAAAGCTTTAAGTACTTAGATAAGGGCTCAATGGCAACTATTGGTAGAAACAAAGCGGTGGTGCAGGTAAAGGGGATAAAGATCGCAGGAGCGATTGCTTGGTTAATCTGGCTTTGGTTACATCTTTTCTATTTATTAGGTGGTCGAAATAAGATTGGCACCATGGCTGATTGGACTTGGAATTACCTAACCTTTGATCGTGGCAATCGCCATATTATGGATTCTTAAAAAGAATTTAACCTATGCCAAAACCGGTTTATCGAAAGTTTATCCAGGTAGATAAGCACCAACTTTGGTGTGTTAAGTGGCAAAAAAATGGCCAACCACTGGTCTTACTGCATGGCGGTTTAAGCCACACCCAAAAGTGGGAGAGGCAAATGCTGCCAGCTGTTTATAAAACCCATGAGGTATTTGCTTATGATCGCACCGCTCATGGCAGAACCAAGGTGCGCAAAGGTTACTTTCACTTTGATTTTCAAGTAACTGAATTAATTAATTACTTAGAAACTGTTGTAAAAAAGCCAGCCCATATTATTGGGTGGAGTGATGGTGGAAATATTGGATTACTCACCGCTCTTAAGCGCCCTGATTTAGTTAAATCCTTAATAGGTATAGGTATGAATTACACCTGGGATGCTGGTCTATCATTTGAATTAGACAACATTATGGAAAGTAGTCAAGAGGAAAAAGAAAGCTTTGCTAAATTATCAAAGCAAGACCCAGAGTTATTGCCTGAAATAATCAAAAAGGCGTATCAAGTTTGGATGAGTGAACCAAATATAAAGCTATCTAAATTAAAAAAGATTAAGTGCCCAGTTTTAGTATTGGCTGGTGATGATGAGCCATTTACCAGCCAAATGACCTGGCAGATGTATGAGGCAATTCCTAATGGCAGATTGGCAGTAATTCCAGGCGCAAGTCATAACTTAGTAAATGAAAAGACAAAGTTAATGCAGGAGATTATTAAGGATTTTTATAAGTCTTTAGATTTTCCAATTACTAAGATGCCTAATCGAAGAGCAAAGCAACAAGCAAAGATCTTAAGAAACTCTTAACTCACCGGTCGCACCCTTTGGCACAAATGGCTTGACTGGAAATACCGCTGCCACCTTTTTGTAGGGTGAGTTTTGTGCCGGGCGCTCATCTTTCTCACCCTTATTTGGCCACATCGAAAATGCCCGCTCTGCTTGGGCGGTAATAGTAAGTGATGGATTAACGCCAAGATTTGCCGTAACTGAGGCGCCATCAACAATATGAAGTGTTGGGTAGTTATAAACCCGATGGTATGGATCGATCACACCGGTTTGAATTGATTCACCAATTACACAACCACCAACAAAGTGGGCGGTAAATGGGGCGTTAACTAAATCGCCAATATGGCCACCGGCAATACCACCATTATTTTCAGCAATTCTTCGTGCCACCTCATTAGCTGCTGGAATATATGTGGCATTGGGAGTGAGTGAATCATTTTTTGAGGTTAATCTAAAACCAAATAGACCGCGCTTGCTACTAACTGAGATAGCTGAGTCCACATTTTGCATTATTAATGCCACAACTGTTCGCTCACTCCACTGCCTGACATCTAATATTTTAAGTAGTAGTGATGGTTTTGTTATTACTTGCCGTAACCATTGCTTTCTACGATCTCTTATTTTTTCACCATCTGTCATTACTGTCTGTAGTAATCCCATAAAATTTGAACCTTTGCCATATCTAACTGGCTCAACATGTGTGTGATCATCTGGGAAAAAAGAGGAGGTAATTGCACTTCCCTTACTAAAATCAATGCCACCCTTAGGCATAATCGAGCCAGTTAGAGCCTCTGAGTTTGTTCTAGATAATTTACCTAGGTAATCTGAAATCTTAGGAAGCACTCCAGTTGTCTTCATCTTATGTAATAACTTTTGGGTGTTATATGTGCCAGCTGCTATGACCACATTGGCGGCGGTAAATTTTCGCTTTTTCCCAAACCAAGCTGAGCTCTTGCGCGCAGTAACAACCCAACTGCCATCTGCTAATTGTTCAACCTTGGTCACTGTGTGCTCCGGGAAAACCTTTGCCCCCGCACTCTCTGCTAGCCCTAAGTAATTTTTTGGCAGAGTATTTTTGGCATTATGCCGGCAGCCAGTCATACATGCACCACATTGCAAACAACCACTTCGATCTGGGCCCACACCACCAAAAAATGGATCCTTAGATTTAACCCCAACACCATCACCAAAATAAACCCCAAGTGGGGCTAACTTAAATGTGTGCCCTACTCCCATTTGATCTGCCACCTGCTTCATTGCTTTATCGGAGGCAGAAAAGTATGGATTTTGTGCAACGCCTAACATTCTAGATGCCTGGTCATACCAAGGAGATAACTCCTGATCCCAATTAGTTATATCTCGCCACTGTTTATCTTCAAAGTATGAGGCCGGTGGTTTATATAAGGTATTTGCATAAACTAATGAACCACCACCAACACCAGCACCAGCTAAAACTAAAACATCTGGCAGCACATGAATTCGCTGAATACCGTTAAGTCCAAGTCGGGGCATAAATAAAAATTTGCGCAATCGCCAAGAGGTCTTAGGAAAATCTTTATCACTAAATCTTTTGCCAGCCTCTAAGATGGCAACTTTATAATTTTTTTCAGTTAAGCGAAGTGCTGCCACTGAGCCGCCAAAGCCAGAGCCGATTACTACGACATCAAAGTCTCTAGTAGCCATAACAAAACTCTACTTTGATTGATATGGAAAGAGTAGAAGATAAATCTGGAGCCCCCCGTCAGGATTGAACTGACGACCTGCCGCTTACAAGGCGGCTGCTCTACCACTGAGCTAGAGAGGCGTGTTGCGGGCGTAATTATGCCATGAATAAATCACCACACATCCCGCAGCAAATTTAGCAAGTAAATCATGTAGGTTGCCCGTATGCGCCTTGGTGTATTAGATGTGGGCTCAAATACCGTCCACCTGCAAGTAGTTGATACCTCACCTGGGGCAAGACCAAATCCAACCTTTAATTACAAGGAAGAGTTAAAACTTACGCAATACATCCAAGAGAATAATCAAATCTCAGATGAAGGGGTAGAAAAGTTAAGGGCTTGCATAAATCGTGCGATTCAACAATCTGCCTCAGTGCAAACTCAAGAGTTACTACCATTTGCAACATCGGCATTACGTGAGGCAATAAATGGTGAAGAGGTTATAAGTAAAATTAATAAGGATTTTCATATTGATCTACAGGTTTTAAGTGGTGAAGAGGAGGCGAAGTTAACTTTCTTAGCAGCTCGCAGATGGTTTGGTTGGTCTAGTGGCAGATTGCTAGTAATTGATATTGGTGGCGGATCCTTAGAGATGGCAGCTGGGGTGGATGAATCACCGGAGATTGCCACCTCACTTCCGCTAGGTGCTGCCAGATTGACTAAAGATTTTTTATCAGGAGATCCATACACAGATAAAAGTATTAGAGCTCTTCGAGATCATATTGAAAATAAATTAGAGCAAATTCTGCCCACCCTAGTTAAACACCAAGATTCAGATCGAGCGATTGCAACTAGTAAAACTTTGCGCACCTTAGCTAGATTAGCTGGTGATTGGTTTGATGGAAATGGCAAAAATATTAAAGCTGATGCCATTAGAAAAATCTCTTCTAAGTTATCTGAGATGAGTACAGATGAGCGAGCAAAATTACCTGGTGTTTCTGAAAATAGAGCCTCGCAAATTGTGGCGGGTGCCTTTGTGGCAGAGAGTGTGATGCGAAATTTAGATTTAGCTGAGTTAGAGATTTGCCCATGGGCCTTACGGGAGGGTGTAGTTTTAAAGTGGATGGATTGGATGGAGGCGTAAAACTTTACGCTGTTGGCGCATCAAGCCTATCTACTTGAATAATCTCTTTACCATTTCGGTGAATCACCCAACTATCAGCTGGTTGCAATTTCTCATCATCAGCCTCTACCTCTGCTTTTTTGGTCAACTTATTAAATAGTTTTGGCAAAATTGGGTTATGGCTACAAATCAAAATGCTTTTATCGGCTTTGATTAAATCCTTGCAATAATCAAATGCTTTCTCTTTATCTTTTTTATATGCACTCTCACTTAATTTACCACTAACTTCGAGGGTAATATTTAGTTTTCTAGCTAATGAATTTACGGTGTCAAAACAGCGAATAGCATCGGAGGAGTGGATCTGCTCTAATTTATAAACTTCATATATCGGAACTAATCTATCTGCCTGGTAGCTACCGAGAGAATCAAGGGGTCGATCATCATCATCGCCTTGCCACTCATCCCTAGTTATAGCTTTTGCATGGCGCAGCAGAATAAATGGTTTAGTATCTAAATCAAGTTTAGAAAACTTACTTAAAATCTCTTTATCAGAATCTAAAGTTAATATCTTTTTAGCACTCTTTAAGGAGTGCCATTCTAATTTATCAACCTCACTATTTGGCGTAAATGGATATGCTGTTATTACCTTAGCGGACCAAAAGTAAACTCGCTTTGGACCATCAATAGTTTCATACTCAACATCGCCCAAGTAAGGACCAAATTGAGTTTCTAAATTACTCTCCTCTAATACCTCGCGGTGTGCGCAAGCAATTACTGCTTCGCCGATATCTGCTTTTCCTTTTGGAAAGCTCCAATCATCATATTTTGGACGGTGAATAACAACAACTTCGACCTGACCTGATTCACTTTTGCGCCAAACCACTGCGCCAGCTGCAATAATTGTTTTGCTCACACCTGCTCCTTATAAGCATTAATCATTAGGGTGTGAAGATCTGTTAGCGGCTCACCTTCAGATGTTTGGCTAACTCGCTGCCAAGTGCCATCTGGCTTTAAAAACCATCTGGCAATCTGTGGATCTAAGTACTGATTAAAAATTCTAATTAACTCTTGCTTATGAGAGACATCAACAATTTGTACAAGGGACTCAACTCTTCGATTCAGATTTCGATCCATCAGATCAGCACTTCCGATATAAATCTCATCATCCCCACCGTTTGCAAAGTGAAATATTCGAGAGTGCTCTAAAAATCTGCCTAAAATAGATTTGACCCTAATATTTTCAGAAAGCCCTTCAATTCCAGGGCGAATGGCACAGATGCCACGTACCACTAGATCTACCTCTACCCCAGCAATTGAGGCCAGATAGAGCGCCTCCACAAACTGCTCATCTAATAATGAGTTTAGTTTTAATCTAATAAAGGCAGGTTTGTTTTGTTTTTTATTCTCAATCTCACGATCAATTTTGGCTAGCAACTCAGGGCGAATACTTCTTGGGGCAACTAGTAATCGGTTGTAGGAGGCTTGGGGCGCAAAGCCAGATAATTGATTAAACAATTTATTTAAGTCCTCACCTAATTTCTCATCTGCACTTAAAATTCCTAAATCTTCATACATTCTGGCTGTCTTTGGATTGTAATTTCCAGTTCCAACATGGCAGTAGCGCCTGACCTTATCTCCCTCCTCCCTTACGATTAGCGATAACTTGGCATGAGTTTTAAAGCCCACTAAGCCATACACCACATGCACACCAACATCCTCTAATTTTCTTGCCCATCTAACATTTGCTTGTTCATCAAAGCGAGCTCGAATCTCAATTACGGCCAGCACCTGCTTGCCCGCCTCGGCTGCTTCAATTAATGCATCCACAATTGGTGAATCACCAGATGTTCGATACAAAGTCTGCTTTATAGCTAATACATGTGGATCAGTTGCTGCTGCCTCTAAAAATCTAACCACGGAGGAGTTAAATGAGTCATAAGGATGGTGCAATAAAATCTCACCTTTTTTAATAGCTGAAAAAAACTCTTCATTAGACTCAAGATCAATATCTCGAAGTGGTTTTGCGATCTGATTTTTAAATGGACGAAACTTAAGCTCTGGCCGATCTAAATCTGCAATTTTATTTAAGCCAGTTAAATCTAATGGCTCTTGGTACCGCGAGATATCACCTTCACGGATTGATAATTCAGATTTTAATCTATCGACCAAATCAGCTTTGATATCACTTGCTACCTCTAATCTAACCGGGGGACCAAATTTTCTTCTTAATAACTCCTGCTCCATAGATTCTAAAAGATCTTCCGATTCCTCCTCTTCTAACTCTAAATCTGCATTTCTGGTAATTCTAAATGTGTAGTAATCCTCAATCTCCATCCCTGGAAATAATTGATGTAAATTAGCAATGATCACCTGCTCAAGTGAAATAAATCTGGTGCTAGCAAACTCGGTAGTTTCCATAAATCTAGGCAAGGAGGCAGGAACTTTAACTCTGGCAAATAACTCTTCATGAGTATCTGGTTTTTTTAGTAAGACAGCAAGGTTTAGTGAGAGCCCAGATATATATGGGAAGGGGTGAGATGGATCCACCGCTAGTGGGGTGAGAATTGGAAAGATTCTATTATCAAAAATCTTACTTATATATTGCTTTTCATCTTGAGTTAGTTGCGACCAATCAACCATTTCAACTCCACTATCGGCCAACTTTGGTAGTAGATCATCATGGTAGCAACTGACCATTCTAGAAATTAATTCGTTAGTCTTCTTAGAGATATCTTTCATTAACTCTAGTGGGGTATAACCAGCAGTATTTTGTTTAGTCACTGAGTTTTCAATTTTGCGTTTTAAGGTTGCAACTCGGATCATGTAAAAATCATCGAGATTTGAAGAGAAGATTGCTAAGAAGCGACATCTCTCAAGTAATGGAATACTTTTATCTTCAGCTAACTGCAACACCCGTTCATTAAAATCTAGCCAACTTAACTCTCGATCAATTAATCGCTGCCTGGGATTAGTAGAGATTAAATGACTGCTCATGTTCCTATATTGCTTTATTAAGGTTAACAACAGGTAATCTAACGGCTAACTCAGCGTGCAGACCACCTAGTTGGCTCAATATATTTTGCACTTCGGCCATCACCAGAGGATTTTCCGCGTAACCTGCGCCAAATCCAAGGCAGCACAAATACTAAAACCCAAGCAAGGTTGCCTAAATTCTTTTTTAATTTAGATTGTGGTTTCTCTGGTGGCGGCAAAACTTTCCAATTTGGATCAAATGGCAATCCAAGTCCTTCTAAAACCGCATTCGCTAATCGCTTGTGCCCTTCGGAATTCATATGCAATCGATCAAAGGCTAAAAAGGCTTTGGTATTTAAAAACTCTGCCTTTTTGCCTTCAAATAAAATTGCTGGATACTTTCCTGCCACCATTCTAATATTTTCATTAAATGCACTAAATCTT
>Ga0208229_1000094_pt1 | contig 20474 bp, 18 predicted proteins | sample LakMenEpi22Aug11_FD_150725 | JGI IMG/M metagenome (GOLD analysis project Ga0208229, IMG submission 150725) | Freshwater microbial communities from Lake Mendota, WI - 22AUG2011 deep hole epilimnion (SPAdes) | ecosystem: Environmental > Aquatic > Freshwater > Lake > Epilimnion/Euphotic zone ... | reverse complement strand
TCAGATGCTTTAGTTTTTGCTCCAATTCACATGCTTCTGGCTTGGTGGTTTTCAATATTCTCCCAACCACAACCCACGGACGATAAGGTTTAGTGGATACATTTTGGCCACTATTGTGCACCCTTAAACGCTCTTCAAGGTTCTGCGTGTGACCAACGTAATATCGATCAAAACGTTCCGAATATAAAAGGTAAACAGTAAACAAAAAATGGTTTATTAGTAGCTCCGACGGGAATCGAACCCATATCTAAAGTTTAGGAAACTTCTATTCTATCCATTGAACTACGGAGCCAATGCGACGTCAAAGGTATAAAACATTGATAAAAATTGGACCATCAATGTTGGGTGTTAAAACGGGTAACGAAAGAAAGGGGTTATTTTTTTCAGGATAAAGCATCTTTTTGGGTATTTGTCCGTAAAACTCTATATTTGAGTAAAATTTTTCCTATGAGGGTTTTTGTTTTAACACTTTCTTTGTTGTTGCTTTTGATTGCCGTGCCATCATGTATTAAACATGAAGTCGTGCCTCCTCCTATTAATACCGTGAATTTGGATGCCAATTTCACCGGCTATGTCAGTGGAACGCAAGTGGAATTTACCCAAAACGTGAACGGTTATTTGGGGAATACCTCTTCCGAAACCTTTGTTCAACCTTCACCCGCTCCTTCTCGTAGGGTTTATTCTTTTGAAATGGTTTCGGGCTCTAATCCCGTAAGCATTAAAATTAAATTAGGTGCCTTGAACTGGGATTTAGCGGCCAACACCGAGCCGAGTTTAACCATGTTCAACGATTTCCACATGGCATCATCAGTAACTCCTCCCTCGTATTCCAATGGAGCAATTGCCGGGTTTGAAGTGACTTACACCGACAACACTTCTAGGATTTGGTTGTCTAAATCACCTAACCCTGTTCCCCAAACGGTAACCTTTTCCAATATTAAGCAGCAATCGGATGGCACGGGAGATTATTCCTTTTTCGACTGTAACTTCTCGTGTTATGTATACAGCCTGAATCCTCAAACCAACTTAATTGATTCCTTGTTGGTCCAGAACGGTAAATATCACGGTTGGTTTAAGAAATAAAATGAATGCCGCTTTTGCGGCTTTTTTTTTGCACGATGGACGGAATCAAAATCGCAATCATTGGGGATTATAATTTTACGTTTAACGCGCATCATGCTACCAATTTAGCACTGGATCATGCCTCTGTTTTTTTAGATGTAGAATTAAATTACTATTGGATAAGAATTCAAGAAATCGCTCAGCATCGGATTGGGTTTTTTGATAAATATGATGCTTTTTGGATTGCACCGGGTCCGTTTATAAATTCATTTTACCTAAATGGAATCTTTTCTCGCTTGGTTTCCTTCAATAAGCCCGTGATTTTGACCGGCGAGTCTTTTCGATTTTTTCTGGAATATCTAATTGCAAAAAACAACCTCAATCCTGGAAATGAAAAATTGATTTCCGATAATTTGGTGGTAGGGTCTTATTTCGAGAACATAGAAGTATTTCCTAAAACGGAAGGCTTTAAAAAACTTTACGATCATTTTTCGAACCACGAATTATCGGCAGTTCGATACAGCTTGTACCCCAATCTCATGTTGGATTTGGTTCGTAATTTTTTAGACATTGAAGCAGTGAACCAGTTCGATGATGTGGAAGCTTTTTCGTTGAAAAACCATCCGTTTTTTGTTGCGCTGTCGTATTATCCGCAAGTTACTTCCACGCGGGATTTACCCCATCCGGTCATTTATACCTTCGTAAAAGCGGCCATGAGCCATCAACAACTGACCCATTCGCTGCTTTGAGCGTAGTAAAGGTAGCATGAAATGGTTTTTTCGTGCTCAAAACATCCCTGAACCGCCCTTTCATATTTTTTTAATTGGGCTTTGTGGTGCTCGTGTTTGTCGCCGGTTTTGAAGTCGATAATCAGAATTTCATCGGGGGTTTCGATGATTTTATCCGGCCGAATAATTTCCAAATCTTGATTCATGATCCATGCTTCGTTGCGAATGGATATCGCGGACGAAATCCAACCTTTATAGGTCATATCGTTCATTAAGTGTTCAGCTAACGGAGCAAGGTAGTCGCAATCTTCTTTGGATAATTTGCTTTCATGGCACATGCGCATTAAATAAGTATCAAGTTGGCTTTTGCTTTCACACAATGAGAGGATTTCATGGAAAGCATTGCCCAATCGTACATCGTTCGATTCGAACGCATTGCGTATGGCGAGGTTCGGATGCCACAGGCGTTCTTCCGGTTCCAAAGGTTGGAAATACTCAATTTTCGCCGAGGGAAGGTTGACCGGAGTTTCTTCTCCTAATTTCACATGCATCGAACCTTCGCTTGCTGCTTCTGGGTAAAGTTCAAAAAGTGCATCGTCAACCATTTTACCACCGAATTCAAAAATATTAAAAGCGTACAAGCGGTAAATAGGACGTGTCAAGGCCACGTAAAGCAGGTTGATTTTATCCATCATGAATTGATCGTTTTCTTCGACGGTAAAGTCCCTGATAGCCTTGATGGGGCTATTCTTGCTGAGCTTTCGATAATACACTTGCTCATGGCCATCAATGAGGTAGTAGGAAATGGTATCCGACATTTTGAAATCGATGCTTGGAAGAATGACCACCGGAAATTGGAGGCCCTTTGATTTGTGAATCGTCATGATTTGAATCGCATCGTCGGTTTTGGGAAAATGAATGGCGAGTTTGTGCTTGTTCTTGTCGTAATATTCCAGAAAACTGTTCAAATCGACCTTTTTACCTTGTTGAAAGTTGTAGGCAATGTCGCAAAAATGGTGCAAGTAAATATCGTCGGTTTCTTTCCATCCCAGCATTTCATACAACTGTTGAAACAGCTCGTAGAGGCTGTTGTAGTTGAAGTGAAACCGGGTTTCGCTTTCAAAATACGTAGTAAAAAATTCCTCTGTATTGAATTTCCTTCTACCGCTGGAGTCAAGGGTGAATAAGTTCAAGTACTTGATTTCGGAATCCTCGTGCACGATTCTCAAGTACATTTCTGCAAATTTCATTACCTCCTTAAGGTTGGAATTTTTATTCCTTATTTTGAGGTAGGCAATCACCAAGCGAATCCTTTGATCCGCATCGATTAGCAAGGAATCCGACGAAACCACCTTATAGTTATTCCTCGACAAAAACTGAGCAATTTCATTTCCTTGGCTATTTTTCTCGCTCAAGATGCAAATATCTCCCGGCTTGAAACCGTCCACAATACAGCGTTCAATCTGGTTTAAAATTTCAGAATAGATGTCCAAATTGCTTTCCTTTTTAGGTTCGCTTAAAATCTCTACGTACCCCTCAAAGCTTTTAATGGGATGTTGCTCAATGGAACCGTAAAACTCATACCCGTTGTCTGGTAAATAGGGCCGAAACGAATCAAAAAGCAGGTTATTGAATTCAACAATTTTCTTTCCGGAACGGTAGTTTTCCGACATGACTTCTAAGGTGCCAACTTCATTGAAATACTCGGACCGGCGCTCAATGTCAGGATCGTTATCCGGATTATAAATGCGCGGAAGCGCAACGAATTGCTCCGCCAAGCCGTTGTTGAACCGATAGATCGATTGTTTTGCATCTCCGACGATGAGGTTTTTATTGCCTTTGGACAAGGATTCTTCCACTAGAGGCACAAGGTTCATCCATTGCAATCTGGAGGTATCTTGGAATTCATCCAACATAAAATGATGAATCCTATTCCCCAACCGTTCATAGATGAATGGCGCATGTTGATGCTGTACTAAATGCCCGATGAGGGCATTGAATTCTGAAATCCGCACAAACTGTTCTTCCGCTCGTATTTTGGCCATCTCACGAGCTACATATTGCAACAAAGCAAGATTATAAAAGGTTTCTTGGTAGTACATCAGGGCACAATGCCTTTCGTGATGGGTTTCATGGAAATCCAATAAGCCTCGGAATTCGTGCAACAATGCGGGACTGAAAACAACATCGTATTTTCCTTCTTGCAAGGTTTTGATTACCACAGGTGTTACCACTGCTTCCGGCCAAGCTTCGTAAACGCCTAATTTATCAAAAGCTCTTTGAGTATTTCCTTTTTGCGGCAATTTGTCAAGCGGGATAGCCTCCGCAACAAACATCCGACCCACCTGCTTGCATTTGCTGAGTAGTTCGTTAACCAAGGTGCGTTGCTGCTCCTTAACATTTCGCAAGTCTTGTTCGGAATAAGGGGTTTCTAAGAGTTGTTTTACCAAGCCGAAATACCGCTCCTTGGAAAGAATGCTGCAAAATGAAATGAGTTGGTTTCGGAAATTCCATTGGGTTTCTTCCTCCAAGTTCTTTTTGGTATAATTCTCCACCAATCGGGTTAATTCCTCGTTGCCTTCCGTTCCAATTTTTACCAACAAAGCGTCGACCACCTTTTCCATGATTTCCGACTCATTCATGACGACTTCAAACTCTTGGGGTAGGTTGAGGTCGCGGTGAAACGATCGGATCAATCGAAGGTTGAATTTGTCGATGGTTGAAACCATAAAATCTTCAAAACTGTGCAGGATTTCGGACAAAATTTCTTGAGCCCTCTCCGGGAACTGTTCGATAGGCCTCCCTGTTAAGGAACTCAAGCTCAATAATTGTTGGTGGATTTCGTCGGTATCCCCTTGATATCTAGCAATTTCATTCAGCGCTTTTAGAATGCGCTCCTTCATTTCTAGGGCGGCTTTGTTCGTAAAAGTCATCGCCAAAAGCGATTTGAATTTTTTGCTTTCCGATGCAGGAAGGAATAGTAAATAAAGGTATTCTTGGACCAAACGGTAGGTTTTTCCGCTGCCTGCTGATGCGTTTAATACGAGGAGTGACACGTTATTGAATTTCTTAAGGGTTCATGATAAAATTACTTCGATTAAGCGTAAATTTGTTACGTTCTAAAATCTTTTTAATACGGAGCATGAAAATAATTTGGATAGCCTTGTTGATTGTGGCGCTTTCGGCATGTAAGCCGAAACCCATTGATCCGCCGCCAGCACCCGCTGAAACTGTGAGGATTTTGGTAAATCCTACGTTTGCCTCAAACGATTTGAAGTTGGATTCGATCTATCAAGGTCCCAACGGTATTCGCATTAAAGTTTCCGACATTAAGTTTTTTACTACGTTGCTTGGACATCAAAATAACCAACTTTCCGAGGTTGCCTACTTTGATTTTCGAGAAAAAGGGAATGTTCTACTCGATAAAGCAGCCGATTACACCAAGTTTCCTTCCCTTTCGATGGTATTGGGCGTAGATACTTCGCTCAACCACGACGACCCTTCTGCATTCCCCAACGATAGTCCTCTGAACATTGTAAATGCTGGTTCCATGCACTGGGGTTGGAATACGGGTTATATCTTCATCTCCGTTGAAGGTAAAGCCGATACCTTGAACGACGGTATCGATAATTTTGACTTGAGTTTTAGTTACCATATTGGAACGGATTTATACCAACAACCCATTTCGTTTAACAACTTTTCATGGGTGAAAACCGGAGAACATCAGCATACCTTGTCCCTGGAGTTGGACATGCAATCGTTTTTCTTTAATCCTCTTCAACCCATTGATATCCCCAACGAACCATTTACCCATTCCGGAGCAGGACTTGGGGCCCTGACTCAAAAAGTTACCGAGAATTTTAATAACGCGTTGCAATTGCCATGAGAACTATCGGGTTTATTGTTGTTTTTGCATGCTTCTTGATTTCCTGTGGCAAGGAAAAGGTAGGATATTTACCAACGCCTTACACCTTGGAAATTCCTTCGCATTTTCCGGCCATGAACATTCCCGCCGATAACCCAATGACGGTTGAAGGGGTAGAATTAGGTCGGCATTTGTTCTATGAGAAAAGGCTCAGCGGCAACGACATGATGAGTTGCGCGGCGTGCCATACGGCCTTTACTTCATTTTCCGATTCAGCAAAATATTCCACGGGAATTGATGGAATTCAAGGTACCCGTAACGCCATGGCCTTGATCAATTTAGGATGGGATTCTTTCTTTTTTTGGGACGGAAGGGCGATCACCTTAGAACAGCAAATTTTGGAACCGGTCCCCAATCCTATCGAAATGCACCTTTCGTGGAAAGAAGCGGTGAGCAAATTGAAAAAAGACACCTATTACAGGAACCAATTCTACAAAGCTTTTGGGGTAGTTGATTTTGACTCTACCCATGCAGCCAAAGCCATAGCTCAGTTCATTCGTACCATGATTTCTGGTAGGAGCAAGTTCGACGTGATGTATAAAATTGAAAACAACCTTCCTCTAAGCGCTTGGGATCAATCCGTTCAAATTACCAATGAGGAATGGGCGGGATATGACCTTTTCAAAAGTTTGAACGGTGCCGATTGCTTTCATTGCCACAATGGGCCGCTCATGCGCGTTGCAAAATTCAGCAATAACGGATTGGACGAGAGCTTTAGCGATCTTGGCCGCGGGGCGGTTACCAACAACGCCAACGATAACGGTAAATTTAAAGTGCCGACCTTACGAAATATTGCGCTAACCGCGCCTTACATGCACGACGGGAGGTTTAAAACCTTGGATGAGGTCATCGAACATTATTCCTCGGGCGTTCATATGTCACCAACCATTGACCCTTTGATTGAATTTGCCAACCAAGGAGGGGTGCAATTGGATGCCCAAGAAAAGCAATTATTGAAAGCATTTCTAATGACCCTTACCGATTTAGAGTTTGTAAATAATCCAAAATTCCAAGACCCTCACTGATGAAAGACAAATTAACCACCGAGGATAAAGCCCTTAAAATCAACCTGACCCGTGATATTTACGGTTGTTTTGCTGAAATAGGCGCAGGTCAAGAAGTTGCTGCCAATTTTTTCAAAGCGGGAGGGAGTTCGGGGACGATCGCATTTACCCGTTCTGCTTACGACATGAAGGTTTCCGATGCCATGTATGGCAAAGCTAAAAGGTATGTTTGTGAAGAACGATTAGTGACCATGTTGGATACCGAGTTTAACCAACTTTCGACGGTGCTTCCTCAAAAAGCCACCGAATCTCGGTTTTTCGCATTTTGCAACACGGTAGAATCGCTGAATTATCACAAAACCAATCAGGGGCAAGGTTGGGTAGGAATCCGATTTCAAACAACGATAGGAGGACCGTTCAACGACATTATTTTGCACGTCCTAATGCACGATATTTCCAACCGTGCGCAACAAGATGCCTTGGGTATTTTAGGGGTCAACCTCATCCATGGAGCCTTCTTTCATGGCAACGATTACGAGGAATTCATCAATGCTTTAGTTTCACGCTTGCCTCGAGAACGCATCGAAATCGACATGTTGCGGTTTACCGGACCCGATTTTGAGGAAATTGATAACCGCATGATTGCCCTAAGTCTGGTTCGAAAAGGTATAACGGATGCCACCATGTTTGACTTAGCAAAAAATGTGTTGCAACCGGCAACGGCGCTGTACAAAAAAAACATCCTCTTGATGCGGGGAAGATTTCGTCCGGTTACCAACGTGCATGTGGACATGATTGAAAACGGCAAATTGTGTTTTTTAGAGGATGAAAGGGTCAAGCATACCAACGTAGAGGTGGTTTTTGAACTCACCCTAAAAGACCTTACCGCCGATGGGAAAATCTCCGATAAAGATTTCCTTGACCGTGCTGAATTATTAAGTTCCCTCGGATATACCGTGATGATTTCCAATTATTTGAAGCATTACAAAATGGTGGAATACCTTTCGGAAATCGCCAAAGGGCAGTTCATGGGGGTTATTCTTGGGGTGTATAACTTGAGTTCCATTTTCGATGAGCAATATTACGATAACCTTCCCGGAGGATTGCTGGAGGCTTTTGGTAGAGGATTCGGTCACAACATGAAGTTGTACGTTTACCCCGCCATCGACGTGGAGTCTGGCGCCTTGTTGGATTTATACAACATGCAAATTGCGGAGAATTTAAAGGGACTGATGGAGTACATGATCCATAACGATAAAATAGCCCCCATCCGCCAATTCAACGAAAAACACCTCCACATCATGTCGGATGATGTGTTGAGTAAAATTAAGGTTGGAGCGAAAAACTGGGAAGACGATGTGCCGTATGAAGCGGCCCAAGCCATCAAGTTTTTTGAGTTATTCGGTCATAGCAAGGCTTAACCATGCCTCATATAAAAAATGCGCTGATTCGTTACCGCATCATCGACCGGATGATTCGCAATCCCTATAAACCTTTTCCGAGCAAAAGCAATTTGAGGGAAGCATGCGAGGAGTCCTTATTTGGCTCAACCTACGGCGACCACATCTGCGATTCCACCATCGAAAAAGACCTTTTTGCTATGAGGATGGAACACGATGCCCCCATCAAATACAGCCGAAAACACGAGGGCTATTTTTACGAAGACCCCGATTACACCATTAACGACATACCGCTATCGGAAGATGAATTGGATTCCATACGTTTTGCGGTGCAAACCCTTCAGCAGTTTCAAGAGGTTCCGTATTTCAAAGAATTCGGCAGCGCCATCGATAAAATTGCCACAAGGGTCGCCGTAGCGGGAACCGAAGGACAAGCATCGAACGCTTTCATTGGGTTTGAAACTTCCTATGCTTCGGTCGGCAATCATTGGCTTCCCTTGCTCCTTTCTGCGATACAGGAAAAACGCATTTGCACCTTCCATTACGCGTCCTTCAAGTCAGGCGTAGCGAAAGCGCGGAAAGTGCTGCCCGTGTACTTGAAAGAATACCGCAACCGTTGGTATGTCATTACCTACGATTTTGAATCTGCTCAATGGAAAACATATGCCCTGGAACGCATGGAAGCACTAGCGGTTAGCGATGCCCATTATACACCGGATCACACCTTTAATCCCGCTGAGTTTTTTGCCGAGACCATTGGAATTACCACCGAAAACAAAGCGCCGGAGCGCGTTGAAATCGAAGCCAATGAAGTGGCGAGTAAGTACATTGAATCACAGCCCTTGCATTCTTCTCAGGTATCTTTAGGTACGAAGCGTTTTGCCTTAACGGTACAAATCAATGAAGAGTTGATCCGTGCCTTATTGGGTTTTATGGGCGAGATTCATATTTTAGCTCCCGAGTCGTTGAAACGAACATGGAATGAGCGTATTCAACACCAATTAAACATTGAAAAAAATGGAAATATTAACTGAACATCGCAACGGAGTAATGCAAATTACGCTGAACCGCCCTGAAGTTTACAACTCTTTTAACCGGACCATGGCCCTTCAAATGCAAGCAAGTTTGAACGAAGCTGCGGCCAACGAGTCCGTGCGGGCCGTCGTGATTACAGGAAGCGGTAAGGCTTTTTGCGCAGGCCAAGATTTAGCCGAAGCCATTGACCCAGAAGGGCCGGGATTGGAGCGCATCCTTGCTGAACATTACAATCCCATCATTCAACAAATCGTTGCCTTGCCAAAACCCGTGGTTGCATTGGTAAACGGTGTTGCAGCAGGTGCCGGAGCCAATATCGCCTTGGCCTGCGATGTCGTTATTGCCCACGAACAAGCCAGCTTCATACAAGCTTTTTCTAAAATTGGTCTTATTCCCGATTCAGGTGGCACCTACTTTTTACCGCGATTAATTGGAGCGCAAAAAGCGCTTGCCCTGATGATGACCGGCGACAAGATGAGTGCCAAAGAGGCGGAAGCGTTGAACATGATTTACAAAGCGGTAGAGGCCGAAACATATGAGACGTTCAATGCGGATTTTGTGTCCAAGCTTGCCCTTATGCCAACCCGTGCCTTGGCACTAACGAAAAAAGCGGTGCAGGAAAGCTGGAATAATACCTTATCCGAACAGTTGAATTTGGAATTAGCACTCCAGGTTGAGGCCGGAAACACCGAGGATTTTAAGGAAGGGGTGCAGGCATTTTTAGACAAAAGGAAACCAAACTTTACCGGGAAATAATGGCAAAACGCATTTTTGTAGTGGGCGCAGGAACCATGGGGGCTGGGATTGCTCAATTGGCTGCACAAAAGGGATTTGAAACCCGTTTATTTGACGTCTCTGCCGATCAACGCAGTAAAGCCCAACAGGGAATCCATAAGTCCCTTATGTCGCTGTTAGAAAAAGGTAAAATCGATGCCGCGGAGCATGAAGCAATTCATGGACGACTATGCGTGGTAGATCACTTAAATGCTGCGGAAAGCGCAGACCTCGTGATTGAAGCCATTGTGGAGAATTTGTCGGTAAAACACGAAGTTTTTAGGTCCCTGGAAGCGATTGTTTCGCCCACTTGTATTTTGGCGTCCAATACCTCTTCCTTATCCATTGCTTCCATTTCGAGCGCCTTAAAACAACCGGGCAGATTTCTGGGCATCCATTTCTTCAATCCGGCTACGCTCATGCCTTTGGTGGAAATTATTCCAAGTGTTTTAACTCACGAAGCAGTGGTTGCCCAGGCACAAGAGCTCATTCTAGCCATGGGGAAAACCGTGGCCCTTTGTAAGGATACCCCTGGATTCATCGTGAACCGTGTGGCACGTCCCTTTTATGGTGAAGCCTTGCGCATCTACGAAGAAGGATTGGCGGATTTCGCCACGATTGATTTTGCCATGACCTCTATTGGTGGATTTAAAATGGGGCCGTTTGAATTGATGGATTACATTGGCAACGATGTGAATTATACCGTGACTGAAACGGTGTTTGAAGCGTTCTATTACGACCCTCGGTTCAAGCCGTCCTTTACCCAAAAACGCCTGAAGGAAGCAGGCTTGTTTGGCCGTAAAACGGGCCGTGGATTTTACGATTATTCCGTGGAAAAAGCCGAGCCGTCAAAAGACGCTGCCCTGTTGCTACAGATTTTTAACCGCATTATCGCCTTGTTGATCAATGAAGCCTACGATGCCGTATTGATGCAGGTAGCGTCTCCTCAGGATGTGGATTTGGCCATGATGAAAGGCGTAAATTATCCCAAAGGATTGCTTGCTTGGTCGGAAGAATTAGGGCCCGAAACGGTGCTGAATCAATTGAATTCATTGCAAGAACGCTACGGCGAGGACCGTTATCGTCCCAATGCCCTATTGAAGGATCGCGTAGCCTCCGGAATACCCTTAGTCTAAGCGCAAAAAATTCAACGATTTTCCTTATTTTTGCACTCTAAATTTTTTTTAAATGGCATACTTATTTACTTCCGAATCGGTTTCAGAAGGTCATCCAGATAAAGTGGCGGATCAAATTTCTGATGCGTTGATTGATCATTTTATGGCCTTTGACCCCACATCGAAAGTGGCGTGTGAAACGTTGGTTACAACGGGTCAAGTGGTATTGGCGGGCGAGGTTAAAACTAATGTTTACCTTGATGTTCAAAAAATTGCGCGTGAAACCATTCAAAAAATTGGATACACGAAATCGGAGTACATGTTTGATGCGAACTCTTGTGGTATTTTCTCGGCGATTCATGAGCAATCCTCGGATATCAATCAAGGGGTTGAACGTACCAATCCGGAAGATCAAGGAGCGGGCGACCAAGGGATGATGTTTGGATATGCCACCCGCGAAACTGATAACTACATGCCGTTGGCCTTGGATTTGGCGCACAAGATTTTACAAGAAATGTCCTTAATCCGTAATACAGAAGGGCAACTCATTCCGTATTTACGTCCAGACGCAAAGTCACAGGTTACCATCGAATACAGCGATGACAACGTGCCTCAACGCATCGACACGATTGTGGTTTCTACCCAACACGATGATTTTGCTGAGGAAGCTACGATGTTAGCTAAAATTAAAAAAGACATCATTGAAATCGTGATTCCTCGCGTCAAAGCGAAATTGAAGCCAGAATTACAAAAACTATTTAACGATCAAATTACCTATCACATCAACCCTACCGGGAAATTTGTGATTGGTGGACCGCACGGAGATACGGGTTTAACCGGAAGAAAAATCATTGTGGACACCTACGGAGGTAAAGGAGCGCACGGTGGTGGTGCCTTTTCAGGAAAAGATCCATCCAAAGTAGACCGCTCTGCAGCTTATGCTACCCGTCACATTGCAAAAAACATGGTAGCCGCCGGTTTGTGCGATGAGGTATTAGTGCAAGTGTCTTACGCCATTGGGGTAGCTAAACCGTGTGGCTTGTTCATCGAAACCTACGGAACGTCCAAGGTTGACATGACCGACGGGGAAATCGCTAAAAAGATTGAAGGTATTTTCGATATGCGTCCGTACTTCATTGAGCAGCGATTAAAACTAAGAAACCCAATTTATTCTGAAACCGCTTCTTATGGTCACATGGGACGTGAATACGAGAAAAAAACCAAAGTATTCGTGGCACCGAACGGTGAAAAAAAATCCATTGAAGTGGAATTGTTTACCTGGGAAAATCTAGATTACGTAGACCGAATCAAAGCGGCGTTCAACCTCTAACCCGTGGCTAGTCCATTTCGTACCATTTGGCCGACTTCGGATCGGTATGTGGAAGTCATAGACCAACGGTTTTTACCCCACGAATGGGTGGTGGTGAAGCTCCACACCTATCAAGAGGCGGAAACAGCCATAAAAGACATGATTGTTCGCGGTGCCCCTTTAATTGGAGCCACAGCAGCCTACGGAATATATTTAGCGGCTCGTACCTGTGTTGAAGAAAATCACGACCGATCTTTTATGGACCAAGCTTTTGAGGCCTTAGCCAATTCACGGCCGACGGCTGTAAACCTATTCTGGGCCTTGAACCGCATGAAAGTGCGCTTGGAAGGGGCCGAGAATTTGGTAGAAACTGCGTGGAACGAAGCCCAAGCCATTGTAGAACAAGACGTAGAAACCTGCCGCAACATTGGAGTACATGGCTTACCCATCATCGAAGCTCTTGCCGCTAAAAAGCCGGGTCAACGGATTAACATATTAACCCACTGCAACGCAGGCATGTTGGGTTGCATTGAATGGGGTACCGTCACCTCTCCGATCTACCAAGCGAAACAAAAAGGACTTGACGTTCATGTGTATGTAGACGAAACACGACCGCGCAATCAAGGAGCCAACTTAACGGCCTACGAACTGACACGGCACGGAATTCCGCACACCTTAATTGTGGACAATGCGGGCGGGCATTTAATGCAACACGGCATGGTGGACATGGTCATTGTAGGAACCGACCGAACCACACGGCATGGCGATGTAGCCAATAAAATTGGAACCTACCTGAAAGCCTTAGCATCGCACGATAACAAGATCCCGTTTTATGTAGCCTTACCGTCGACCACCTTGGATTTATCGGTGCGGGATGGATTGAAAGAAATTCCTATTGAAGAACGAAACCAAGACGAGGTGCGCTATGTGATAGGCAAGAGTGCTGCGGGAGCCATAGAACCTGTATTAATCTGCCCAGAAACTACGCAAGCCGTGAACCACGGTTTTGATGTTACCCCAGCACGCTTGGTTACGGGCTTAATCACTGAACGCGGCGTTTGCGCACCCAACGAAGCAGCCATACTGGCAATGTTCGGGGATTTGGAGAAATAGTTTAGTTACTTACCTTACTAAAAAAATCAGGTGTTTTGTGGATGGAACGCTAAAGCCTAATTCTGGATTATAGCTGGTGGTAATTAGTTTCATTACCGTTATAGGAGCATTCGGATTGGCTTTTCGATAGGTATGCACGATGTCAAGCTTGGAAATTTTCTCCCAGAGGTGAGGGTAATTAGGATTTCCCGGGTTTCCAAAGGCTTGAATTGCAGACGTATCTAAGGGATATGAAACGGGCAGTTGCTGAAGTTTGGTAGGATCAATCACCGGGGTATTCCATTGGATGGTATTGGCGGAAAGCTGGAAAATCGGGACAGGGTTTGGTAAAACCCGTAAGTTCGATACGTCGCCTTGGGGACCCAGGTAGGATTCAAAACTTAAAGGTAAAGAATCGTTGTTTAATGCGGTATAGGTTAAATCATATTCGTAGGCCCCTTCGAAGTGTTCGCCCAACTGCAGGACTAGTAGGTTTCCTTTAGATGAATAATAGGTTGATGGCGGACAAGGGGAAGTTTTCTTACAAGCCAATAAGCTTAAACTGAGCAGAATTAGTAAGTAAATGGATTTCATTTTCATGACCACACGGTTAAAGGGTACATTAAACTAAACGCAGGTCAAATTGTGGAGGGGTAGTGTAGCGTAATTAACGAGTTATTAAATCTTAATATCCATCAAAGGCAATTGAAGCTTTTGTGGCAACCACCTCAGCACCCTCCGCTCCGCCCAGGCGGAGGTGGAGATATGGCCTTCGGTCCGCCGTGTCGGAGCGAAGTGTAAGTGGAAAAAGAAGGGGAGTTTTGCTTTTCCACAGGCCATGATCCGAGGCGGATCTATGATGATTTATATCGGATTGGAACAAATTCTAGTCCTAATTGTCAAGGAAATACAATTTAAAAATGGAAAAGATTAGTCCTTCACACAGCGAACTGAAAACCCGGTTCTTTTCATGCCTTCTTGTCTGAGAACGTGACTGCTCGCGTCCTCTAGTTGACGGTAATAAGCCCATTCTGCATCGTACTCTGATGAACTCCAAAAGTAACCCATGTATCCATTGACAAAGAACTGACCATCAGCGGTACGGTAACCGTGGGGCAGACCTGAGAAACCGCTGGTGTTGGTGCCGTTGCCATTCTGAGGCCATCCACTGGTGCTTTTCATTTTACCTCCTGCAACACTTTCACCTCCTAAAAAATTGGTTAAAACCGTCCATTCTGTATCCGTGGGTACGTGGTAACCGCTTGGTGCCAACCCTCTTGGGTCATTTACCGCATACCAATTGTACAATATTCCTTTAGATGGGTCATTTTCATAATAGCACCAGGCACCCGTTGTTAAATTACACCATTGTATAGGGTCTTGCACTTGCGGGATTGCATCACCATTCCTATACTTTTTAACCGTTAAATTTTCAGTCATCCAAATTTGATGACCAATTGATTTAGCCCCGTAAGAATTACCCTCGATATCCATCAACGAGTAAGTACAGTTTCCATTATCTTGATTGGCAGAGGAATTATAATTAATCGCATTAGGATCAGTACACCCCTGTTTTTTACAGGATGAAAAAACAAGGATTAAACACAGCGGTAAGTAAATTACTTTTTGCATAGGATATTTAGGTATACAATAATAACTAATCTTTGTGACTCCTGAAAATGAAACTTACCCATTAATTGGTCTTACCTTCAAACCGATAAATAATCCCGATTTGACAACCTATAGCCTGGTAATAGTTTTTGGTATAAGCAGATTTGACCGGTGAAAAAATGGAACTGCGAATTCCGGGGGTGAAGTGAAAGATAAAAGGATTAAGGTGATACGCCAATTCAATTTGTGCAATTCCTGAGGCTGTATATGGTTGCGCTTCTATTATATCCACACCATTATCGGGCATGAGGTAATATCCTTTACCATTGAGCTTTAGTCCAGCTGAAAGCCCTATCATTGGACTCAAACTCACCTTGTTTTTGGTCCATTGATACCCAGCCATTACAGGAAGGTTCAGGTAGCGGTAGCGGTTGGTTCCATCGATAGAGCTGAATGGATAAACAATTTGTTCTCCCCATTCATTGTACGATAAGCCAATTTGGTATAACCAATGGGAATCTTGCAATCGGTAAAACAAAGCCAAATCCAAGGAACTGGTAGCGCGCTCGGCTGCCTTACGTGCTTGGGCATAGCTTTTATAGTCTGGGAAACTTGTGTTGGCAAAGGTTAGGGCCGAGACTTCTATTGGGGTAAACGACGAAATGATGCCGCTAACGCCAGAGGAAAATCCAAAGAAGTGTTGTTTTTTAGCTTCGGTCTTTGAGGTTTTAAGGGTTCCTACGGGTGGCCAAGGCAAGAGTCCAATTTCCCCGATGGTAAGCAGGGGAAGGTTTGCGTTGTTGATTTCCTTTTCTTCAGTGCTTGGAAGAAGTTCAGTGATAATTTCCTGCTCCTGGGCGGCCATGGCTTGCTTCGGAAGTTCGGTAATCAACGCGGATTGTTGTCGTTGATCAGCTTTGAAGTGGCTAAATCCTTGAGCATGGTTCGAACGGGTTTCTTGTCCACCCGGTTTTAAGAAAACTTGGGATTTGACTTGTGCGGTGCTTGGAGTTTGATGCACCGGGTCTTGTGTAGCGGAAGCTTTGTGTTTGGGAGCGATGGGTGCGTTGTGAGCTTGGCGTTTTTCAGGCGTATCATTCGTAGATTTTTTCGAAACCCTTACTGGGGCATCATGATAAGCATATAAGCCAAGACCGATTCCAGCTATCACTACTCCGGGAAACCAAAACCATAACAACCGTCGTCGTTTGCGTTTTTTTTCTAAGGCATCAAGGCGTTGGTTGATGTCGTTCAAGTAATGCGCCGGTATCTTTTCCGGTACCTTGTTTTTTTCAGGAGTTTCCATGGTGGTCTTTTTGAAGCGGGGGATTAGCAAGTATATCTTTTAATTTTTTTCGGGCCATTTTGGTATGCCATTTCGAGGTTTCCACGGTGATGCCTAGGGATTGGCTTATTTCTTTGTGTGAAAATCCTTCAATAGCAAACAGGTTAAATACAATTCTACACGGGGCGCTCAGGTGAAGCAGTAAGGTTTCCAGGTATTCTTTCTCAATCTCTGATTCTATGGAAGGAGCATCAGCGGTTTCAAAAAATCCTTCAGCGGGTGACACAAGAAACGTCTGCTTGTACCGCTTGTGTTTGCGCAGGTAATCAATGGATTCATTGGTGCAAATGCGTTTAATCCAAGCATTGAAATTTAACTGTTCGTAGCGGTGTAGGTTTTGAATGATTTTAATGAACGATCCGTTGATCACATGCATGAGTTCTTCGTCCGTACTGAAGAATTTGCGTGCAGAACGCTGTAGAATCGGAAAACAATAGTTGTACAACGCCAATTGACTTTTACGGTCGAATTGCTTCGACCCAATAATCCATGCCTCATCTGGTGCACCCAATAGTTTATCCTTCTATTTGAAAGTAACGAAAATAAGTCAACAAACGGGGGGTGACCTGTTAAATTTCTTGGGTTGCTTAGGTATTGGCCCTAAATCGAGCGCTGAACTTTAAAATGGGTTTTTCGAACCTAGAAGGGAATCACTTCACCTCCAACCTCAACATAAAGGCTATCGGTTTCACCAAGGAAGAGCGTTGCGTTGGTTTGTTGATCGTTGAGCGTAAACACTACGCGATGGGTTCCATCGGGTAAGTTGGGCAAGGCCAGGTAAACATCTGCAGGGGAAAGTACCGTAAACCCGGCTTCTGGTGCAAGCACATGCTTGAATTCAATATGAAGTTCTTTGCTTTTTTTTCGAACAACCGATTGAATGCGGTATCCGCCGCTGCCATACAATTCGATGGTTTGTGCGTAAATCAATGGACCATTTCCGTGCAAGGCCACGCCAATTTTTCCTTCGATGGGAATGCGTGCTTGTTTTTTGGAGCAACCCAGAAAAAACATTGTAAACAGGAGGATGTATGGGTATTTCATAGGGTTAATCAACGCGTAGGGTTATAGTACAATGACGTTCCTTGCCAAAGGTTCGCTTACTGGGATATTCAACGCTTTTAAGTTGAATTTGATGTGTACCGTAGTCGTAAACCATCGAGGTATCACCAAGTGTAACGGTGGAGTCGTTAATTTCAAGGGCAATGATAGCCTTCCCCTCCCAGGTGCAGTAGGTTTCGGGCGGACATCGAGAATCTTGAACCAAGTCTGAAAATTTAATGTTCAGCAAAGACGACCCGGTAGATATGCGCACACGCTGGTTTATTTTAAGCGTGAAGTCTTGGTGCAAAGTTTTCTGTTTAGTGCATGAACAAAAGATACTAACTAAAACAAGAAAAAAAATGCGGTACGAAAATGGGTTCATCGCCAAAGAAAACGTTTTTCTATTGGGTTAGGTGGGGTAGTAGTCTGCTATTTCTTCTCCTCTACCTCATTTTCTTTAAAGGCGGAAGGGAGTAAATCGGGAATTAGTTTAAGCACCAAAGGCAGCCACAATGCCCCACCTGGAAGCAAATAGATTCCGATGCTTGGTACTGTTTTCATGAGATCTAGGGATTGCGTTCTGACTTTTTCCTTTTCCTCCGGAGTTAATTCCCTCAAGGCCGATTGCCGGATGAGGTACACTAACTCTTGACTTTCTTTAAGTTCTTGTACGAGACGGTCCTTGTTACGCCCGAGTACACGTCGGTACTTTCTCGACAAATGGGTGGTTATGACCTTGGTTTCAGATTCCGACAACAAGTTGTAAAATGATTCCGAGTGGGCGCTCAGGGAGGCGCGGTATTCCCAGAAAATTTCGTCGATTTTTTCTCTGTTCAACCCCAGTTCTGTGCCGACTTCTACCATGAATTCGGAGGGCGTTTCAGGGTTTTCGTCGTGCCGGTAATGCAGTAAGGCTAAAAAGTGCAAGGTAAAGTACAAGAGCAACTCTTGTTGAAATAAGGCTTGTTTTGCCGTTTGATATGAGGAATCCTCCAGGGACCTTGTACCTAAAAGAGCGATGTGTCCATCGCTCAAACTTGAGCTATTCTGTAAGTTTTTGAAAAGCTTTTCAGAAAAATGAACCCCTTGAGCTTTTGCCTTTTGTCGAATGCCTGCAAGTACCGTTAGGCATAATTCAATCGATGATATGCGTACATCAAAAGCGCGCCCTTTTCCTTGAAGATAGTTGTGGTAAGCCACAATATCAATGAAGAGAAAGGGATTGGTTAAGTGATTGAACCAATAGTTTTTGTCAATATACGAACTATTCACCCGAATGCGTTCATCGATTTCTCGTTCAATTAACAGGGCCTTATCGGTTGTTTTTGCCAATCCCAACCATGTTTTTGAAGCGCTCAATTCCAGTTCAAAAAATGAGGAAAGGGTTTGCAGAAAGTCCTCTTGATCAATGGGGCCGGGGTGTTTTAACGTATAGGTAAGCAGTAAGCCTTCAAAAAACAACAACTGTAATCTTTCGGTTCGGGTAGAGTGTTCCACCAAATGCCTTGTGTAAATGTTCTTGTTGGGCACGCCGTACAAAAGACCGCTATGTTCGCAAACCAATCGAAGGGTGGTTTCTGTAGATTCAGGGGTTTCAATGCCAAGCAGGGTGATTTTATCTTCCTTGACGAGGGCAAAGAATTTCTTGATCCAGTTCTTTTTTCCTGCCGAAAACATGCTTAGATATTACCTGCAAGTGTAACCGCTTTTCTTCCAGTGAAGAGCAGTCCACCGTCCAAGGAAAACGCCTCAAAAACGATTACGTAAACGCCAATCGAGGCCTTGGTTTGGTCGTCTTTCACTCCGTTCCATGAAAAATTTCCGTTGCTGCCTAACAATTGGTTTTTGAACAAAGTTCGGATCAACCTACCGCGTTCGTCATAAATCGTGACCGTGCCTAAACAACTCGGTTGTGCCATGCTGTAGGTGGCTTGCATCACATCTAAATAACCGTCCATGTCCGGCGAAAAAAGGTCGCTTTCCAAGGAAAAACTCCCATTTACGGTCACTGGTAAGTACTGAGAATTTTTCAATCCTGGGGTACCGAATTTCACCGCCTCTGAAGCACTGTGCCAGTTCATCCCATCGCTGGAGTTTCCGTTCGGATCAAGGCGCTCCAATGAAACACCATCTACATCATCCAAAAGTGGAAATTGCCATTCGTTCGAATATTTTACCAAATCAAGAAGCGTTTGATTTTCATTGAACAGGTAGACACTTCCTGAGTCGTTGTTATAGCTCGGAAGTTCAGCGTAAACAAAGGTTCCAACCCCGTGAAATGGATAGTTTTGTTTGACAAAGGAAGAATCCTTGCCAAGCACTGCGTAGCCTCCAGGTTTCAACATGAAATTTCCATTAACGGTTTTAAAATTCGCAATGGTATCGTTGTCAAAATTGGCCAATTGTAGGTTTTTTAAATTAAAAATCTTGTTGGAGTTGTTGTACAACTCAATCCAGTCTTGTCCACCGTTGTAGGGGTTTTGTAAAATTTCATTGACGATAATTTCACCTGCGAGTGGCGTTTCAGTTAATGCAAACTGCCCAACCAAGGTTTGTGAATTAATCCAGCAATCCGCGGCATTTTGAAGGGTTAAGGTGTAGATTTGAGACGGCGCTAAATTTTCGACAAACTGAAGTATGACCGTATTCGTGAATGTTCCGTTGGCGTAAATCATGTTCGGCGTAAGTGCTGGGCTGAATTGATACAAGGCATTTACTAAGCTGCTAGAATCCATGCCTTCGTCGAACCAAATTTGCAGATAGTTGGGCGCTGATGCGACCATCAAGGAAATGCTCGGAGCTTGGGTGTCCGGTGTTAAGTCATACACAGAATTCACCAACCCAGGTGTTCCACCACTGGCATCATTCGAAGCAGTCCAATTGTTTTCATCGGAACAGGGATCGTTCGGATTAATGAGTTCTAAGCTGAATCCACCGTCTTGTTTAATAGCGTCTTTGTACCAATCATCCGTGTAAACCACCAAATCTAAGGGGATATCGCTCGGATTCTTAAGCATGACGGTATCTCCT
>Ga0208229_1000085_pt1 | contig 21784 bp, 34 predicted proteins | sample LakMenEpi22Aug11_FD_150725 | JGI IMG/M metagenome (GOLD analysis project Ga0208229, IMG submission 150725) | Freshwater microbial communities from Lake Mendota, WI - 22AUG2011 deep hole epilimnion (SPAdes) | ecosystem: Environmental > Aquatic > Freshwater > Lake > Epilimnion/Euphotic zone ... | reverse complement strand
AGTGGTTTGCTAAACCCCCGGCTCATCACACTCCGAAGGCCCGCGCCGCGGCTGCTCACTCCCTGCTGGGAGCTGCAGTCCGCGGCGTTGGCATTTCCAGCGAAACGACCGCAGCGCCGCGTGACGGCTGGCACTGACGGCCTCGACTCCCTGCCCTTGGATCAGCCAAACGGGGATCCCGTCGCGGATGACCAGTTCGGTAGTGAAGAGGTGCTCCATGGCTCAGGCTACGTGCCGCCAGGCCCGCCGCCGCACGATTCGAGTGATGTGGTTGGGCGTCACCCCATACCGCTTAGCCAGCACGGCTCTGGGCGTCCCTGCCGCGGCCTGCTCCCTGAGCCGGCGAATGTCGGCATCGGTGAGCACCGATCGCCCATTGCTGGCCCCTTGGCGGGCCGGCCGCCGACGCTTGACACCAGGAAGCGGCCCCGGAATCCGGCGGCCGCTTTCATAGGTTTCGATTGATCGGGTGAGCTGGCCGCAGTTTTGGCACCGCAGCCAGCGTCGCTGGCCCTGGGAGATCAACCTAGTGTCCACCACGCGGGTGGTGCCGTTGCACCATTGGCAGGGCAGCATCAGCCCTTGCTGGCGTGAACGGTGGTGTCGCCGTTGTAGCGGCCGGTCACGGCGTAGCTGTTGATCGGTCGCTCAGCCATCAGTCCAAACACAATCTGCCCGACGCGCATACCTGGCCAGAGTAATTGCGGCCAGAGCTGACGGTTGTTCGTTAGCTCAAGGGTAAGCACTGAATTATTTAAGCCAGGATCAATCCATTGGGCCGTTGCATGATCTAATCCATCGCGGGCCGGGCTAGATTTAAGTTTAAACTCGGCAAATAAATCGTCGGGAATATTTAGCAACTCAATCGTATGCCCTAATACGAACTGCCCCGGCCGCAGCTCATACGGATCACCCTGGCTATGCCGGCCCAGCGGATACGGCACCAGCTCCGGCGACTGCGCCGACTCGATCAGCAGCAGGTCGCCCAGCCGCACGTCAAGGCTGGCCGGGTTGACCAGCGCCGGATCCCATCCCACCACCATGCCGCCTTCGCAGCGGCTGCGGATCTGCCAATCAGCGAGGATCATTTCAGAGTCTCCAGTACGTGTTTCGCAAACGCCGTGTGTGTCATCACGGCATGGGTGCCAGGCGGCTGGCCGTAGCTGTCCCGCCACCAGGCGGAAAATGCAGCGCTGATCAATTCATCGCGCTGCTGCTCACGCTCAGCCTCCGCCAGTCCGGTGTAGGTGCCGTGCATCGGGTGCGCCGGATCATGCCGGCCATCGGCGGTGTAGAGCTCCTCCAGCCGGTCCTGGCGGGCTGACTGTTCGATCGGGTTGCAGTCGGAGTTCATGCCTGAATCAGTGCGCTGGAGAGGTGGATTTGCGGCACGCACCACTCATGACCATCGGCATCCACCAAGAAGTAGTGCGGCCAGCTGACGAGGCCGCGGCCAAGGGCAGCGGTGATGATCGCCGGCTCCTGGGGGCGACCGGCGACGTAGACGTGATCCCCTGGGCTGAATCGCCAGGGGTTGGCGGTACGGGTGGCGGTTAGAGCCATGGCGTGGATTTTCGAGAGAGGATTTCAATCGAGCTGGCATCAGGATGCCGGCGCTCAGCGAACTGGTAGGCCTGCTGTTTGCAGGTGGCGCGAATAGTGCAGCGCATCGGCCGGCAGCCGGGCCAGTGGATCTGCACCGGCCAGAACCTGGCGCCCGGCTCGCTGGTCCGGGTGATGCCCTCGCCAGCGGACTGGCAGGAGTCGTCGTCGGGGAGGAAGGTCATTGCTGGGCCTCCAGTTCGCGGGCAGAGAATTGGGCGACGACCTGGCCGTCATGCCGCCGATGCCTGGCGTGATTAGCGCATATCCGGCGAGCATCCTCAAGGGTGGCGCTGGTGTTGGTGCCCTTGATGCCGTACTCCAGATCGCACTCTATCCATACCAGCGACCACCACGGCCTGTATTCAGCCGTGAATCCCAGGTATCTATCCCGCACCACGCGGTAACGGGTCGGGGGGAATCTGAGTTTCATTGCTGGGCCTCCAGTTCGGCGAGACGGTTGAGGGCGGCGCGGATGTCGTCCTGCTCAGCAACGCTGAGAGTGCGAAAGTGCTTGAGGCCCACGGATGGGCCTAGCGCCTTCAGCCCCTGCTCCGCCAGCGACGGCGGCTTGGGGCGGCGGGCGGAGCGAAGGGCATCAATGGCGGGCTCAAGAATGTCTTTCGATCTGAGCCACTCACAGCACGCCTCCAGCTCCTGATCCGCGGCCCACTGGGCGGCGCGGTTAGCGATATGAACCCAGTGATCTACGACTTCTTGATCACTGGCCTGCAATTGCGTCCATTCCTTTACCAACTCCGGCGGCACCTTCACAGGATGATCAGCCACGGCGCACCTCCTGAGCCTGAATCCCCACCTCCTGAACCAGCACCACGGCGCCAGCCACCATGCCCAGCAGGGCCAGCGCGGCGGCAATCACGGCTCGGCGACCGGCAGCGGCCTGGGCAGCAGCTGCAGCGCGGCGGAGTTGGTCGTGGCGCAGCTGCGCAGCCAGTTGGCGATCAGAGCGAGCATGGGGCCTCCGTGATTTCGATGATTTCGGCAGCAGGGAACTGAGCGTAGAAGGCCTCTCGAACGGCAGTACGACTCCACCCCTTGGGGCAGGTCCATTCGAGCTTGTGGATCGTGTCATCAGTGAGTCTCCGGTAAGTGATTTTGTGGGTGATTCCAATGAAGGTGGACATGAGTCAAAACGCTTCCTCAGCAGAGCGGATGAGCTGGCGAACAATCTCCAGCTCAGCGAGCAGGCTGTCTGCCAGACCCGTGGGCAGCGCCGCGCCAACGTCCCAGGCGTTGTCGTTGATTGCGCTGGCCGTGACCTTCACCGCATCGATCAGCCCCACCAGCAGGGGCATGAGCGGGCGGTTGCGCTCGCCGCAGTCGGGGAGGGTCAGCAGGGAGTCCACGTGTGCCGGCAGCGCTTGGCGGGCGGCCTGAAGGATCAGGTCGGATAGTGCGCCGTCGCACTCCAAGGGGGTGGGGTTGTGGGTTTGCATGGCGGCTAGGTGATACTCCAGCTCCGCCGCTCCGCCAGGGAGCAGCCGGGCACGGTTTTGACCGTGGCAACAGCAGCGGCCTTGGCGGCGGCTTCGTCGCTCGGCGCGACCGCCACGGCTGCGGCCACGGCGGTTTTGATCGCGTCCTTGATCGCGGTCTTGTCGGCTTCGATCTTGATCCGTTGGAACATCTCCGGCAGATCTTTCGGCTCGCAGTCCACCACGGCCACCGTGGACTTCCTGCTGGTGATCTTGTGCTCAGGCAGGTCGTATTTCGTGGCCTCGGGGTCAACCTTTTGCAGCGCCTGAATCAGCCGATCCTGCAGCGCATCGGCCTGCTGCTCATCGGCAGCGGCCAGCTCGCGCAGGGCATCGGCCCGGGCCTTGCGGGCAGCGTGCCGGGCCCTGAGCGAGTCGATCACCCAGCACCAGGCATCGGCCTTGGCGAGGATCGACTGCTTGTTGTCGGCCTCAGCTGAAATGAGGCCTTCCAGCGTGGCAGTGGCCGCGGCCACCACTGCGGGGTCATCAGAGAACAGATCGGCGGCGGCCTCGTCAATCTGGCTTTGGAGCCTGAGAGCGTCGCCGGTTAGGGCGTAGAGGGTGGTGGTCATGGTCAGTCTCCCAGGCAGGCGCGATCAAGACGAATGCAATGATCTATTGGCAGCCGCAGCCGCTCCGCAGGCGGCTCAGCAGACGGGCGCACCATCGCCTCCAACTCCGCCACTCGCTGTTCCAGCGCGGCGATGCGGTCGGTCTCGGTGGGTGGCTTCCAGTAGATGGTGCGCTGCCACGGGGCACCAGGGCCGACATGGCTCCAGGGGGCGAAGAAGTTGTACTCGGAGCCTGACACGTGCCTCATCCACACATTCCCATCCCGATCCCCATCCGCCTCTGTCGGCAGACGGTCTGTGATCCATTCGGCGTTGCTCATCGGTCAGCCTCCACGCGCAGCTCGACCCAGAGGGCGTCCCAGGTGGTGGCCCTGGGGCCGGTGGTAAAGCGGTTGAAGGCGGCGGCCTCCTGGCTGGCTTGGAACCACACGAAGGGGGCGCCGATCGCGGCTAGGACAATCGCCCCAACTACTAACCCTGCGACTGCAGGGGCAAGCTCCCTGAGCGCATCCTTGAAATCGTCCATGGCGTCGCGAGTGGTAAACGCCCACACACCATACCGGATCGGAACCCCTTTCGCACCCTATGATGGGGGCAAATCGTCACACTCGACCCGGTGCCAGCCAGCTCCAACCAGTCCTGGTGGCTCGATTCGATCGGTCGGATCCCGCTGCTCACGCCAGCCGAGGAGATCGAACTCGGCACGGCCATCCAGCGGTGGCAGACCCATCCCGACCCATGCCCGCCAGGCATTAGGCGCCGGGGCATGCGGGCGCGGGATCGCTTCGTCTCAGCGAATCTGCGGCTGGTGGTGGCGTTCATCAGTCGCCGCTCTCGCCTGTTCGCCGGGCAGGATCGCGAGGATCTGATCCAGGCCGGGAACATGGCCCTGCTGACGGCAGCTGAACGGTTCGATCCCGCCAAGGGCTACAGATTCAGCACGTATGCCTGGTGGTGGATCCGCCAGGCGGTGAGCCGGCATATCGACCAGTACAGCAGGGCTATTGCGATTCCCGGCAGCCACTGCCAGCACCTGGCGAAGCTGCAGACCATCACCCGGCGGCTTGAGCTGGAGCTGAACCGCACGCCAACGCAGGCGGAGATCGCCGCAGAGCTGGGCGTCAGCGTGAAGGTACTGGAGCAGGTGGTTGAGAACGGCCGATCGGTCGCCAGCCTCGACCAGGTGGTGACGGATGACGGGCTAGAGCTGGGCAGCCTGTGCGCCACCTACGACCGCACGCCAGAGGATGAGGAAGAGCAGCGCGAACGGTGGCGGCAGGCGGAGCAGCTGCGTGGCCTGATCGCCAGGTTGGCGCCGCAGGATCAGCGGCTGCTGTCCCTGGCCTGGGGCCTTGACGGGGTGGAGGTGCCGCGGCCTGAGCTGGCCCAGCAGGAAGGCCTGAGCACACGGGCCTTGGAGGTGCGGCTAGAGCGGCTGCAGGCGGCACTGGCGTCGCAGTCGGTGCAGTTGGTGTTGGTGGCGGTGGAACGGGGGACAGTGGAGCCGAAGGATCGGAGCAGGCGGCGCCGCGAGCGGCCTGATCAGCTGGTGCTGGTGCCGGTTGAAAGGGTGAAGCCCACGTCCCCGGCGCTGCGCAGGGTTGGGGGATTCCCTCGGAACTGGGTCTGCCTCGGCGATCGGCTGCGGATCGCTGCTGCTGGGGGGAGTTGGTGAAAGAGTGACCCGCCTGTTTGGGCATCGCTGAGATGCCTGGCGGTGTTGCTGGGGTCAGGCTATGCGGGCACGCGCAGCAGCTGCCTCCATCTGTAGTGCCTTGAGCCTGATGCGCTGCTGCTCGCGGCGCTCAGTCTGCTCGGGCGAGTGGTACCACTTCGACGCGGTGCCGTGGACTGGGCAGCTGGGGCTCCAGTTGCGGTGATCGGATTCTTTCGTGCCGATCCTGATTTGGCCGCAGGTGCAGTTTTTCATGGTTGCAAGCTACAGAAAAGCCCGGCGCTGAGGCCGGGCGGGGTGACGGTGGGGGGTGGGATCAGGCGCGAAAAGCGCCGTCTTTGATCAGCCCGGTCCAGAATTTGCGGGCTTCCTCGCGGGTCATCTGAAACTGGCCGGTGATCTTCAGTTGGCCGGCGCCCCATCCCTTGCGGGTGCGGACTGGCTGAGGTGCGCGGCGGGTGACGGCAACACCTTGAGCGTGGGGGCGGAACTCGAAGGTCTGGCAGTTGTCGAGGCAAAGGGTGTGGGTCATGGCTGGCTGGTGGTGAGTGGAGTGAATGATGCGGCGACGGAATCAACCGACGCGGACAATCTCAACAGGGCGAAGGCTGAGAACATCAAGCACTTTGCAGCCGCAGGCTTCGCGGTTCAGGCGATTCGTCATCACGGTGATAGCTTCCGCAGCGCCTTGAACTTCATCCACGCCCACGCATTTGGTTTCGTGCTGATCGATGTAGCCACAGGCGGTTTGGATTTGGACTTCAGCGATGAAAATGGTGAAGGTGGTCATGGCTGGCGAGTGGTGAACCGTTCCCGGTTCGGTCCCCTCACTGTAACCCGTGGGGCACACCCTGGCAACCCATTACGGGGTCAGTTCACAAACTGTTACCGCCTCCCCAGCTCCCGCGCCCACCGGTGATGATCACCCGTCGGCTCGCCCAGTGGCGGCGCCCCCTTTAGCGCCAGCTCCACCTGCAGGTTGGCCGCCTTGCGCTGCAGCTCAATGATCAGGTGCTGCTGCTGGTACCAGGCCTGGATCAGCTCATCGCAGCGCTCCGCCAGCTGGTCCCGGCTCATGTGCGCGGCGGCGCGGCGGTCGCGTTCCATCTCGAAGGAGCTCGACAGGCTGAGGGTGAGATTCAGGCCGAGCATGGCAGCCGCTGCAGTGATCCCCCAGTCTGGCGACGATCGGCCCTACGTCACAGTGGGAACCGATACCAACGGCGGCGTCTGCTGGGTCGTGGTGGGGATGGGCAAGCGGGTCAGGAGCTACTCAGGGGAGCGAGCCATCGCGGTGCTCAGGATGATGCTCGCCAGCCGCGGGATCCCGACGCCCTAGCCACCCATCAATCCGCGCCGCACGATCAGGGCAGTGCCAGGCCTGGGCCTCAAACCACTCCTGCCAGTCCGTCGAGGATTTCGCCCCGTTGCACCGGCGGCAGGCCGGTATCAGGTTCTCCGCCACCGTCAGCCCGCCCCGGGAGCGCGGCAGCACGTGGTCGAGCGTGTCGGCGGGGTCGGTGCAGTAGGCGCACTGGTGGTTCCACTCGGCGAAGATTCGCCGCCTGAATCGGGCTTTGGTGGCTTTCTTGGGCTGGAGTTCGGTCTGATCGATCAGGTGATCGAAGGGAGGCATCAGCGCTCAGCGATGACTGCCCATCCCGTATTCGCGCCTTCCACCATCCACCGCGGGCCGAAGTTTCGCCGGCTGTATCTGGCGAACCGGGCCACTCCTCCCAAGGTGGTGCCGTTTACTAGATCGGCTTCACCGAAGGGATCGTGAACGATCAGATGGTCTCGGTCGTAGCCCACCACGATCAGCCAGTGGCCGCCGCCGGATGGTGCCGACACCGGGCCGCGATGCAGGAACCCGCAGGGCACAGGCACGCCGCGGTTGATCTGCTGCTCCAGGTCGGCGAACCCGGCCACCTTGGTGAACTTCGCCCGGATCCCAAAGCTTGACAGCGCCCGGATCTGCGCGGTCGGGTCGGTCGTGTCGCCGTACTGCTGGACCCGCTTCAGATACTGATCGTCGCCATTGGCGCCCTTGAGGGTGCCGGGTTTGAGGTACTGCAGCAGCATGGCATTGCTGGAGCTGAAACACATCCGGGCGGACTGGGCCCGGTCGGCGCTGTCCATCTGCGCATACCAAGGCACCTGCAGCGGGTTGCCGTAGCCGGTCTGCCGCTGCAGCTGCTGCCCCACAAACAGCGCCACCTCTGCAGCCCGCCTGCGGGTCAGCCCGGGCAGCGGGTTGCCGTCCGCCTTGTTCCACCTGGGGAGCTCTGCCGCCACCACCTGCGCCGGATCCTCGCCCGCCAGGATGCGCCGCCGCAGGGTGCTGTCCTGCATCGCCCCCACTCCCACGTTGTAGGTCCACGACACCAGCGCGGCGGCCCTGTTCGGCGGCCAGCCAGCGACCGCAGGGATCGCCCGGGCGAGGGCGTCGTAGAACCGTTGCAGATCGGCGTCCAGCTGCGCATCAGCCTGCGCCTGGGTGATGCTCTGACCCTCTCTCACCACCTTGCCGGCGATGGTAGTGCTGCCCCATCCCACGGTCCACACATTGGCCGGGCACAGGTAGGCCTTCAGGTGGCAGCCCTCAAACTCGCGCACGATCGTGCGGGCCGGTGCCAGCCAAACAGCCGCCGGCGCCGGCGCTGCAGGGCTGCCCTGCGCCCGCCAGAGCTCCGTGAACTCCCGGCGCTGCTCATCGCTGGCGGCCTCCCATGCGGCCTCCCATGCGGCCAGCTGGTGAGGGGTGATGGTGCCGGCGCGGGCGACGTGCTCAGCAGCTGCGCGGAAGGTGGCGAAGGTCATAGCAGGGAAGAAATGAAAGCACGGTCAGGCGCCAGGCTGTCGATGTTGGCCAGCATTGAGCCCCGGAACCCATCCATCAGCCAGATGGGGCGGCCGGCCCTAGCTGCAGTCTGCAGGCCTGGCACGTTCGACCTCAGCGCCCAGGAGTGGTCCGTGTCGAGCACCTGCGGCCCCTGCCCCTTGAACCCGGCGACCGGGGCAGGCCCGCCAGGGGCGAGCCAATCGGCTCCGGTGCGGCGCATCCACTGCTGGCCGCCGGAGGGGTGCACGCCACGGGCATAGGAGACGCCCACGGGTGCATCGGTGAGTTTCTGCACCTGTTTCACCACCCAGCCCTGGAACCAGACGGTGGAAGGCTTGGTCAGCTCGTTGCCGACCTCGTAGATCACGTTGTCGTAGGGCTCCAGCGTCTTCACCATCCGGCGGATGTGCGCCTTCTGGTACTGGTTCCAGGGCCCCTTCGTGTGCACGTCGTGGTGGGTCGCTGGCCCCTTGCCGCGGAAGGGGTGAAACTCCCAGGCACGGGGGAACAGATCCGGCAGGCTGCCCTCGAACAGCACCACGCCGGTCAGGATGTCCCGCCGGTCGGCCTGCGCAACGGCCTGCTCCATGCGCCGGTAGAACCGGCCATTGAGGCTCAGATCCTTGCGCCACGGCCCACCCTTGACGCGGATCAGGCCCGGGTCGGCGCCAACGAACGGCGGGCGATTGTTGACGAGCGCCTTGGTCTCCACCGTCCACAACCGGGTGAAGTTCCCGGTGAGCCTGTCCAGACTGGTGCGGTTCCCGTTGATCTCCTGCACCACGTCCCATGTGTGATTGCCGGCCAGGGTGCGGGCCTTGCCGTTGATCAGGAACTGGTCGCCTTTGATGGTGATCATTTCAGATCGGGCAGGCGGTCGCCGGCGGCCTTATCGGCGCGGTGATACAGCCGGAACATGGCCGGTTTGATCACCAGCTCCACCAGGGCGGTGGTGGCCAGCCAGGCCAGCAGGCCCAGCAGCAGATCAGCGGTCGGGTGAAGGTCAGTCATGCGTCAGGGTCGCCAGGGCGGCGGCTGCGTAGTTTCGGATTGAGGGTGTCGTAACCCAGCTTGAACGCGCCCGCACTGGCGCCGCCCAGGCCCATAAACGGCAGCCCAGTGAGCCAGCAGCGCTCCACGTCGCCGCCAGCGCGGCGGCAGTCCACGATGTAGAGCATCCCTGCCAGCACCGACATGGTGGCGGCTGAGGTGATGCTGGCGATGACGGTGGGGCGGTTCATCGGTTCAGCTCCGCCCGGCGCTCGACGTCCCTCAGCCGCTCTTCGTGGTCCCTGAGCATCTCCTGAATCCCCCCAAGGATGGTGGTGGTGCGGGCCTCAAATCTGCCTAGCCCATTGGCGATCTTCCAGAGGGCTGTGACACCTGCGCCGCACAAGCCAAGGGCGGCAACGACGAACTCTGGACCCACGGATGCTGCGGTTGCTGCCTCAGTCTGCAGAGCAGCAGCCAAGCCTCAGATCAGCCGCGCCAGGAACAGCGGATTGGCGGCATCCGCCGAGCTGTTGTTAGCGAAATTGAGCACTTCCCATTCTTCAACGCCAGCCGTGATCACGATGCTGTCACCAAAGCTGAAGCTGGTGCTGGTGTAGGGGAAGTAGACGGCGAAATCATCCGGCAGTGGTTCGTTCACATAGAACGAATAGGAGCAGCCGAATAGGACCGGGGTGTAATTAGAGTCAAACGGCAGGCCGGTGCGCTGGAGGCGGTAAGGGACGGAAATGGCGTTGGTGCCAGTATCGGAAGAAGAAGAACTAGAAGAAGCTGGCGCTCCAACGCTGCTGTATCCAAAAAGTCTCTTGCTTATTGAGTAAGTAGACTCTGCTATTCTACTCCTTGCCCCTTGACCCTGTGCGTAGCTTCTGCGCAGCCTGTAAATATCCTGGAAATGAACCCGCCCTACACTGGTATCAGCATTTGAAACGCTCGCCTCCACCAACGTATTCACAACATGATGGAAAAACACCTGATTCAGATCCAGCCACGGCACCAGCGGCGCGGAATCTGGCGTGATCATAAACGGAAAGGGCGTTGCACCGTTTCTGATCACAAACCACGAGTAGTCCGGGTTATCGGTGCTGGTGTAGCGAACGACGTTAATCTCTGTGCTGTTTGACAACGTGCCAGCCAGTGAGAAATGATTAGCCGTGGTATTGGTTGCTGTGCTGAAAAAATCCGCGTATTGCGTCCCGGTCGGTACATGCGTTGTGGCGTTCCACCCAGTCGCCACGCTCACGCCAATCGTGCTAGTCGAGATGACAAACCAGTAATAGCAGGTGCCGTAAGTCTTGGTGCCGTCATACACCACCTGAAGGATTCTGTTTTCAACGCTTCCGTTCAGGAATGAGTCGTACCACGACACCATCAAGCCGGCGTCAATAAACGCATCCTCCAGTAGCTCCGCTGCAGCCGATGCCAGCCAAGGGGCAGCGACGGAATAGGTTTCCTTGGTGACTGGCATGGCTACAAGAAAGAAACAAACGGAATGCTTAGCTCAATGCTAGGCGTGTGCTCGTCAAACTCCAAAGAACCCTCTGGCGGCAGGGCAACATTCCCGCCAGCGCCAGTGGCTTGCAGCACGGCAAACGGCATGACAAGGTTCAGGCTTGCGGTGGCCTCAAAGCTGCCCAGCCCCAGCGACGGCGCCGGCAGCACCACGTCAGAATCAACCAGCGCGACCATCGTTGCCGCTGGCTGCCCGACGAATGCCGCGCTGGCGGGCCATGCGGCAGTCGAAACCGTCACCTCATCGGCATAGCTGATTGACACGATCGGCAGGTCGCCGATGATCTCGGCGACCCTGGCGGCAGCGTCCACCTCTGCGGCGATGGCCACCTCTGCGGCGTCAACAAGCGACACCTCAGCGGCGCTGGCGCGATCAACCGCAGCGATCTGCGCCGGTTCGCCAACCACCAGCACCTCAGCCTTAAGCATGGCGCCGATGACAGCCATGATCAGCTATTCCTCGAATAGGTCTTCGCCACCGTCGCCACACCCTGCAGCCAGTAGTAACGCTCACCGGCACTGCTGGTCAGTGAGGCGTCCCAGCCGTAGCGGCCCACCTCCAGCCCGGCGGTGGTGGCCGGTGCCATCGTGATGCTCACCAGGCCATCGGCGGCGGTCTCCAGGGCGCAGGTGAAGGTCGCTTTCTGCAGATCATCCGCCAGTCCCTTCACGTCCGCGTCGGCGGTGTAGCCGGCCAGGTCAACCGGCTGGGCAACCACCATCGGGTCAAGCGCGGTGTTCGCCACTGTGATGGCCGCCCCGCCATTGGTGGCTGAGACGGTAAATGCGCTGCTGGTCAGACCAGTGGCAGAGACGAAATACACCTGATTGAGCGTCAGCCCGCAGGGCACGTCAGGGGCCTCTGGCGCGGCCGGCGCTGGCAGTGTGGCCTCCGCATCGCCAGGCGGCACGATCACCACCTTGTCGCCAGCGATCAGGCCGTGGCAGGGCACGGTGAAGATCGGGTTGCCACTGGTGACGGTGAACGCCGTGATTGCCTGCTGTTTCTGCAGCGCTCGGAATACTGCCTTGAATGTGCTGTTCTGCAGGATCGTGATGTCCAGCTTGGCGGGGTAGATCACTGGCCCTCAACCTCCGCGGCCACCACCTCAGGCGCAGCCGGCTCAGGCTTGATCACCTCAACCGCCGCCAGGAACGCATCGATCTGCCCAGCGGCGAGCTGCTTAAGGATCGCGTTGCCGCTGGCGTGGGCCACGCCGTAGGCGGTGATCAGCTGGATCAACTGCTCTTTCATCGGGGCTCCTGTCCTGTCCATCAGGCTAGAGACTGCAGCGCTGCTTCCAGTGCGGCGATCCTGGCCTCATGGTCGTTCGCCACGTTGATCAGATGCACACCGAAGCGGTCGTAGCTCACGCCCTCTGCCTGCCCGCCGAGGCCCCACATCACCATCTCCGGCGCATACTCTGCCACCTCTTCAGCAATCAGGCCCCACACCCTGATGGTCGGATCGTCGCTGGTGTTCTCCGGGTTGGGCAGGTAGCTCACCGGCCTAGTGGCCGACAGGATCCGGCGGCTTTCGGCCAATGGCGCTGTCTCAATCTCGATTTTGTATTTCCGCGATGACGTGACCCGCTGCACCTGATCGTTGGCGGTGTTCAGAAATACGTTGGCGCTCACCCCTGTAGTGGTATTGGTGCGAATGCCGGAACTGAACACCGTGCCGTTAGCGGTGAAGGTGCCATCGCTCACCAGTGCGTTGGAGAACGTCTTGGCTCCGCCGATGGTCTGCGTGCCGCTGGTGTAGACGCCATTGGTGACGGTGGCGGCGTTGCCGGTGATGTTGGTGGACCACCGCAGGCCCGTGGCTGTGCTGCTATCCGCTACCAGCACCTGGCCGTTGGTGCCTACCGTCAACTTGGCGAGGGTCGTGGCGGCGCTGGCCGCCAGCAGATCGCCCTTGGTGTAGCTGGCCACGTTGGTGCCGCCCCTGGCGACCGCCAGGGTGCCGCTGGTCAGGTTGCTGGCGTTACGGCACTCGTTGCTCACCTCCTCGATCGCCAGCTGCACGTTGGTGGCGACGATCTCGCCGGTAGCGACGAAATCCACGCCGCTGGCGGTTTGCGTGGTGTAGCCCGCCGATGTATCCACCTCGACCCATGCCGTGCCGGTAGAGAGCAGCAGATCAGGCGGCGCCAGCGCAACAGCAGGCGCCGGGCTGGTGCCGGTGCCGCTTTCGCTCACCACTAGGTAGTAGCCCGAGTTGGCCGCCGCAGCGGCAGGCAATGCGTTGCCGACCACTAGGCCCAGCGTTGCGCCCTCGGCGGTGGTGCTGGCCACCTCATTGTCGGAGGCGTCATAGGTGCCGGCAAACTTGACCGCGCCGGTGCTGATCCCGATCGGCTGCCAGACGTTGCCATCCCACATGAAGAAGGCTTTATCCAATGGGTTGAAATACAGCTGGCTGATGTAATCAGCAACTGGAATCGCCTCGCCCAGTTTCCCCACGCTGTAATCCGCCAGCTTGACGCCGGTCACGGCATCATCCGCCAGGCGATCGGTCGGGAACTCGCCGGCTGTGATCTTGCTGGCGTTCAGGTCGGGAACACCAGATTCAGGGATGGTCGGTGCTTGGTGTTCCTGCCACTCGCTGCCGGTCCATGTCCACACCACACCCGTGGCAGCGTTGAACCACTGCTGCCCCACAAACGCTCCATCGCCCGACGGGGATCCGTTGCTCACTACCGCAGAGGATTGATCCGCCAGCTTGGCCGCGGTGATTGCGTCATCCTTCACCGCGCCGGTGGGGATGCTCAGTGCGGCGTACTTCAGTTCGGTGATTGCCCCATCGGCGATCGTTGCGGCGAACGTCCCAGTCCCAGTGCCGGTTACGTCACCAGTGAGGGTGATGGTCTGATCGCCGGTGTTAGTGCCTGAGCTGGTGCCTGCGAACGTCGATCCGTCCGTCCAGGTGCCGGATGCTGTCGCCAGCGTTCCCAGGCCTAGTGTGCTGCGCTGCGCTGCAGTATCAACGCCAGCGATCAGGGCGCGGCCAGCAGCAGTCAGCGGCACTTCCTCAACCGGCCCCGCACCGGCAGAGCTGCGGCCCAGCAGTCGATCGGTAGCAGAGACGTTCTGAATGCGGTCGTAGGTCACCGCACCGGCGCCCAACTTGGCCGTGATGACAGCACCCGTGCCGATCTTGTCAGCCAGTACCGCTCCATCGGCCAGTTTGCCGCTGGTCACGTTCAGATCCGCCAGCGCGGCGGTATTCACCGATCCGGCGGCATAGGCGGCCGAACCGAGCGGCGACACCTTCGCGGTGGTCACAGCACCGTCAGCCAATTTGCCGGCGGTCACCTGCAGATCACCGATGCCGGCGGTGGGCATCACCACCTGCTGGAACGCTGCCCCGTCCCACACCTGCAGATTGCCGGTGCCGCTGTGCAGCCACCCACGGCCGCGATGGTTCCCCGTGCTGGGGGCTGTGACCGCAACGGCTGTTGCCGCATCGGCGGCCATCTTGGCGGCGGTGAGCACGCCATCGCCGATCGCCGCGGCACCCAGCTTGGTAACGCTGGTCTGATCCAGCTTGGCTAGGTCGATCTCCCCGGCGTCCACCAGGTCGATGCCTGCGGCAACCAAATCCTTCAGCGTGATTTTCTTGGTCTCGCTGGCGGAGATGTCGGCGATGGGCACCACATCATTAGCCGCCGCACCCGCCTTTGACAGGGCCGTGAGCTGGGTTATCCGCTGATCAGCCAAGGGTGCGCCTCACCGCGACCGTCCACAGGATCAGGCTACGGACGGGCTCAGTCGTCCACTTCCTGCAGCAGGTAGTCCAGCGACTGCTCCAGCTCGATGCGGTCGTCATCCTCCTTCAGGATATAGTTAGCCGGCTTGCCATACACCAGCTGTATTTCATCGGTGGTGACAAAATCAATGGCGCAGCGCACGATGTCGCCAGCTCGCACCTGCACACCGGAGCGATTTACCACTGCGGTCAGGTTGTAGAAGATCGTATCAACCGTGGGATCAATGTCCTTGTCGGTCAGGTACAGGGCTAGATCAAACTCGCTGCCAATCTCCACCCGCTGGATCAGCTGCAGCAGCAGAAGAGACGGTTCGGTGAGCCCGATCGTGCGGTAGTTGAACTCACACTCGATCCGCCCAGCGCCGCTGATCAGGCCGGCGGATAGCTGCTGGCGAAACCGATCATTGAGGCTTGTGGCGTCAATTGTCTGCCGGTCGGTGTTGAACTCGTAGCCCTCCACCGATCCCAATAGGTTGAACTGCACATCACGCACGCGCACGCTGATCTGCAGCGGGTCGCCGGTGAATGCCGCCAGCGGGATCTCATTGGCGCGGACGTTGTTGACCGCATCGGTGAAGGTCGGGAAGAACCGCAGGCCACCCACGGCGTTGACATGCACGTAGGCCGTGAAGCTCTCCTGGGGCGGGTCGGTGCTCTCCAGGCCCCACACGGACGGCGGGAAGAACACCAGCCCACGGGCGTCCGTGGTGCTGATGTCCACCCGATCGCCGATCAGAATGTTGTTGATCGCCCCATCAAATGACAGCCGATTTAGCGACGTGTTCACATCGTCGGGGATGATCTGATCAGACACCCGGCCGATGAATGCTTTGGTGCCACGCCTTAGCTTGACGTTGCCCTTCGTGCCGAGGTAGTGCGTCATCAGTTGGCCTGGTTGATGGCCTCGTCAAAGTCTCCGTCCATCGTGAACTGAATTGGCACCACCACCAGCTCGCCTACCGCTGAGCCGATCACGGCGCTGGTGATGTAGGCGTACATCTTGATGTCGTCAACGCCGCCGGTGTCTACGTCCAGCTCCAGAAAGACCCGGTCCTGTTCGGTGATGGCGCCCCGCTTGTGGATCTTGGCCAGTAGCGCGGTGAACTGCGTTTTCTGCGCCGACTCGCCCGGCTCCAGCCGGTAGTACATCAGGGTGGCGCTGCCCGTTGCGCCCTTTAGCGATGGGATGAACGACCGCGCATCAGCGCCTAGGTCAGCGGTGGGCAGCAGATCAACGCTGGTTTCCACAGACCAGCTCTGCACCTTCGCGACAGGCTTGCCGTTGAAGATCAGCCCCCCGGTTCGGCCTGTGTAGTAACCCATCAGCTGGCGCCCTCCTGCATCTCAGGCTACTCACCGCACGCTGAGCATCGACCCGCTGACCGCCCTGGCGGGATGCCCGCCAGGGGTGCGGGAGCTGGGGTAGGTCACGGCAGCGGCACGTAGAACGCCTCGGTGGGCGGGGTGAAGTTGCCGGTGCCGTAGAGGGCGGAGTTGCTGAGTTTGATTTGGCCAATTGCCGTGGCAATGGCAAAGCTGCCTTTAGTGATACCAAAGGCAAAATCAATCAACGAGGCTTCTTCATTCTCCAAGGTTTCATCATAGATTTTCACGCCCATGTAATGCACGGTTATTCTTCCGTCTTCGTAGCCTTGCCAAGCGACGTGCTGGAATTGATCGGCGCCGGAAGGTGATGGATAAATCTCTGAGGCGTCGCCATAGTTGCTGAGCCGAATAGCTATTGACTGATCTGGGTCGCTAACGTCTTGCGACCCGGCGCTACTGACTGCGCTAAAAAACCAAGACTCTCCAGATAGCGTGCACTCGCAAAGCGCGGCAAAGCCTTCATCTATCAAATCATCACCATCCGGCATCCTTTGGAAATACTCAAAAGTAAAAGACCTGTTTGAAAAGTTTTCTTCCGAAATGTCTACAATCCATCTTTCTGCCTGCTCTTCCCCGCGCACGGACTCTAAAGCATTTGCGCCGCCAAAGGTAATAACACTGTAAAAATTATTTGAATCGGATTGATCCTCAATGGTGACGCCTTCAATCGTCGCCTGCGGTGGAGCTTCGTCGGGATACGAAATCCCCAGCTCATTTGGCGGCGGCTCCGGCGGCTCCGGCGGTAGCGGCGGCGCCACAATCACAGCATCGCCCATTGCGTCCACCGCGAAAATCTCATCACTGAAATTAGCCACCCGGCTCAGCAGGTTGCCGTCTACCGTCTCGCAGGGGTGCTCCAGCGCCTTAACCGTCACCTCACCTTCCTCGCTCATCGTCACCTCTGTTACCCGAAACACCCGCCTGCGATCAGTGACGGCGCCCAGCACGAACATGGAGCCCGCGTCATCGCTCAGGGCGTTGGCCTTGCCGTCCGCCACCGTCACGCTGGCCAGCGGGCGCACGTTGCCGCCGCTGCGATACACCAGCGCCGCATAGGTGCCGTCGCGGATCCGATCGCTCAGCGGGGCATTGAGCACGCCGCCAGGCATCACCACGCCCGCTGTCATCCGGTCCCAGGTGTTCAGGCCCACGTCCACGTAGATGTAGGCGCCAGGGCTCACCGGTGTGTCGGTGGGGAAGGTCTGGAACTCAATGCCTCGCCGCACCCATCGCCGCTGATTGCACAGCAGCTTGCCGTAGAGGATCGCCTGCTTGCGCTGGGTAACGAACTGCGAAAGGTCGAACGTCTGGCGGATCGCTGCATCCTCAACGGCATCCACCAACCGCACATCGACGCTGGCGTTGCGCGGGAACACGTCATCTTCCTCTGTTTCCCGGTAGATCACCGTGGCGATCAGATCCTGAGCGCTGGCGCCGTAGTCGAGGAACTCTTCGCGGTAGGTGCCCTCCAGGATGTTGCCAGTAGTGAACAGCGCCGAGATGTTCACCCGGCGATTGGCGCGGCCGCTGCTGTTCACCGGCACTGCCGGCACTAGCGTCTCCTTTCCGCCGATCTTGCCGAACTCCAGCAGCGAGTAGGGCGCCACCTCGGCCCAGAACTGCCGCCAGGATCCGACCTCAGCGATCAGCGGATCCATGAACAGTTGGCACCCGAGGCCGCTGTTCTGACAGAACCGCTTGCTTAGGGCCAGGCTTTGCCAGTCCACGCCGGATGGCTTGGCATACCGGCCGATGCCGTTTTCCTTGTCCAGCACCGTGTCAGCGAAGATGTCCGGCGCCCAGCTGGTGCTGCCAGCGCTCTTGCTGTAGGCGCCGTCATCATTCACCACCCAGGAATCCTTACCCTCGGTGACGAACGCCGAGATGCTGCGCAGATCCTGCACGCCGCGGCCGGAGAACACCCCGAATGCCATGGTGCTCATCCGGGAATACTTGCCCTCGGTTGATCTCAGCTGCTGCTCTGTAACGGCCGTGATCTGGAACTCTGGGCCCGCATCGAAACTGAACTGAATGTCGGTGTCGCTGCGGACGCTGAACAGATCCCACTCATTGGTGAGCACCGGCCCGCGATCCTTCAGCACTGAGCTGATGTCCTTCAGGTTGCCCACCCATCGAAACCGATTGCCGTTGTGCCTAAAGCTCTCGCCTTTGCCGCTGTTCTCAATCAAGGCGATTTGTTTCTGCCCGTTCTGCGCCCGCTCGGCCGCTAGGTCGCTGATCGGCTGAAACTCAAACTCCCACTTCTGGTTGCCGCTGCCGGCGCGAAAGTCAAGGCTGATGAAATTATCAAGATCAGCGGACCTGCGGCAGGCGATGATCAGCGGCAGCAGATCCTGGGTAGACCTACTGAGCGGCCGATACAGCAGCCGGAAGAATGCCAGCCGGGACTTAATGCCGTTGTCGCTGGCCTTGTAGCCCTCGGGCTCGCTGTCGCCGTATTTTTTCTGCCTTCCCTGGATGCGGCGGAACAGCTTGACCCGCATCGAGAACGACACCATCTCACAGGCTGTCACCGTCTGATACGCGGCGCTGTCGGCTTTGCACAGGGCCTTGGTGTAAAAGCTGTCATCCTTTGCGCCGTTTTCCGGCGCCTTGCTGTCGCCGTAGGGCGTTGACGGGGTGCGGCCGGCAGCGATGCAGCGGAACGTGGCCCGCACCTCGTTGTCGTCAAGGTTGGTGTTGTCGGTGACGCTGAGCAGGGCGAAGCGGGCAGTGCCCAGCTGGTAGGTGCTGCCGCGGTCCAGGCTGCTCACCAGCTGGTAGCGCTGCTCCTGGGCGGCCTCTTCGGCGATGTTGGTTTTTTTGTTCTGGGTCTTGGCGAATACCAGCGTGATCTGTGTGCCGACCGTGTAGCGGCCACTGCCGCCAGCGCCCCATCCGTTGGTGGTCAGGGTGATGCCATTGTTGGCGGTCACGATGTCGCCTTTGCTGTTGCGCTCCTGTAGCTGGACGTTGATCGGGATCGGATTGAACACCCCGCAGCTGGTCAAGCTGCTGGGGCTGAATGCCTGGCTGTAGCCGCTGCGGCGAGTTGCGCCATCGATGATCCGGCACACGTCATCACCCGGCGCGGCGCCCTCGCGGGAGGGGTCGCTGTCATCGCCGATCTGCCGTTGGTTGAACTTGGCGTTGCCGCTCTGGTTGAAATAGAGCCAGGTCTTGGATGCGGCGAACTCCCGCAGCGGCAGCTGGCCGAATGCCACCCGGTCCCAATCAATCTTGCGGATACTGGCAGCACCGGCCACCAGCAGCAGCTGCATAAATTGCGAACTGCCATAGCTGCGGACGCTGGACCACACCAGCGACGTGGCCACACGCACGCCGCCGCGTGGATTCTGCGCGGTGTTGGTGTAGACCAAGTTGATCGGCTCGCCGTATTGGGCCAGCTCCTGGGAGCTGTTGAACCCGAACCGTGGGGCGAAGCGCTGCTCACGGGTCTGCCGCGGGCTACGATTGGCGCTAGGCACCGATGGCCGCAGCAGCAGGGCGCTGGCCACCTGGAACAGGATGCCCACCACCGTGAGCGCAAGGGCGACGGCGCCGGGGCCCGCTTGGATCTCCGCCTGTTGATCCTCAATGCTGCGGCTGTAGTCCCTCTGTTGCGCCGCGATGAAGTCCAGGTAGTCCTCCTGGCTCACGCCCAGCTGCTCAATCAGCTGGTGCTCATAGGGCAGCAGTCGTCTCATCGCAGCCGGTAGCACTGGCCGGCGCCTTGCGGCAGCGGCGTCATCACCACAGTCTGTCCAGGGGCAATGAACATCACCCCCCCATCCACTGCCACACCCAGCGCCGCTGCAGCGCCGCCCAGCAAGATCGGGTCGCCCGGTAGGGCCGCGGCCACAGGATCGGCCAGAGAGGCCAGCAGCCGCCGCAGGTGAAGCAGCCCGAACGTCTCGGCTGTGTGCTCCCGGTAGACCCACTCGAATTGCGCCGCGTGATCCGGCAGTCCCAGCTGCCGCCGCACTGCGCAGACCAGCTGGAAGCAGTCCGTGCATCCGCTGCCATCACCAGGCCGGCAGCCCCACCGATACGCCAAGCCGATCAGATCATTCATCTGAGGTAGAGCTCCGCATTGAGCGGCAGGATGCCCACGTTCTGGCTGGTCAGTGTGCGGGCCGGGAAGTTGCTGCCGACTGAATCCATCGCCGATCTGAACCGCAGCTCCACCGTGTCATCGTTGAACCCGGAACCTGAGCCCACATAATAATCCTCGTACTGGTTGGCGATTGCGCCGGTAGCGTTAAGCCAGAGGGTGGTCAGGGTCAACTCGCTCAGCCGGTTGCCGTCGCCTTCCTCCACCAGCCGCAGCACCACCTCTAGGTTGGGGAACAGCACCTGCACGGTTTCATTGTCGCCGCCCAGGCTGGCCATTGCGCCGCTCACCTGGAACGGAGCGAAGTCATACTTGGCGCCTAGGTAGGTGTACTCCTGGGCGACAAAATAGTTCTGATAGCGGTGCCGGGTGCCGCTGCTGGTGCGCAGATTGAACAGCTGAGCGATGCGAATCGTGCTCATACGTTCAGTTCCGCCACCAGCTCCACGGTGATGCTGCTGATCTCATTGCCGGCCCATTGAATCGACGGCGGGCCGGCATACTCCCACAGGCAGCCGTCAGGGGAGCGCAGTATTGAGCGCAAGCCGGGGCGCTGCGGGCTGCTGCTTTGGCCGGTGGTGGTGACGCCCGCAAACGTCTCAGGCGGCAGCTCGAAGCGATCGTCTTCATCGATGTTTTCGTAGTGCCGCACTACCTGCAGGATGTCCCGATCGCGGCGGTTAGCAAAGGTGAGGCGCAGCTGATAGCCGAACTTTTTGTTTCCGTACCGGCGCTTTACCGTCGTGCCCGCCATGGTGCGGAACGTCTTTGTTGGGTAGGCGCCGAGCGTCATCTGCCGCTCGTTCGGTTTCAGATCGGGGAAGGTCGCGGCCATCAGCGGATGCCCACCTTGCTACGGGTTGCTGGGCTCTGCTGCAGTCTGTCCAGCGTCATGCTCATGCCCCGCTTGGCGCCATCATTGGCGGCACGCTTGCGGGTCTCGGCCATTGCCGATTCGAGCTGGTCACGGGAGACGTACTCCACCCCGTTGATCGTGGTGGTCTCGAAGCTCATGCTCAGCACCGGCGAGGCGTTACTGCCGGCAGGTGATGCACCCATCAGCTCGCGCATCCGATCGCCACGGTTGCCGTCCGGGGCCTGCAGCGCCACGGGGATCCGGCGGCCATCAGGCAGCGGCACATAGGCCTCATTCATCGAGCCTTCGCCGAATAGGGCCACCTGGGGGGTGCTGGCGACGCCACCGCGAGAGTAGGCCTTCAGCGGCAGCGGGCCGGATGGGGACATGATGCCGCCGTTGGCGAAGCCGGTAGTGGGGAAGCTGAGGGCGGGGCTGATGCCACCAGCGCCGAACGGGCCGACAGAGGAACCAGAGAACCCGCCAACTGCAGATCCACCGATCCCGGCGAACATCCGGGCGATGCCGATGGCGATGTACTGGGCGATCATCTTCTTTGCCGTGTCAATCAGCGCGCTGGCGATGCCCTGCAGGAAGTCGGCGAACACTTCTTTGGCGGACTTGGTGCCGGCGATCATCTCCGCCATGCCGTTGGTCGCCAGGGTGGCCGCAGCATCAGCCGCTTGGCCGATGGCGGGGTACCTTTGCAGAATCTCATCGAGCTGCGCCTTCTGCTGCTCCAGCACGTTAAACGCCGTCGGCTCGGATGCTTGGCGGGCGAGGTCTTGCATCATGCGCTGGCGCTCCACCAGGATCTCGTTCAGATCCTGTTCTGCCCTGAGCCGAGCCAGTGCCAGCTGTTGCTCCTTTTCGCGCTCCAGTCCTTCGCGGATGGCGGCGGTTTCAGCCACGCCGCCGAGCCGGGCGATCTCTTCTTCAATCG
>Ga0208229_1000079_pt1 | contig 22353 bp, 23 predicted proteins | sample LakMenEpi22Aug11_FD_150725 | JGI IMG/M metagenome (GOLD analysis project Ga0208229, IMG submission 150725) | Freshwater microbial communities from Lake Mendota, WI - 22AUG2011 deep hole epilimnion (SPAdes) | ecosystem: Environmental > Aquatic > Freshwater > Lake > Epilimnion/Euphotic zone ... | reverse complement strand
CGCGGATCTCATCCCAGGGCCCCTGCACGCCGGCATCCCCGAACAGCTCGGCGCGGATCAGATCGGTGGAGAGCACCAGGCCCGGCTCACCGCCGGTGCCCTGCAGCAGGGGCGCCAGCTGGCCGGCGAGGGTGGTCTTGCCACTGCCCGAGGGGCCCGATCAGCAGGTGGCAGCGCAGCGGTGCTGGGTTCATCACTCCATCCTGAACGGGGCGGCGGGCCAGGGCCAGCCTGTCCTGCGACTGACGACCTTGCATCGCCGCCAGACGACGGAGCTCCGCGATCGGCTCCCATGACGGTGCAGCGAAGCCATCTGGGGCAAACTGAACTAAGACTTAGTTCAGCGCAGGCAGCCATGGATCCGGTGAACATCCATCAGGCCAAAACCCAGCTCTCCCAGCTGCTGCATCGGGTGGAGTTGGGGGAAGAGGTGGTGATCGCCCGCTCTGGGGTGCCGATTGCGCGGTTGGTGGGCTGGCAGGCTGAAGCCCAGCCGGTGGCAGCCCCCGGGGCGATGCGCGGCCAGATCCAGCTGGCGGACAACTTCGATGCACCGCTGGATCAGCTGTTTGAGGCACTGCAGTGACGCGGCTGCTGCTCGACACCCATCTGGTGCTGTGGTGGCTGAGTGACGACCCGCGGCTGCCGGCGCCGGTGGTGGAGCAGGCACAGGCAGCGGAGGCGGAGGTGTTTGTGAGTCAGGCCTCGTTGTGGGAGATGGCGATCAAGGTGTCGATCGGCCGGCTGCAGGTGGACCTGGCGGAACTGGAGCGCCAGGTGCCGCTGCAGGGGTTCCGCTGGCTGCCGATTCGCAACACCCATCTGCTGGCGGTGGCGGCTCTGGCGTGTGATGGCGACCATCGCGATCCGTTTGACCGGCTGCTGGTGTGCCAGAGCAGAACGGAGCCGATGCTGTTGCTCACGGCCGACCGCCAGCTGGCGCGCTACGGCACCACCGTCACGGTGGTGGCATGAGCCAGGAACACCCCGGTGTGCCCCGTTGTTCGCCGAACGCGTTCGTGGGCGGGCCAGGCCCAGCCTGACCTGCGACTGACGAGCGGCCGGAACGACTGACAACGGGCTATGCGCCTGGGACATCCGCTCCGGCGAGGTCGATCGCCAGGCTTCCCTCAGCCTCAGAGACCGTCGTCGCCAAAACCCAGGATCTCCGCGGCACTGCGCTCATCCGGCATCGGCTGGCCTATGGCAGCCAACGACGCTGAGGTCATCGTCCCTTCCAGGCGCGTTGATCTGGTTACAACGGAGGGCCTGAGCAGACATCTGGCGCTTTCGGTTCTCAGCGATGCACAGGATGCCGCCATCGGCGCGTGAGCTGCTGCTGCATATCCTGGACGAGACCGCCGATCTGCTGTCAGTCTCTGATCAGCTGAATCAGGCTGAGTTCGTGAGCATGCGCTCGTTGGCGCGCACCAGCTCGTCGTCGATCGGGGCGACCTTGATGGCGAGGCTGGGCACCTCGGCCGCATAGGAATCGCTGCGGGTGTCGAGCCGGGCCCGCACGATGTCGATGATCTTGACGCTGCCCTGATCACGGGAGCGGGCCTTGAACAGCTCCTCCTCTCCGGTGCGCACCGTGCGCCCCTGCAGCTGCTTCTCCACGGTCTGCAGGCCTTCTTCGATCTCGGCGGGATCGGTGCTGGCGCAGTAGCGGCCCAGGAGGAACTCCACCACGTAGGTGGGCACCGGGTACTGGCGGGAGTATTTGCGCACCAGATCCTTGCGGACCAGGAAGCCATCGAAAGCCTTGGCCCCGAGCTGGTCGAGATGGTCCATCTCGCTGGTGATCGTGGCCGTATCTGTCACGGAAGCAGCTCCAGTTTCAAGAGCTTGGCGGCCTGATTGAGACGCCGGTCGAAGCAGGCGAAGGTGAGCGGAAGCGCAAACTGCTCATGCAACTGATGTGCGGCTGCAAGCTGCACGCTGTCGTAGCCACGCAGGGCGAAGGCCTCGGAGAAGACCCCAGCTTTTTCGACCAGCGACTGGGTGACATCGGCGATCGCAAAGCCAGGCCAGGCCTGCTCAAAGATGGATCTGGCCTGCGCCAATCCAGCCTGATTTGCACCCTTGAAGCGAGTGCGCTGGGCGAATGCGGCCATCGATTCGGCCCAGGTGATTCTGCAAACCGCGAGTCCTTCTGAAGTGGAGCGCGCCTTGATCATGCTCTCGCTGTCCTGTTCATCGATGAACAGCTTGAGAAGCGCAGAGGTGTCACAAAAAAGGATCACGGTTAACCACGATCCTCGATCACAATGTCGCTCATCAGTGGACCACCATCATTCAGCTTGACCGGTGGTGGAATGACAGGGTTCTGACCATTCCAGCTGATCACGCCAGCATCGATCGCCTGCTGCAGCGGGCTCGCTGGAGCTGGTGCAGCTGGCTTCACAGCCGTGATGCGGGCGATCGGTTTGCGGTGTGAGGTGATCTCCACCTCCTCACCGGCCTGAACCCGGCCGAGCCATTCGGAGAGGTGGGTCTTGAGATCCCGCACCGAAACCTGGCTTGCGACTACTTCTGACACGTCTGACTCCGCTGATGCGACCACACTAGGCCCGGTTTCGGCGCCCATGCCTCTCCTCCCACCACGGTGCGGTGTTGGGCGATCACCTCCAGGTTGCAGCGGAGGCCCTTCCAGCTGATCTCGGTGATGGCCGCCGCGGGGGCACTGCTCGACCCACCGGAGACCACCAACACAGGGGTGAGGCACTCCTGCAGGCTGATGCCGCCATGGGCATAGGAGGTGCTGCCGCCTGTGTTGGAGCAGGCGGCGCCGTTGGGGGTGGCGAACTGCTCGCTGGGGTTCCAGCTCCAGGCGGCGGTGGGCAGGCCATCGGGGCAGAACAGCCAGCCGGGGTCGGTGACGACCTTCACCGAGCGCCAACCGGCATCAAGAAGCTTCTGGATGCGGAGAGCCAGCCGCTCAATCTCTGGCTGGATCACCCGGGGGAAGTCGTTCTTCAGGTCATGTCCACGATGATCGAGGTCGCCGATCTCCAGCCAGCCGCGTGCCTCGGATCCAGAGGGAATGTTCAACTCGTCATCGCCCAGAACCGTGTAGCACTGGGCGGTGAGCGCCTTGCGCAGCTCGGCGGCACTGGTGGATTTGCCGGATCAATGAGCTGATTGCCGAACGGGGTAAGGCCATGTTGATCGATGCGGTGATGTCAGCTCCAGACACTGACGACTCTGATGACGATTCAGGCAGCCAGCTCTCACTCGACGACTTTGTGAAGCCTGCCGATTGGCCAGAAGGCAAGCCCTGGGGAACGCTCACCATCGATGCCTCCTGCACACCAGCCGATATCACGTATCCGACTGATCTGAAATTGCTGAATGAGGCGAGGCAGTCGACCGAACGAATCATCGACAATCTCTGCGATCAATGTTGGGATCTGCGTAAACACCGTCCCCGCTATGACCGCGGAAGAGCACGTGCCAACTTTCTGAGTGTTGCCAAGCAGAAAAAGCCACGCCGCCGCAGAATAATAGCCGCTATACGTCGTCAGCTCGACTACTTGCAGCATAATCTCGATGCCATCGATTCTCTGATCGCATCTGGCGCAAGCCTTCCGGGCTTGACGACCCAGTGGTGGCACAAGCTGCTCGTGATCAGCGAGCTGTACCGCCAGCAAAGCATCCTGCTGTACTCCAAAAGCCGCAGCATGCCCGACCGCATTGTCAATCTGGTTCAACGACATGTTCGACCGATTGTCCGTGGCAAGGCAAGAGCTGCTGTTGAGTTTGGGGCCCTAGCCCGCAGGGCTTCCGCTTGCGGTAGATCAGTGTTTCCGTGCAGAACGGCTTTGCCTTCCTGCACAGGATCAGCTGGGATCCATACAACGAGGCTGAAGACCTGATTACACAAGCCAAGAAGCACAAGCAAAAGTATGGGTGTTACCCTGAGCGAATATGCGCTGATCGCATCTACATCAATACCAAGAACCGAAACTTCTGCACCAGAAACAACATACGGCTTTCTGGCAAGAGATTGGGAAGGCCCCCGAAGGATCAAGCAGTCACTGCTGTCTACAAGCAGCAGCTCTATGCAGATCAGCGGAGGCGAAATGAGGTGGAAGGATGCCTTGTATCAGGGAAGAGTAAGTACTCTCTTGATCTGATTATGGCCCGGCTTCCCATCGGCGCAGAGAACTCAATCTCCATGGCATTTGTGGTGATGTGTGCAGATAAGATCCTGAGGCTCCTCCGCCTCTTTTTTTGTCTCTATCATTGCCTTGCTATCTGCCTCGCAATGGCCCGGTTGCCTCTGGATGGAGCTCAGGAACATCTGGCGGCTTGGATTGACCGAATCACTGCTCCTTGGATAATCTTCCCTCTGAGCTGCCTACGCCCCGCTCTCCCCTCGAATCGGGATCTGGCTTGCGGTTCGCTTTTTCAGGAGTCCCTAAGAAGGCATCAGCCCACCTCCTGGAGGCCGGCCCAACCAGAATGGATCCATACTGGTTGCAGTCCTGCTCCATCGCTGGCTGTCATGGCCAAGACCCTCACCCTCAAGAACCTGCCAGACGCGCTCCATGCCCGGCTCAGCGCCGCCGCCAAGCGGCACCGCCGCAGCCTCAACAATGAGGCGATCGTGTGCCTGGAGGCGGGCCTGGAAGCGGAGGTTCCCTCCGTTGAGGAGGAGCTGGCGGAGATCAGAGCCCTGCGCGAAAGCCTCGGGCCCCACAGCTTTGATCCCGATGCGATCGATGCGGCCAAGCGAGAGGGCCGGCCTTGATCGTTGTCGACACCAATGTGCTGGCCTACCTGCTGTTGCCAGGTCCCAGGACAGAGTTGGCCGAGTTGCTGCGGAGGCAGCATCGGCAGTGGGCGGCCCCACTGCTGTGGCGCAGTGAGTTCCGCAATGTGCTCACCATTCAGATCAGGCAGGATCTGCTCAAACTTCCGGAGTCCATCGCTCTGATGCAGAGAGCGGAGCGGATCATGGCTCCCCATGAAGAGTCGGTGACCTCCGAGCATGTGCTGCAGCTGGTGAGCACCAGTCGCTGCACGTCCTACGACTGTGAATTCGTTGCCACCGCCCAGCAGTTGGGCGTGCCGTTGATCACCGAGGACCGCGCCATCCTTGCGGCCTTCCCGGATCTAACGCAGTCGCTGCATCACGCCACCTGCTGAAGCCCTCCGTACAACCCAACTAAAATGGCGTTTAGCGGTTCTAGGATTCGCCAAGGCCTCGATCTGCCTGTCATTCCGGCACAATTTGGAGCAGCTGTCCCTAGACGAGCGCAGCGAGGTCGGCGGACTACTGGGAAAGATGCACACCCAGGCAGACTTCGATGCCCCATTGGCTGAGGAGTTTCTGATTCCTTGAGCGCTGCCGGCTTTCTTCCCGATACGAGTGTGCTGATTGATCCCCTGATGCGCGACGACCCGGTGGCTGTGCTGGGTTGAATGGAATTGGCCGGCCATCAGCGCACCTCTTGGGGATCTGCCCCCTGCGGCCACAGATAGATCGCCCCAGCCGGCTCCACCCGGTGGGTCTGCAGCGCGAAGGTGCGGCGGATGCGCTCCGGTTCGCGCTCCAGGTCGGTGTCGATCGAAGCCAGCCGCTGCTCCCAGTAGCGCCAGTTGTCGCTCACCTGGCGGCGAACGGCTTTCAGCTCTTCGGCATCGGCGATGTCGCCCAGTTCGAGCAGCAGCTGGTCGGGATTGTCCTTGACGCGGCTGCGGCTGCTGAGGATGCGCTTGCGCTGCTCTGAGGTGGGTGCCTTTTATTGGACAGTTGCGGCCCCTGACATCGATAACCCCGGACGGGAGGAACAGGGTTCGGTCTCAGTGTAGACCTCATGGGGAGTTCTGCCTCCCAGGGAGCTGTGCGGTCTTACATGGCAGTACCTCCACAGAAAGCGGGCCATGCTGATCTCAGCATCCCAGCCATCGCTGTAGGCACGGAGGTAGACCTCTACTCGGCTTCGCCGAGAAGCCTTCGGCTACGTACTTGATCGTTCGCCACAGCCTCTCCACAAGGATGTTGTCGTAGCAGCACTTCCTTCCTGACCAGCTGATCCTGATCTCCTCAGCCTGCAGCCTCGCCACGAAATCGGAGGAGGTAAATTGACAGCCTTGATCGGAGTGGAAGATCTCTGGCTTAGGGCCGCCTCCCAGCGCCATCTCAAGGGCATCCAGGCAGAACTCCGTGTCAAGGCTGTTGGAGAGCTTCCAGCTGATCACGTTCCTGGAGAACAGATCCACGATCGCCACCAGGTAGAGGAACCCCTTCTGCAGCGGGATGTAGGTGATGTCGGTGGCCCAGACCTGATCCACAGCCGTGACTGCGTTGAGATCCACCAGACAGGGAAAGCGCTCTGCTGGATCTCCTGGAACCGTGGTGCGAGGTTTCCGGTAGATCGCCCGTAACCCCATGCGGCGCATGAGGTTTCGGACCCGATCACGTCTGATCGGGATTCCCTCTCGGGCCAGGGAGTCCTCCATCCGGCGGCTGCCACTGCAGGGATCTTCCAGGTAGAGGGCGTCGATCCTGGCCATGATCCGCAGGGTCGATCCCCGCACCGGTGTGGGCCGGTAGTCGAGCGTGGATCTGGGCAGCCCCAGCAGCGCACATTGCCGGCTGACGCTGATGTCAGGGTGTTCATGATCGACCAACTTGCGTAGTTCATGAGCATCACAGCAGCTGAGACTTTTTTTAGCCACTCCAGCTCCATCTGCAATCGCCCGATCTGCTGGAACAGCTCGGCCTCATTGGCCTGTCCCTCCTCCTTGTCCTTGGTCTTTTTGCCCCTGGTGAACAGCTCGCTGGCGCCGTCCAGCAGCTGCCGCTTCCACTGACTCACCTGGATCGGGTGGATGGCGTGGTCGGCGGCGATCTCCTGGATCGTCTTGCGGCCACTGATCGCCTCCATGGCGACCCTGGCCTTGAACTCGGGACTGTGGGTGCGGCGCTTGCTCAACTCCTGCGGAGAAGGCTGCGCCTACGGTGGGTGCCCCCTTTCAGGGGTGGTGCCCCGCCTCAGAGGCTAACGATGGGGGCTGTCCAGAAAAACCAGTCCACCTCAGTTTGCACCCGGCGACAAGGTGATGCAGATCGCCAACGACTACGAGAAGGAGGTGTTCAACGGCGATGTGGGCACCATCGACGCCATCGATTCCGACAACAGCGAGCTGAGCGTGCTGTTCCCCACCAGCGAGGCGGGCCCAGGAGCCGAAAAAGTGGGCAGCCGGGCGGTGGTCTACGGCTGGGGCGAGCTCGATCACCTGGTGCCGGCCTATGCCTGCACGATCCACAAGAGCCAGGGCAGTGAATACCCCGCCGTGGTGATCCCGCTGCTCACCCAGCACTACGCGATGCTGCAGCGCAACCTGGTGTACACAGGCCTCACGCGCGGCAAACAGCTGGTGGTGCTGGTGGGCCAGAAGAAGGCCCTGGCGATGGCCGTGAAGAACCACCTGGGGCGCAGGCGTTATACGAAGCTGGCGGAGTGGCTCGGCTTAACAGCGCTCCGGGCAGCTATTCCGCAGCCGTCATGCAGCAAGGCAAGGCCAGAATGAAGGCAGTGTGGAGTAGAACCCCTGGTGGCGGAGCAGCCGGCCTACGGCAGCCTGCAGGCGGCGGTACCGCTCGACAAGGAGCGGGGGTTGGCTCTGCTGAGCGGCCATCTGCTCCTGGCGGTGCTGGAGCTGGCACTGCCGGTGAAGGTTGAGAACCTTCAGCAGTTGCAGGCCCAGGGCCGCAGCCTGCGGGCCTACCAGCGGGAGGAGCCAGACGACCTGCAGCAGTCCCGCCAGGAGCTGGAAGGGCTGCTGCTGCAGATCCAGCCGGAGCCCTACAAGTTCTATGAGCGCTGGGAGGTGCTGCTCAGCAGTGAGCGGGGCACGCGGCGCACGGCAACCCTGATCCATGACCTCTGGCGTGTGCTGCCGGAGCAGGTGCGCTTGCGGCCAGAAGGGGCGGGAGATCTGCGCCGTTTCACAGGCTCGCTGCAGGAGGCGCGGGGCCTGTGCATCAAGCTTCAGCAGGACCGTCACCACGCCTCCCACTCGAAAGCCGACACGGCTTTTCACTCGCTCTCCTGGCACGCGGCGGTGTTGCGGCTGGCGGAGATGCCAGCGGAACTCACGAGCAGCGCTCAGATGATCCTGGCGACGGCCATCACCATTCCTGCGTCGGTGCAGGCCGGCCTGGAGCAGGCGCTGCAGGTGCTGGCTGGCATCGAGACGCAACCGCTGCTGGCCCATGTGGAAAGGTCTTTCGTGCAGCTGGCCGGGGAACGCACGGGCCTGGCTGAGCGTTGGCTGGCGATTCATCCGCCAGCTCCCGACGCGGGGCCTGCCCTGCAGGCCGCGGACCTCTCCCAGCTGCGGGAAGAAGTGGCGATCCTGCAGGACCGTTTTGCGGCGCTGAGTGGCTCGATCGGGCCGGTGCTCAATCGCCTCGGCGACGACATTGAGGGCATGGGCGCTCAGTTGCGCGAGCTGCTGGTGCTGCAGGCCCAGGCCAACAAAGCCACACGCCAATCAGGCGGGGACGCTGCCGTGGATGAGGCCACTGCACTCGCAAGCGTGCAGGCCGCCTATCGGCAGTTGCAGGATCTGCGCTTCGCGATTGCCCAGGAGATGGGCCAAGTGGAGCCAAGCTTTCGCTTCTATCACTGCATCATCTACCGGGAGCTGATCGTGCATGCCCTGCGGCAGCAGGTGGTGCGTGTGGAGCAGCTTGTTGAGCTGTCGCGCCGGACCATCCTGCAGAAAACCCTGCGCAGCGGCGGCGACAGCGCCTTCTCAGCCCGGATGGTGGATGAACAAGCCGAACTCTTCGGCGAGCGGATCCAGACCATCCTGGATCGGATTGTCTATCCATCAGCCCCTATCGATCCGCGTGATCTGGTGGGCCAAGAAGGGTGAGGGGTTCCTCAATCGGCACAAGGACTGGTGGCTGCCTGTGGATCAGACGATCAAAGTGATGCCACACGGCCGCCGCACGGCTCGTCCCTGGTGAAGGCCCTGCATCGGGGAAATGAAGTCCGAGCTCGCAGTTGTCGTACTGGGCGCTGTCGCTGAGGTTGGCGCTGGTGACCAGCAGCTCCGCGTCGGCGACGCAGCATTTCACGTGGAACACGGCCGGGCGTTCACGGCCCAGGGCCAGGGAACGCGGGTCGAAATAGCCGCTTGGCCTTGGACGATGCGGATCCCAGAGCTGGCTCCAGGTCTTCTCAACGAAGGCCTGGCGGAGCTGATCCGCCACCACGCGGCTGCCCTTCGGGCGGGGAATGTTGACCACCATGCGGGCTTGCATCCCGGGAGAGGCTTCCAGCCTCCGCTGGATCCGCTCCAGCAGCTCCGTGATGAATCCGCCGCGCCAGATGTTGAAGGTGGTGATCAGCAGCCGCTGCTCGCAGCGCTCCACCATCTCGCGGATCAACACGGCCTGATCGCGGGTGATGTCGCCGGCTCCCCCGTGGGGACCGGACCACACCAGCTCCGCAGTGCCACCGCTCTGCCCCTGGCGTTGTGTGAGCAGGAGGCTGATGGTGAGCGCCAGGCTGGCGTTGCTACCGCCAAGCCGGTTCCAGTGGTGCAGCCAGGAGACCAGGGCCGCTCGCAGTTCGAGCCGATCGCCGGCGATCTGGTGCTGGCTGAGGGCAGCTTCCCCAGGTAGCTCGGGCAGCGCTCGCAGACAGGCCGCCAGGCGCTGGAGTTCGCCGCTGGTGAGCGCCAGCAGGGGCTCACTCATGGCAGCTGGGCTGGGAAGAAGGCGGCCTCGCTCACATCCAGCGTGGGCACCACAAAGGCGCGATCGAGGAACTGATTGCGCTGCTCGCAGCTGGTTTCGGCGATCAGCAGGCAGCCGTGGCAGGCGGCACCATGGCTGTAGCGCTTCTCCAGCCCATTCTCAGGGTCGTGCATCGAGCAGAAGGGATCGTTGGAGCAGAGACGGCCCTGCTCTAGGGCGTCGGCCACCAGCTGCTCGATGCGATCGGCCAGCGACACCAGACCGCCAAGGGTGCCTTCTGAACCGCTGCCACTGGTGTAGAGCAGGATTCCGTAGCCCTGATCCTCACCAGGGAAGCTGTAGATCCGCTCCTTGATGGCAGAAGCGCCATAGCCGCACTCCAGGGCGGCCGTGGTGATCAGCAGGTGGGAGAGGCTGTGCAGCATCAGATAGGCATCCCCCGGCCATTCGTATTCATTGGCCTTGAGGCCGTGATCACGGCTCCACAGCTTGCAGGCTTCTCGATGTTTGGAGCTGTGCTGCTGCACGCCGTCACGCTGACGCCACTCCTCCAGGGCAGTGGCACTCACCCCAAGGAAGATGCCCTCACCGAAGTTTTCAATTGCAGGAACCCAATCGAGTTCTTTGCTGTTGATGTCTGCTCGCTTGGTGCCGATATCGAGCTGATCGATGGGGTCGCCGTCGACGCCCTTCACGATCGGCTCCAGTCTGGTGAAGCCAATCAGGGCCATCACCTCCCGCAGTCAGTGCACCTTCAGAACGCGGTCGAAGCGTTCGCTGAACCAGCTCGGCTTGCCGGTGAGCGGCATGATCTCCGCGTGGAAGGTGCTCTCCGGCGCGGGTGACCCCAGGGCGCCAGCTGGGGCATACAGCGCCTTGATCTCCTGGAGCTTGAGCGGTGGTTGCTTCTCGCTGCGTGAATCGCTGTTGCTGCCACGCACGGCGGAGAGCACAGCCATCACATCGCCAAGCTCCCGATCACGCAGACGGGCCGCCACCTTTTCCGGCATGAACTTGAGGGCAGCCTTGAGGTCGCTCTCGTCGTCCACCTTTTCAAAGAAACTCAGGTGGGTGATCAGGTGCTGGCGCAGGGAGTCTTCCGCTTCGGGGATGGAGATGGCGCCCACCATCTCCGGGAAGTAAGCGTTGCTGGCTGATCGCACCAGTAGGCGGTTGTAGCGGGGTTTTTTGGTGTTGGGGTCTGTGCACTCGCCTGCTTCGTCGCTGAAGTTGCCCAGCCAGGGGCGATGGCCACGGCAGGATCCGAGCAGCGAGGCGCCGTTTTCCCCCTTGGTGCTGGCCAGGGCCTGGCGCTTGCCGCACTGCGGGCAGCGCACATAGATCTCGTTGAAGTCGTTGCCAGCGCCGGCCTCATCGAGCCAGAGGTCTTCCTGGCAGCGACTTCTGGCGCCCTCGTGGGCGAAGCGATCCCAGTCGATATCGCTCAGGTGCCCATTGGCGCAGCACTGCACAAAGCGCACTGGCACCACATCCAGTTTCTGGATCTTGCCACCGGGGTCCTTCCAGGGGTACTTCTCATCGACCAGTCGGTCCTGATGGATGAGCGGACGGGTGCGGAAGCGCTTACCAGCTTCGTCGTGATAGATGGGTTCTTTGGGTTGGGCAACGAACCACAGGGGGAACTGGGGGGAGCGAATTCCGCTGCTGCTTCTGAACTTCTGGGCGTAGTTGTCATCTTCGCTGGGCGGGCGCTTGAGCTGGAGGGTGCCCACGTTGAGCAGATTGCGCAGCTTGGCGATCAGCCGGCGTTCATCGATGAAGCAACTGTCGTCGTCGCGGCTGTAATGCCAGAGGTTGAGACCGCCCACCACCACAGAGCGATCGGGCAGATCGACCATGGCGCCGGGCCCATAGGTGGTGATCAGCTGGCCGTGGCGGACTTCGCCCACCGGATGGTTGCTGGTGCCTCGTGATGCAGTCATGGCGGTCAACCTCGGGTGGCGCTCTGGTAGCGGTCTTTGAGCAGCAGGGCCGAGGGCTCCACATCCCGCAGGCTGCGGTTGGCTTTGAACTGCTTCTCGCGATCGTCGTCAAGTTCCAACAATTCCGGATCCAGCGGCGTGCGCAGCAGCGGCGGCAGATCGCCCTCTTCGCGGCCGTATTCCATGCGGCCCCGGCGCTCGGCAATGGCGCACCAGTCGTCGATGATCGCCTTCACCCGCTCCGCCACCCAGCTGGCGTGCCCATCGGGATCGGGGTGGTGGACCAGCGAAGAAGCCACGCGTTGTTGCAGGGCTGCGGCCACGGGCTGACGTGCAGAGGCCAGGGCCTGCAGATCGCCGGCTGAACGAGCGTGGGTGAGGCCATCGCAGAGGTGGCGGGCCAGAGCCACGGTGATGGCGGGAAGCCCGCGCTCCAGGGCCCGCTCGGAAAACGGCGTCACGCTGGTGGCCTCCACGTCGCGGTAGAAGACGTCGTGGCTGTGGGCGAAGTGCTCGTAGTGGGAGCGATCCCGCGGCCGGTTGGGGTTGAGCAGCACCACCACCAGGCCGGGTCTGCTGGCATCACGGCCCACGCGGCTGCTGGCCTGGATGTATTCGGCGGTGGTCTTGGGCTGGCCGAGCATCAGCATCAGGCCGAGGCGGGTGATGTCGAGACCCACCGAGATCATGTTGGTGGCCAGGGCCACATCCACCCGGGCGTCCTTCTCATCGAAGCTGCGCGACAGCCGGTCTTTGGTGTTGCTCACCTCGGTGGTGGACACGCGGGAGGTGAGCTCCAGCGGGATGTTGCTGATGCGGCGGTTGGCGGTGCGCTCCACTGCATCGCCGAGGCGCCGGCGCTCACCGTGGGTGGCGAGCTGGGAGGTCAGCTCCTCTTCGATCAAGCGGCGGCTGATGCCGAGTTCCTTGATCGTGTTGAAGTAACCCAGCAGGGTCATGTAGGGATCGGCCGGATTGGGGCCGGGGGTTTCGCCGCGGCGGCGCTGGGTGGTGCGCGGCTTTTCGGCGGCTTTCCAGGCCAGCTGGGCGCTGCTCATCAGGGCGAGGGAGGCGCGCAGCAGCAGGGCCTTCACATTGCGGCCCGGGGCGCTGAGGCCCACGTACAGCCGGCCCGGCACCTTGTCGGTGGATTCGGTGATGGCAAAGAAGGAATCGCGGCGATCGGGCCCGGGCGCAGGGAAGATCGAGGAGTGGGAGCGGCCGAACAGGGCCCGCATCTGTTCGCTGGCGCGGCGCACGGTGGCAGTGGAGGCCACGATCTTGGGCCGCAGCTGATCATTCGGCCCCGGACCCTTGCGGCAGCAGAGCTCATCGATCACCGCCTCATACAGGCCCGCCATCGAGCCGAGGGGGCCGGAGATCAGGTGCAGCTCGTCCTGGATCACCAGATCCGGCGGGTCGAGCTGACCTGCGAGGCGCACGCCGCGGTTGGCATCGTCACCATCGGCGGGTCCATAGAAGCCCTGGCCATCCACCACATGGGTGGCTTTGCCGAACAACTTGCCCGTGCGCCCCTCCCAGGGCAAGGAGGCGAACTTGTCGACGGTAGCGATCAGGAAGGCCGGCAGGCGGCTGTAGATCGTGTCATCCACAGCCACCAGCGGCAGGTAGGTCTCCTTGCTGGTGCCGCGGAAGTGGCAGCTGCGATTGAGGCAGGCCACCCGCAGCTCATCGGGATTCTCGGTGTCGACCCTTCCACCGCGCAGCAGCTTGAACACATCGCCGCGGTTGCGGGTGTCCTTGCTGTCATCCAGGGAACGCTTGCCAAACTCCACGCCGCACCACGGGCAAGTGTCGATCGGGATCGGTTTGCGGTCGTCCTTGTAATCGATGTACTTGAGCACCCGGATCCGGGCGGTGGACTCGTTGCTGTTGCCCTTGCCGCCCATGCGGTTGGGGGTACCGGCCTGCCCCACCCAGAGGCCGATCTCGAACGGCCAGCTGCCGAGCTTCTCGGGTTGGCGCTGGCGCTCGAGCTCGAGGGCGCAGATGAGGGTGGAGGCCCGGCCCAGCTGGTCGAGGGTGAGCAGGCGCAGGGTGTAGCGCATCAGCACGCTCAGGCCGCCGGCCTGGAGCGACCCGCCATGGCGCAGGCGGCGCATCACCAGGGTGAAGGCGGCCAGGCCCAGATAGGCCTCAGTTTTGCCGCCGCCGGTGGGGAAGAACAGCAGATCCACCCCCTCCCGCTCGCGGTGCGGATCAACCTGCGGATCATTAGGGCGGGCGATGCCCACCAGATTCATGAGGATGAAGGCCAGCTGGAAGGGACGCCAGGCCGGCGGTCGCACGCTGGGATCGTGGGCCTGCTTGCCCTCCATCACCCCGAACCGCTGGCGCGCCGCAGCGGCCATGGCGCGGTTGGCGATGGCAAACGCCTCACGGATGTCGGGTTCGGCGAGGGCTTCGATGCCACGGGCAATGCGCTCGGCCTGGGTGCGGGCATCGCCCAGCAGGCGCTGGGCGGTGGCCTGTTGGTGGCTGTTGAGTCCGGCAACGGCAGCCTGCTCCTCGATCCAGGCGGAGTAGCGATCCACCAGGGGCATCAGGGCGCCGCGGATGGCCTCGAATCCCTCGCTGGCCAGGCGGTCGAGCTCCTCCATGGCCAGCTCGCAGCCCACGTCTTCCCGGGGGGAGACCTTCTCGACTGTGGCCTGGGGCATCCAGGTAGTGCGCAGCCTGGAGCAGCCGCCCTCGGCATCCAGATCCACTTCCACGCCCACGTTGTGGCCCACGCCGTATTCACAGGCATCGCGAAACTGCAGGGCATTGACGCGCTGATCCCAGTCGCCGCCATCGCGGCTGGCCTGGGGATCGAGGCGGGGCACGAAACCCTGGGGGCAGCGGAGCTCGAACTCGGCCTGGAAGGCGGAATCCTGGTCGCGCTCCACCAGGGTGGCGGCCTGCTTGCGGTCCTGGCGGCGCTCATTGGTGAGAAACAGCGTGACGGCCACGGTGCCCGCGGCATAGCCCTGGTGATCCGGCGCCAGGCGGCAATGCCAGCGCAGGTGTAGACCGCCACTGTTGGGCCATTCCAGGTCGCCAAGGCCGCGGGTGCCTGTGATATGGCTATGGGTGAGCAGCAACGCCTCCTGGCGTGGCGTGCGCTGCCAGGTCTGTTCGTCGCGCGCTCCACCAGCGGCAGCATCGGGGTTGGAGCCTTCGGCGAGCCTGGTGTAGTCGCCCCAGCGGGCGAACAGCTGCAGCTCACCACCAGGGGGCAGCATCACGCTGACGCCAATCGAGGAGGGCAGGAGCTGGGGCTTGGCGGGGCCCGATTCAGTCGGGCCACCGTCGTCACCAGCGCCTCCGGGCTTGTAGGCCTTGTCGGTGCTACGGGGACGGCGCTGATCAACCCCATCCACTCCGGCGAAGTCGTCGTCGGCCGTGTCGTCACAGCGCAACGAAAGGTCGGTGTTGGTGGGAACCAGGAAGCCGGTGGCGTACCAGCTGCTGGGCAGACGATCAAGCGCTTCTCTCTCCAGACCCTCGGCATCCACGCCAAGCGCCTGCAGCACCCGCTGGGTGGGGCCGATCAGGTCGAGCTCAAGGGCGGTGACGAGCTGGGCACGCACCGGGGCGGAATCGGGGGCTCTTGCAGGAAGGGAATGGGTGCTCACGGGGCTGAGTCTGGCAAGGGCGGAATGCTTGGGATCCGGATCTCCTGCGAAGAACAAGCGGACCGGTTGCCGCCGTCATGACATTGTCTGGCAGGCGGGGCTAGGGTGGCTTGAGGAGGTGCAGTGATGACATCAGCCCCATTGCGCAGCGAGAAGCTGGACCTGCGGCTGACGCCAGGGGCCAAGCAGACCCTCCAGCGGGCCGCTGCGGCTGCCCAGCGCAGCGTGAGCGAGTTTGTGCTGGAGAGCGCATTGGCCAGCGCGGCCGAAACCCTGGCTGATCGGCAGAGCTTCCAGCTCGATGGGGAGCGGTGGGAGGCGTTGGTCGCGGCCCTGGATGCACCACCGCAGGTGCATCCCCGGCTGGCGCGGTTGCTCCAGGAGCCCAGCGTGCTGGAACAGCCCCCTTCCGGTGACGCCGGGTGAGCCGCTACCGGATCGAACCGCTCCAGGCCAGCCATGCCGTGGAGGGCTTTGATTGCGGTGACGAGGCCTTGAACCGCTTCCTGATCCGCTTCGCCCTGGCGAACCAACGGGCCCGTGCCAGCCGCACCTACGTGGCTCTGGTGGAAGATTCCGTGGTGGGCTTCCACACCCTGGTGGTGGGGGAGGTTAGTCCGGAGCAGGCACCCGAGCGCATCCGCAAGGGGTTGGCGCGGCATCCGATTCCGCTGATGGTGCTGGCCCGGCTGGCTGTGGCGGTGGAGCACCAGGGACAGGGCTTTGGCGCCGCGCTGCTGAAGGATGCGATTAGCCGCACGTTGGCGGCGGCTGATATCGCCGGTATCCGCGCCTTGGCGGTGCATGCCAAGGATGAACGGGCGCGAGCGTTCTACGAGCATTTCGGCTTTCGAGCATCGCCGAGTGATCCCCTGCACCTGTTTGTGCTCCTGAAGGATCTACAGGCCGCGACCGACAAGTAACGGAGTTGGAAAGCCGTTGTCATGGCGTCAGGAACGCAGTCAGGCGCTGGGCGATCAACCGCCGCCGGTCTGCCAGAAAGTCGCGGTAGCGCTCAGGGGTGAGCAGGGCCAGATCAGTGGGGATGCACTGGCTCGTGAAGGACTGGTCGCCGTCTTTGGCGATCAGCTCGGGGATGTAGGCGGCGGGGGACTTGTCGCTGATGCGGCGGTTGGCGCGGCCGCCGATAAAAGCGAGGTTGGCGATGTCGTCGATCTCGCGGGTGCCGTAGCCGCTCTTCTTGAGCAGGGCCTTGGGGAAGATGTGGTGGAACTGCAGCTGGTGGGCGCTGCCCACGTGGCTGAGGGCAATGTTCAGTTGGGTCTGCCAGTCGCGGGCACCGGCCTGTTGGAAGGCGAGGAACATGGTCTTGAACAGGGCGCTGCGCTGGCTGCGGCCTTCCAGTTCCTCAGGGGCGATGTCGAGGCGACCGACCTGGGTGCGCAGCCGTTCGAGCAGCTCCAGGTGGCTGCCACCGTCGCGGATCGTCTTGAGGTCCTGGTCAAGGAGGGTTTCGCTAGAGCCACGGCTGTAACGCCCCTTGGCATTGGCGAGCAACACCCATCGCGTCAGACCAGCTGCATCGTCAGCGGTGAGGAGGTAGTGCCTCTCCGCGCCATACAGGCCGAGGCTGATGATCAGAAATGGAGAGGCGAGCAGAGCGGGGCTGCTGATGCCTGTGTTGCTGCGCAGGAGGTTGAGGGCAAACTCAATGCCTCGGCAGCCGTCATCCCAGCCGCTGCGCAGCTTGTCGAGATCAAGCCTAGAGACGGAGAGGAAGCGCGACTGGCCCGTGGCATGGGCAACGAGATTCTTGAGGTAGATGCCGAGATCAAGGTCGAAGCCATTCGTGCTGCAATCAGCCTGAAACGCCTGGAAGATTTGCAGGGAACCGCGCCATTTAGCCGTGATCTGAGCGAGGGCGAGGTCGGAGCTGCGCAACTTGGCGCCGAGTGAATTCACCCGTACGAAGATCTCGGTAACTTCGTCGTAGGAGAGGGTGCGCTCCAGAACATCCATTCGATAGACGTACTTGCGGATGCCCCGCAATCGGGCCAGACGCTGGCTGTATTTCTGATAGCGCTCGTCTTTGAACCCCTCCACACCAGCGCGCTCCATGAACGGGCCATCGCTGTCAGTGCTGAACACCTCACTGACCTTCACCCATTGGGGTAGCTGCTCGAGCTTGCGGGTTGCGACCACGAAGGTCATGCGATCGAAGCGTTTCTGGAGTTCATCTTCTGTGGCGTCGGCTTCTTCCTCGCCTGGCTGTTCTCCATCCTCATTCGTATCACCACTATCTTCTGTCGCGTCGATGCTGTTGTCATCCACCTCTGTAATCAGGCCGAGCTGATCGGGATGTTCCAGGTTGAAAAGCAGCTCAAGCGGCCGGGAGCGGCCATTGACTTTCACCGGCTCCCCGCGGATCACGGCTGAGAGTGAAGTGAGGCGCTGTTGGCCATCCAGGAGGAGCTGGGTTTTGGCATAGGGGTTGGCCTGCTGACCAACAGCAAAGTCCTGCTCAGGGACGGGCTCATCCGTTTCCCAGATCAGGATGGCCCCGGACGGATAACCCCGGTACAGCGAATCCAGAAGATCGCGTACGCGGGTCGATCGCCAGACATAGCGCCGCTGCATCTCTGGCAGGCGCAACTCGCCGCGCTCGATCTTGCTGACGAGCTCTTCTACCGTAGCTTCTGCTTTAGCCATTGGTCAATGTTCCTCCTGGTTTGATTGCTCCAAAATGCGAATGGCTCCCAGAAGACCTGGCAGAGCCTCCTGGCAAATCAGCAGCACCTGCTCGCTGTCCAGATCGAAGTATTCGTGCGCGATCACATCGCGGAAGCCCATGGCCCCCTTCCAGTCGATGTCCGGGAAGCTGGTGGCCAGCAAGCCCGGTTGGAGCTTCTCGAGTCGTTTCAGGGCCTCGCCCGCTGCGAGGAACTGCATACAGATCACATCGAGGAGATCCTGTCCTTCCTCGCTGTCCAGCAGGGACGGGGTCACCAGCAGCAGGCGGGCCTTGCGCTCGATCCGCTCCAGAGCCTGGCGCAGCGGCGTGAGCAGCAGCAGGAGATCGCCGCTCACGTGCTGACGCCCTCCTGCAGGATGGCTTGGCGCAGGGCGGGGTTCATGCGCTCGCGCAGGCGCACCAGATCCACCGGACGCTGCAGCAGCGCCTCAAGCTCCCGCTTCAGGTGCACCGTGGCGAAGGGGGTGAGCGGATCGAGCTCCACCCACACATCCACATCACTGGTCGCCGTGGCCTCGTTGCGGGCGGTGGAGCCGAACAGGCCGATGCGCCGCAGGTGGAAACGTCTCGCCCAGCCCTCCTGGTGAGACCGAAGCAGGAGCAGAAGCTCCGCTGGCGTGGGTGCTGTGGTGGGTGCCTGGTTGCTCACAACACCAACCCCATCTGCTGAGCCTGTGGGGCCTCAGTCTCACTCACCTGACCGGCCTTGGGCGGCCTCCCCCTGCGCTTCCCGCCACCACCAGCCCTCGCCGCCGGCTTCGCCCCCTTGCTGTGCAGTCCCATCGCCACCTCCTCCTCGTACCGCTCCGCATTCAGCGCCAGCAGCCTGGCCAGTACGTCATCTCTGACGGAATCGGGCCAGCGGTAGCGCCAGGGGAGGCGCTTTTTGGCCTTGACGGCGCCGGCTGCGCGCAGCTGCCCCTGGAAATCGAGGGCGTCGTTGGCATCCCAGAAGAAGAGGTTGCCCTCATCGATGCGTTCCTGCAGCTGTTCGGGGAGCTGAATGTCGTCTTCGAGGTCGAGGTAATCGAGGCCGAAGCCGCAGGGGGTATGATGGGGGTTGTCGGCGATGGCTTGGGTGAGAGCATCGCTCCAGCTGTAGGCAGCCAGCACCGCCTGATCCATTTCGGTGTGGAGATCTCGCAGCTCCAGCAGGCCTGGGCTGGTTTCGGCTGGATCGTGGAAGCGGTTGTAGGTGCTGGTGAGGCCTTCGTTGTTGCCCACCATCAGCTCGGATCGGAACTGGTGGTAGCGCTCGCCGATGGCTTCGAGGCTCTGGCGGGTGGCTTGGTGGGCGGGATCGTTGGCGGTAGAGTCGAGCAGGGCGGCAGGAAAGGGGAAGGTTTCGAAGCAGTCGGAGGGGGTATAGCGGAGGTCATCCTTTATTGAGGAGCCCAGGAATCTTGCCCAATACTCGTGACTGGTGCTTTGCATCACAGCAAGCCACACAGAATATTCGAATGCAAATACCACAAGTGCATCAGAAAAGACTTGCCCAACTTGCATAAACGCGACTTGCCAGTTCGGTTGATGTCTGGCCGATGCTAATACACGCGTGTTTTTCTTTATCTCTTCATATAGCGCTGGTCGCTTATCACCATGATGCCACCATCGTTGAGGCAAGGGCGATCTTAGCGCGAATTCTCCGTTTGGCTTCCTGCGTATTCGTTCGGGTCTAACCTTTGCCTCAAGAAGCTGCATGATCTGTGGCCATTCTTGCCTGCACTGTTCCTCACTGCGATCTCTGAAGTCAATTACAAAACGCTGATGAACATGCGTTGGACTAGCATTTAGCTCTTCGCCTCCGATGTACGGGAAGATAACTTCAGCACTCCTGGGAGCTTCCTCAATCAGTCTCTCCATTGCAGACAGTGGGGAGGGTGCGCCGGGCGTTGTCTCGTCTGCTGATTCTGAATCATCAAATACAAAGCCAATCCCATTCACGCCTGAGCCCTTAAAGCTCTTTCCTGAGTTGGTGGATAGACACTTAGGTGGCTCATGCCCACCTTTTGAAAGGAGGAATGCCGTGATCCTATCGACCACGCGATCATTAAGAATGATTCGACCGGAATAGGATCCTTTTAGAATGTGAACCACGCTAACGACAACCGTAGCCACTCCGGGCCATTTGTATCTCTTCCGGGCCGAGTAAATCTGTCCCTCATTGAGACAGATCCAGGTCAGCCCGCTACTGCGTGTATCCCCTTGCGCAATAGTATTGGTGGCGATTAGACTCACCGATCCTCCTTGAAACAGGAGATTGAAGCATAATCGAAAAAAAGAATGCGACCAGGTCGCATCTCCCAGCGCTTCCAGATAATCCTTCCTTTAGCCAATCGTAGTAACCATCAAGACTTGAGCTAGTAAATGTAACATCACCGGCGAAGGGTGGATTGCCCACGAACACGTCGAAGCCTCCGTGCTCCTCGCCGAACACCTCCGGGAACTCCAGATCCCAATGAAAGGGGCGAATGCCCCTGTCGCCTGAGGCCAGGCGGTCGCGGATCTCCTGGATCGAGTCCTGCAGGCCTTCGTCGTCGAAGGCGCCGCTTAGCATCGCCAGATACACCTCCTGCTTGTCGGCGCGATCCTTGGGTTTGGACGCCTCAAAGAAGCCTGCCACCATCAGGTCACCGGCCTGGCGCAGGCCTTCGCTGGCCTTGATCTGTTGCTGCAGCTGGATGCGCTTGCGGTCGTAGTCTTCATCGCTGAGGGTGTCATCCGCGAAGCTGCTTCGCTGCTCAGCGCAGGCCTGCACGTAGAGGCCCTGCTGGATGCGCAGCAGTTGCATCTGCACGTTGTTGCATGCGGTCTCGATCTCCTGCAGCGAATAGCCCACCAGCGAATCGCCGCATTTCAGGGCGTGATCCACAAACGTGTACGGCAGGTCCTGGCTGAGTGTCACCAGCCAGAGGCTCAGCTTGGCCAGGTTCACCGCAAACGGGTTCTTGTCAACGCCGTACAGGCAGCTCTGGGCGATCAGGCGGCGGGCGTAGAGATCCTTGTCGAGACTGGAATCCTTGGGGGCCTTGTGTGCATCGCCGTTGTCCCAGGCCTGTACCAGCCAGCCCGCCAGAAACCGGCACACCGCCACCAGAAACGCGCCCGAGCCCATCGCCGGGTCGCACACCTTCAGCGCCAGGATCTGCTCCGCGCTGGGCTTGTGATTGCAACGCTCCAGCCAGGGGCGGAACGCCTCGGCCACGATCGGTTCGGTTAGCGCCCTTGGTGTGTAGTGGCTGCCGCTGCGGCGTCGCTCGGCCGTGGGCTGCAGGATCAGCGAGCCGCTCGCCAGGCCGTTGGGGGTGTGGGGCGAGAGGCGGGTGCCCAGGGCCAGGCACAGCTCCGCCAGGGAGGTCGCCTGCTTGAGGCCCTCCTAGGCCTTCGCCGGCAGCTTCAGCGCCACGCCGGCCTGCTCATCGAGCCATTTCTCGCGTTTGGTGGCGGGCTGGGCCAGCAGCTCCTCGGCGTCCACCACCACGGTGATCGTGATCTTCTGGCGCGGCGGGCGGTAGGTGATCCCCACGCTGGGACCGCTGGCCTGCTCCACCATGAAGCCCATGATTCCCTCGTAGACCGAGCCGATCTGCTCCACATCGAGCGAGCGGTAGTTGAGCCGCTGGGCCACCTTGTTGTCGTCCGCGAGCCACAGCAGCCGGGTGAGCACCTTCTCCACCACGTCGTCGCTGATCGATGGCAGGTTGGTGAGCACGTCGCCCTCGTAGCTGCTGCCCGGTTTGCGGCCCTCCAGAAACGGATAGGCGTCGGGATCAAACAGTTCGCCGTGGCGCGCTGGCAGATAGTTCGGATCGGCGCCGCCGCCGTCGTACACCAGCCGGAACAGGCTGAGCAGCGAGGCCCAGGCACCGCGCCGGTCGGCCATGGCGTTCTGGTGCTCAATGCGCTCCTGGCGCAGGCGATCGGCCAGAGCGCTGACGCTGTAGTGCTGCCCGTAGAGCGAGTCCTTCGGCATCAGCGCTTCGTCTTCCGCGTAGAGCAGGAACACCAGCCGCAGCAGCACCGTGATCAGCCCGCCATAGAGGTGCTTCTGGCCTTCTTCTGTGGTGGGCAGCTCGCTCAGCACGGTGCCTCCGCCCTCGCGAGCAATGCGCTCGGCCGCATCGAAGCCCAGCAGCAATTCCCACAGGGCTTCCAGCACCTGTTCGGCCAGGCGGGTGCTCACCTCGTTCTGGTTTTTGCGGCTGGCCGCCAGCAGCTGCGGCAGGCGCTGCTCCGGGTTGCCGCCGAACAGCCGGTCGACCCCCAGCAGCAGCTCCAATGCGCCGAGCATCGGCCGGCCCGCCACCTCCGCCATCGGTTCGAGCGGCAGCG
>Ga0208229_1000076_pt1 | contig 22673 bp, 37 predicted proteins | sample LakMenEpi22Aug11_FD_150725 | JGI IMG/M metagenome (GOLD analysis project Ga0208229, IMG submission 150725) | Freshwater microbial communities from Lake Mendota, WI - 22AUG2011 deep hole epilimnion (SPAdes) | ecosystem: Environmental > Aquatic > Freshwater > Lake > Epilimnion/Euphotic zone ... | reverse complement strand
CGCTGGGCAAAGTGCACGCACACCTCCGAGCCGATCAGGCCGGAGGAACCGGTAACGAGGAGGGTTTTCATGCAATCGGGGTTGGGGAGCCTGCGATCAAGGGTGGTCACGGCCTTGCGGGCAGACCGGAAGAGCCGTGCCGGAGATCAATCGCTGAAGCGGCTCCAGAAGCCGATCAGCCACATAAGCATGCCCCGCGGCCGTGAGATGTAAGCCATCGGGGCCGTAGAGGTGCTCACCCGACCGGTTCTCCAGATCCGGCAGGCTGCAATAGGCCAGTGGCCACTGCGCCAGCTCAGCCTGCAGCTCTCGATCGCAGCGGCGGCAGAGCTGGTCGAGCCAGCCATTGACCGGCCGGCGGCTCGGCCCCATCACCAGCAGGGGTAGCTGCAGCGCCGCACAACGCCTGGCGAGATCCCGCAGCATCACCACCTCATCGGCAATGGCCCAGCGGTGCAGGCCCGCAGCCCTGCCTGCGGCATAAAAGGCATCGCGAATGGGCACGCCGGCTACCCGGGTCGCCCCCGCTGGGGCAGCTTTTGGAACCGATTGCGACGGGCTGCTGGGCTGGGCCGGCTGCGCTGATTCCGCCGGGCGGCGGCGGTGCAGGATCTGCCTGCAGCCCCTGAACTGCCGGGCCTCCAGCTCCGCCCAGCCATGGCGGCGCTGACGCAGCAGGAAGGGGTGCCAGTAGTAGTGAATGCCATCCGGGCACACCTGGATGGTGATCAGTGATGCCTTGCGGGTGAACTCACTCCGCACATGCACCAGCACGGCATCAAGCCGCGCCGTGTGCAGCAGCCGCTCCAGCCGGGCCGTATGGGTCTGCTCGAAATCACGGGCAATCCGCACCCGCAGCTGGGCCACGCCCTTCTGCCGCAGCTGCCGGGCCAGCCGGCGGTGATACAGCTGCGAAGGCGGAACCCCAGGCTGATGGCTCAGGCAGCCACCGATCACCCCCAGCCTGAACTCACGCATCGGCCCGGGCCTGCAGGTGGCGCACGGCGGCCAGATATTCATGGGGGGCGATGAAGCGTCCGCCCGCCCCATCCACCGCAAAGGCGTGCTCGGGGCGCCGACAACGCTCGAACAGGTCGCAGAGCTGCTGCGCCGGCAGGGGCGCTGTGGGCTGCGGGCCCTGCGTATCCAGGTCACCCACTCCCGCGGCCGCAAGCTGGCGCAGGGAGGCTGTCTGGCTGATCCCTGCCGAAAACAGATCAAACGACTCGCCGCAGAGGCTGGCCAGCCGGGTGAGCACGGCAGCCAAGCCGCGGGTGTCGCGCAGGTGGCTGGTGGGCGGATGCACGTAGCGCAGGCCGGCGGCCAGCGCAGCCTGCGCCACGGTGGCAACCGGCTGCCAGTAGGCGTCGTCTGCCGGACCAGGGAACGGCCAGAGGCCTGCATGCAGGCAGAAGTCGTAATGGCCAAACGTCACTGCCGTTGAACCGAGATCAGCAGCCGTGCCCGCAATCTGAGGGGCCTGCTGCAGCGCTGCCCTGGTTTCCAGCATCGGCACCAGGCAACCGTCCGGCAGTCCCGCGGCCTGCAACTGCTGAGCTGCTCGCTGCAATTCAGCAGCCCCGGCCACCTTGGGCAGAAACACCGCCTGCAGATCGAACGCTGCGGCCAGCGCCTGAGCCACCGGCCAATCAGCCTGCAGATCCGTGCTGCCCCAGGCATTCACCCGCAGGGCCAGGGGCTGTGAGCGGCAGCCCTGCTGCAGGGTGCTATGGCAGAGCTTCAGCAGGTGCGTGCGCGCGGATCGGCGGCGCGCAGGCGTGTTTGCGGGCTGGACGACATCCATCAGGCCATCCTCCAGATCCAGCACCGGAATCGTGCCGGGCAGGGAGGCCCTGATCAGCCGTGCCATCACCGGCACGGGGGCCAGCGGGATGAATGGGTAGATCGTCATCTGCCGGCAGCCTGTCGCCTCACAGCCGGTGGCGCTGGCCGCAGGGTCACCTGGCACTTGCTGGTGTCCGTGAGCGGTTGGTTGCTGAAAACAGGCCAGACACACCGATCATGCACAACCACACGCCAGGGGTGGGAGCGGGGCTCAACCACCTCAGGACCTGCTGCCGTTCAGCGTCGCACAACTTGGGGCGCGGCGCAGCAGATGTGGTGTGCTGTTGGCTCAGGCCTCGGAGGCGGGCGCGGCGTTGGCGGCCAGCCAGGTGGCCAGGTCGGTTGGGCTCTGGAGGGTCAGTGGCCAAGGCCCACAGGAAGCTGCTGCTTGATGGGTTCTGCCAGCAGGCGGCCCAGGGCTCCTGGATCGATGATGTCGAGGCAGAGCAAGGTAGGGCCGATGAACTCCATGGTGTAACCGTCTCCCTCCACCACCAGATCGGGGATGCCCTGGAGGGTGGGATGGCGAAACAGGATCGCGCCGGTGTCTGAATCCACCGACTGGCGCATGCTCCGCAGCTGATCCGGCAGGGTCAACGGTTCAGAAAAAGCCATCGTCCTCCGGCCCGACGGGCCTCCACGGTTCAGCGAAGAGTGCGTTGATCGGTTGGATACACCGTAATCACCCTGGCGTCATCCGGGGTGAGCACAGCAACCCAGGGGCGTTCCAGGAATTCGAACACCCGTGCCCGGCTGCCGCCCCGGTTGAGATCGAGAAAGGTCTCGCCGCTTGCAAGGGCGTCTTGCACAAGCTCAGGGTTGACGCCATAGAGCGCGCATTTGTCGAGGGCGTGTTGGCTGAACTCCATGGAGAGCCTCAGGCACTCATCCGCTCGATCAGGATCGGCATCGCCGAAAGCAGGCAGTGGGCATGGATCAACGTTCCTGGATCAGATCGCGGATCGTGGAAAGGGGCAGGAAGAGCCTGGTTGGGTTAGAGGGCAACGGTTGAAAGCCGTAGCTCTCATACAGCGCCTGACGGCGCGCCGTGCGCTGGGGGTTGCCGCAATCCAGCACATCCAAAAGGGCCACAGCGATTCCAAGGGAATCGGCCGCATATGCGATTCGCCGAAGCGCATCCACCAGCAGGTCACCGCCAAACCCTGCACCGCTGTAGCGCTGATCACGGCCGATCATGGCGATGAAAGCAGCAGGAATGGAACCGTGGCCTGGCCTGGAGCGGGCAAAGCGCCTGGGCAGATCGCGATAATCCACGGCGTGTCCATTGATCGCGTAGAAGCCGATCAAGGCCTGATCCGCACTCACCATCACAAACAGACGCACATTGCCGGCTTGCGCCAGCTTGTTGGCTGTTTTCTTGAAATAGTTGTCAACAGCCTCCACTCCGCAGCTGAAGCCGCTGCGGTCATGGCGCTCCGGATCAAAGGGTTCGATCGCATAGGGCGGCTGCGTAAGACATCCCTGATCGGCTGAGTCGCTCAATGGGAGACGATCGAGCGCTGATGCCGCTGGAAGGCTGCCCTCAAGGCCGGGGTGGCTGGTGCCGGCTGGTCCAGGGCCGCGAAGAAGGCGGCATGGTCAACCCCCTGCAGTTCCGTTCGCTCATAGGCGTTGATCACATCACGGGCAGCCTGGTAGGCCGCCTGCATCGTGAAGGCAGAGTCATCCAGGCCTGCCAAGGCAGCCGCTCTTTGAATGGTGGCCTTGATCCGCGGCTTGGTGCGGAAATTCATCCGCACCACAGCCCGCTCATCTGAGCCGAGCCCTTGAGCAATGTCAGCCATGGATCACGCCGGTGAGACTCTGATTGTACGTCAGATCAACGTACGAGCAGACCGTCTCAGGCAGTCATCCGCTCGATCAGGATCGGCATCGCCAGCCACACCACCATCCACACCACCAGCAGCTGGGCCGAGCGGCGATGGTCACCGGGTTGACCCGTGCGGGGCCAGGAGGAAGCAGGCCCTTGTTGGTGGCAGGAGGCTGCTGCTTGATCGGTTCTGCCGGGAGGCGGCCCATGAATTCCATGGTGTAGCCGTCTCCCTCAACCACCAGATCTGGGATCCATTGAAGGGTTGGATGCTCCTCAGCTGATCCGGCAGCGTCAACGGTTCAGAAACATCAATAGCAGGGCTTACTGGGCCGCAAACAAGCACCTCAAGCGCTGTTGATGGGCAATCGAGGGCAGCACGCGCCCTCGGCGCCAACGTCGAACGGAGGAGGGGCTCACCTGCAGGCGAGCAGCCAAAGCCGTGGGGCTCCCAGCTTCCAGCTCAAGTGCATCCTCCACCAAATCGGCGATCTCTTGTCGCTCAATCTCAGCGTCCTTTGCGTTCGAGGTTGCGCCGCGCTTCTTCCTTGGGGTAGGCGCTGGTTGCGAGCTGGAACAGTCCCTCTGCTCCCAGCGTGATCACCAACGCAGCCTTGCCGTTGGGGTTGTGGGCAGCGGTGAAGAGCACATTCGCATCCAGAAACACACGCATCAGCAGGTTTTGAGACGCTCGAGGATCTGGTGCCGTTCCTGATCTGAGAGTGCATCAGCCTGATCCCATTCGGCGATGTCCTCATCGCTGTACAACTCCACCTCCAGCACGGCCGCTGGCTTGAGTCGCAGCTCACCGCCGCAGTCTTCCACGATCACCGCGCCACCCGGTTCGATGCCTATGTGCCTGCGCATTTCGGCGGGCAATGTGATCTGGCCTCGGGTCGACACCGTGAGCCCCTCGCGCCGGGGGCCTTGCATTGCTCCGCAATGCGGGATTTCAGCCTAGCGGCATTGCCTGATCAGGGCATCCGGGGTTGGGGACACCCGATGGGGTGTGGGTGGTGTGGTGCTCAGAGCAGCAGCACCGGCTCGCCAGCGGCAGACAGCAGCCGCGCTGCCTCCCGATCAAACGTGGCCAGCTGCTCGCTGCCCAGCGCTCGGCCGCCATAGGCGATCACCCCATCAGCAAAGTCGCCCCCCGCCGAGAGAAGCTTCAGCCCGGTACGAACAGCCTGCCGATCCACAGCCACGCCGCTGCTGCCCAGCAGCGCTTCGATACAGGTGGCGCAGTCGCTCGCCGCGAAGCCATACACCCGCCGCAACACCCACACCAACTCGCACAGCACCGGCACGGGGATCGCGATCAGCTCTGCCTGCTCCAGCAGATCGGTTGCTGCCCTGGCCTGCTCAGGATCGTCCTGCACCAGGGCCCGCACCAGCACATTGGTGTCGGCGGTGATCCTCACGGATTTGTGGCGGGCAGATTGCTGGCGTGCCCATTGCTGGCGCGAAGGCCTGCCCAGCCGGAGGCCGCAGCCTCGTTCAACTCCTCCAGGCTCGCCCGGCGGGCGCTGCGCCCTGCCAGCAGGCCGATGAAGCCATGGATGCTGCCGGTGGCCTGCTCGGCATGGAGCTCCAGCCGCCCTCCCGGCAGCACCTCCACATCGATGCGCTGGCCTGGCTGAACGCCGAGATGGGCCAGCAGTTCCTTGCGCAGGGTCACCTGGCCCTTGCTGGTCACCGTGAGCGATACAGCGGATCGTTTTGTCATGGCGAGACGGCGCCAACACAGCCAGCGTAAGGCAGGAATGCCTTACTGGCGTGCTCCGACGTCAGATCACATCTGCAAAGCGCTTTTCCATGCGCCGGAACTGGCGGATGCCCGTGATCAGGAGCAGGTCCTGCAGGCCAGTCCAGAGCGAACGCTTGAGGCTGCGGCAGAAGCGCTTGCTCACGTTGTCGACGTTGATCAGAACGTCGCTCAGCTCAGGCGTTGATCCAGCTGGAAGGGCTCCTGGTGCAAGGTGCTTGCTCATCCCACCAAGCCCCAGCCGTGGGCATCGAGGATCTCCAACACGGCGGGTTCTGGGGTGGTGGCAGGCCAATGCATCAGATCCCCGAGGTGCTCCTCCTGCCAGGCATCGGCGCAGCGCTCGTAGAGCGCCAGGTTGGTGCCACGGGGCAACAGGCGCGAGGGATAGAGCAGCCCATCGGGTTGCTCAGCGGCATCGTGCCACCAGCGCGACCAGGCCTGGCACACTGACAACTGCTCGCGGCTGCTGAGCAGCTGGGCATCCAGGTTTAAGCGGGCCAGGGCCGGACCCCTGAGATCCAACACCTGCAGATCACGGCGAGCCGTGATCCTGGCGATGCAGCGTTCTTCCAGTTCCTGGCGGCTGAGGAACTTCACGGCCGCTGGCAGGTGGCTGGCCATCACCTGATGGCCAAAGGTTTCGGCAAAAGCCGTCTCCAGATCGCCCGCCACATAGAGCACGCCAAAGGCGGCATCCGGTGCATTCCAGCGGCCCTGCCCCTGGCGTCCCCAGTGCAGCGCACTGGGGTGGTGGCAGCGATGGATCCGAATCCACTGACGACCGGCAGCAATTCGCAGCAGCCGCAGCCCTTGAGCCTGATGCGGCGGCGGCAGCGGCAGGGGCACCTCAGCGGGCCAGTTGGCAGCCAAACTGGCGCGCCTGGCGGCTCACCTCCTCCAAGGCCAGCGGTTCTGCTCGACACAGCAGAGCGGCCGGGGTGTCGCCCAGCTCAGGGTCAGGGCTCAGCAGAAAGCGCACCTGGGCCGGGCCGCTGTCGGTGTCGAGCAGGGGCAACACCGCTTCCAGGGCTGGCCACACCCGCCCACTGGCCAGGTCGAACTGAAAGGCCGGATACACGGTGTGTTTGCCATGGCGCCAACCGAGCAACCGCTTCCGATCGCGCCGCTTGCGCACGCCTTCACCACTCAGCCCGAGCAGTTGCTGCACCTCTGCCGAACTGAGGCTGCCGCCGCTGGATTGGAGCAGCTGGGAGAGGGCCTGCTCGCCCCGCAGCCGCAGCAGCGCCTGCCGAGGTGGCGGCGTGGGTTCCAGGCGCCAGGCCTCGATCACCAGCTCCGTGAGCAGGCTGAGGTCGTCAAGGACCACGGGAAGCGGCCGATGGCTCATGGTCTGCACAGCCCCCCCTGGCAAGGCCAGCTTGCTCAGCACCAGCTGGTTCACGCGCCGCAACAGCGCGTGCGCCTGGGGATCGCCCGCCAGCCCAGATGCAGGTCCCGAGTCCTGAACAGCCATGGCGGCCACCTCGAACATGCTGGGAGTGTTGGCTTTGTCAGTATGGCGCACTGATCAGGACAAAGCCAACTGGGTTGGGTTGGTGGTGTGGGGTGGGGCTCGGGTGACACACGCTCAGATCACATCCGCAAACCGCTTCTCCATCCGCCGGAACTGGCGGATGCCCGTGACCAGCAGCAGGGCCAATCCTGCGGAGAAGGCTTCGCCTACGGCCAGGACTTCCAGTTGCTGCAGGGGCAGGGCCTGGATCTGGGCGGTGGTGGCGCCTGTGAGGGGGCCGCAGCGGCGGTTGAGGAGCAGCCGGGGGGTCACGGCCGCTTCACCAGCTTGGTGGCACTCGGCCAGCCAGTAGAGGCTGAGCAGTTCGTTCGGGCTGGGGAGCCGGGTGGCTCAGGGGGAAGTCAATCCTGGCGCCTCAGGCCATTGTTCGCTTTTGGGGCATTGGCGACACCAGATGTGGTGTGTGGGGTGTCAGAGAAGCTCACATTTTTCACCGCCCAGAACTCGTCCGGCCGCAGCTGCACATCGGCGCTGCTCTGCGGCAGAACCGCCTGCTCAGGGTGTCGACGTTGACCAGAACGTCGGTCAGATCAGCCGTTGATCCAGCTGGAACGGCTCCCGATGCACCAGTGCCACCTGCGCCATGGCTGGGTGCAACGGGTTGAGCAGCAGGTTGCGGGCCTGGGGCACCACCACGGAAGGCAGCACCAGCCCCAGCTGCAGCCCGGTACGCAGCCAGTTGCCACCAAAACCAGCGCTGGCCTGGCCGTGGGGGATGGCGTTCCAGCCCTCCGGCAGAGCTGTGGGATCGGGCTCATTGATCAGGCCCGGCATGTCTGGCACCTCGTACCTGCACAGCACCAGCGGGGCGCTGAGCACACCGTTGAGATGCACCAGCACCTCCAGCACAGTGATCTCGGGCGTCAGCCCCAGGTAGACAGCACGCTGGCCGGGCTGGTTCCACCGCTGCCCATCGCGGGCAGCACCCTGGCCCGTGAGATCGCCGGCGAAGCGGGACTTGCTCAGCCGCCACGCGCGCATCACACCGGTGCGCCCTGCTCCAGAGCCCGCAACAGCCGCCGCACCTGGCCGGCCCCGATCGCCGTGCGGCAGTGTTGGAGCGGGGACGCCTGGTGCAGCAGTGGATGCGGTGCCTTGAGCCAAGCTTCGGTGCTTGCTGGTTGCTCAAACACCCCATAGGCCAGGCTGATCACCTCCATCAGCCGATCCAGCCGCTCGGACGCCACCAGATCGAGCATCGACCCCTCTCGGCACCGCCGCGCCATCGTTGCCTCCGAGAGGGCGATCAACGGCTCCAGCTCCGCTGGCTTGAGGTGCAGGTGCTGACGCAGGGCCACAAGCCAGCTGCTGCTCCAGCCTTGCTCGATCGCCGCCAGGCGCTGCTGCTCATCCAGGCTGACCAGCTCGGAGATGCGCTGCCAGAACGACGGCACGAGGTCACTCTCCTGGAAGCCAGCTGGAGCAGCGACAGCCATGGGCGACCCCCTCAGGGCGGCGTCATTTGAGGCAAGCATAGCTCCAATTGACAAGCGGCCTGGGTTCAGGCGCATCCGCTCGATCAGGATCTGCGGGGGCAGGTCCTCAGGCGCTGGTGGTTCAGGTCAGGTGTTGGCGGCCAGCCAGGTCGCCAGGTCGGGCCATCAGGAGCAGGCAATCAGGCGCACCTGCAAGGCCTGGAGGCGCTGAAAGCTGGCATCACCCGTGATCATCACGGCATCAGGCCCCAGTTGCAGGCAGCAAGCCGCCTGCAATGCATCGGGTGTGCGCAGCCCATGGTTGGCGCGCAACTGCGTCGCCAGCTCCACCACAGAGGCGCTGATCTCCACAACCAGCAGATCCGGCTGGGCAAACAACGCCTCAAAACGATCCAGGCTGGCTTGATCGCTCCGCCGCAACGGAACTACCCGACACTCCAGCAGGCTGAGGCGGCTCACGGCCAGGGCGGGATCAGGTGACTGGGCGGCAAGCTGCTGCAGGGTTGCCTGGGTGGCTGTGGCCCATGGGGCCTCACCATCCACCAGATAGATCAGGGCGCTGGCATCCAGGAAGGCAATCACCAGTTTCGCTCTGTTGCCAGCTCCGCATCGATCTCAGCCTTACTGCGCGGAGTCGTGGATGGCGGCAGGGCCAGCAGCCACTGCAACGCCGATGCTTCGGCCCCAGGAGCGCGTGATGCCTGCAACTGCAACTGGCGATAGTGCTGTTCACTCAGCACCACAGCAGCCGATCGGTTGCGCTTCAACAAATGGACAGGGCCATGCTGCAGCGCCTGCTCAATCGCTGCGATCCCACGGCGTTTGAGCTCAGCTGAGGTGAGGGCGTTCCGCTGATCCATGGCACAGCGATCGCTGGACATTCCAGCCTAGTACCAGAAACAGTACTGCAGAGATCCTGAGTTCGGGCTCGTTCCCGTGCCTCAGGCACTCATCCGCTCGATCAGGATCGGCATCGCCAGCCGATACACCATCCACACCAGCAGCAGCAACACCGCGGAGCCGCCTACCGCAATAGGTGAACGGTTCTCCTGGCGGCACCCGATCGGCCGCACTTGCTGCATTGCTGCCAGCAGGTGTCATCATCCCATCAACCCTAACTATTCTTATCGTAGCTACAACTCTTATCGTAGCTACACCAGGCTTGGTCGGCCGGCGCCATGGCGGCTCAGGGAGGAAGGTGCTCAGACGCGGTGCAGGGACACGTCGTAGCCAGGCCAGTGACCATCGGATGAGACGGCCATCAGCCCCTCAACCCGCGCCTGGGCAATCAACAGGCGATCAAAAGGGTCGTGATGCACGAGGGGCAGCTGGGCGGTTTCAATCACATGCACATCAAGTACCGGCAGGAGCACAGCACCGGAGGCAAGACTCTGATCGCGGAAGACGGCCGGTGTTACATCCAACTTGCCGAGGCGGTGCTTGATCGCCACCTCCCAGATGCTGGCGACCGACAGCAGGCAGGGGCTGACGGCCAACAAAGCTCGTGTTTGCATGCCCAGCCGTGGATCGTCGAGGAGCCACCAGAGCATCACCTGGGTGTCGAGCAACAGCCTCATCAGCTGTTGAACAGGTCCGCCACTTGCTGATCCACCGCCTCAGTGAAGGCGGCGTCCACCTGGCTGGCCAGATGCTCGGGCGAGGCTGCTGCCAGAGCGCCCAACTGCTTCAAACCGGCGGCCGACGCACACGGCACCAACTTCACCTGGGCCTTGCCATGGCTGGCAATGATCACCTCTTCCCCGGCCAGGGCTGCCTTCACCAGCCGCGACAGCTGGCTCTTGGCATCGAGCATGTTCACCTGCACGTCCATCGACTGCCATTCCTGGCCAGCTTAGCCAGAAATGGCAGTCGGCTTGCCGGTGGAAGAGGAAGGGGTGAAGCCCGTGAGAGGCCTGGTGCGTGTGCAGCCCCTTTGGCAGCAGGGGGCTCAGCGGCTCGTTCGGGCTGGGGTTCCTGGTGGCTCAGGGTGACGTCACTCCTGGCGCCTCAGGCCATTGTTCGCTTTTGAGGTCTTGGCGACACCAGATGCGGTGTGGGTTCCGGGAGCGGGATCAGGCCAGGAGCTGGGGGTGTGCCATCTGCTGAGGGGCGGCTGCCAGGCGTTCGGGGATTGCTGCGGTCAGGAGTCGGCTGGGTGGCCATCCGCTTCCAGCAGCAGACCGGAAGCCCCTGACGATCGGTGCAGGGCCAGTTCGAGCACCGTTTCCAGACGGATCACCCGGCCCTGGAGGTCGTCGAGGCGGCGTTGCTGCTCCTTCATCAGCCCGGCCATCTCTTCCACCTTGTCGTTCATCCGGATCACGGTGGTGAGAGCCGAGAGCATCCGGTCTGTGACGCTCATGGCTGAGCGCCCAGGGCCGCTCTCACCTCGGCCAGGGCCGCATCCAGGGTTTGCTCGGTGCGGCTGGTGCTGAGTTCCAGCTGCATGAGGGCTGCTTCCAGGGCTTCCGCTTGCGCGAGGGAGCGCGTTTCCGATTCAGCGTTGCGGTGGGTGTATGCCGCCCCCGCCTCACGGAAAAACTGCCCGAGTGAAAGGCCAAGGCTGTGGGCCCGATCGGCATAGGCAGCCTTTTCTGTGGGTGTCATCAACACGGCCACCCGCTCTGTGGCTCGCTCTGGGGGATGCTGCGAACTCTTTCCGGCTGCCACGATGGTCTGTGCATGATCAGCACATGCTAAGGCGACTGCGGCCGGGCCCGTGAAATCGAGCAGGGCCACTCCTGCGGAGAAGGCTGCGCCGACGGCCAGGGCTTCCAACTGACCCAGGGGCAGGGCCTGGATCTGGGCGGTGGTGGTGTCGCTGCGAGGGCCGCAGCGGCGGTTGAGTTGGCGGAGGGTGACACAGCCTGCGCTGCTGGCGTGAGCTGGGCCGCAGGCTTCCGTGGTTTCACGGAGTCCAGGCTGGTTCGCCGCCGATAGCGTTGAGGCCTCGTCCCATCACGCCGCGACGCCATGGGCTACGTCCAGGCCAGCATCGAGCTGAGCAATCCGCGTGAACCGGATCTGAAACCGATCACCACCCAGGCCCTCGCCGACAGCGGCGCCTTGATGCTCTGCATCCCGGAAGCCATGGCGGTGGCGCTGAAGCTGGAGCAGCAATCGGAACGGGAGGTCACTGTGGCCGATGGCCGCACGATGCGCGTTCCCTACGTCGGACCAGTGAAGGTGACCTTCCAGGACCGCCTCTGCTTCGTCGGGGCACTGGTGCTTGGCGATGACGTCCTGCTGGGGGCGGTTCCCATGGAGGACATGGACCTCACCATCCATCCCTCGCGCCAGCAACTGGAACCCGACCCACGCCATCCGACCACCCCCCATGCCCTGGTGAAGCGGGCAGCTCACAACTCGCGGCAGCCTGGGAAGGCACCAGACCAGATCTGAGACGTGTCAGCGATCAACCTCACAGCGATGGTCGATGCGCACCACCAGGATCACCAGGTCGCTGCGCTGCCATTCGTAGACCAGACGGTAGTGGCCCACCCGTAAGCGGCGCAATCCTCCAAATTCACCCTTGAGGGCAGAGCCGGCAGCAGGGATGTCCCAGAGCAGGTCGATCGACTCAACCAGCCGCAGGCGATCGGCCTTGGGGATCGCGGCGAGTGCCTTGGCGGCTGAGCGGCTGTTACTCAGCGACCAGCATCCCCAGCGAGCAGCGCTACTCGCTTCGCGAGAAGCCTGCGGCTACGCGCACCTCAACCCAGTCGAGAACAGGGTCGGCAGGGTCCTTCAGGGCTGCCACGCCGCAGCGCAGATCCTCGATGTCGTCGAGGGAGTACTCGATGGCCTGGCGAATGATGTCGGGGAGGCGGGCCGTGCGCAGCCTGGTGCTTATGGCGGCTCAGGGGGAAATCGCTCTGGCGCGCTCAGGGATTGGTTCGCTTTTGCGATGTTGCCCACACCAGGTGTGGTGTGGGTTGGGTTCAGGCGCTCATCCGCTCGATCAGGATCGGCATCGCCAGCCGGACCACCATCCACATCAGCAGCAGCAGCATCCGCAGCAGCAGGACGGAGCCGCCCAGGGTGCCCCCCCTTGCGCTTAACCCGCCCAGATCTCGGCCAGCTGCAACTGCAACCCGGGAAAGTCCGGCGTGGCCTCCAGCACATCAATCTGCTCCAGGCGTTGCGGGGCGCCACTGGCGGGCCACACGTCCACGGCCTGCTGATGGGGCAGCAGCAACCAACCCAGCCGGGCGCCGTTGGCCTGATAGCAGGCCATTTTTTGGCGCAAGGCACTCACGCCCCGGGGCCCTTCGTCGCTGGGGCTGGCGAGTTCCACCACCAGGTCGGGGCAGAGCGGCGCGAAGCTGCGGCGCTCTGCCGTGCTGAGGGCCTGCCAGCGATCCAGGCCTACCAGGGACGCGTCGGGGCTGAGCACCGAGCCATCGGGCAGCAGAAAACCCGTTGAACTGTCAAAGACTTTCCATCCCCCCACACGCTTGGTGTAGAGCTTGAGCAGAAAGAGCAGCTCACCATTGCGGGCTCCGGTCTCGCTGCCGGTGGGCGTCATCGCAATGACACGGCCATCGGCGGCCAGCTCAAGCACTGCATCACGGTTCTCGGCGCACACCAGTTCGAACTGCTCCGGTGTGAGATGCAGATCCGGAGGCAGGCGCAGAGGCGCCAGGGCATCCAAGCTGGCTGCCCATGGGCCGTGAGCTGTGGCTGGGCTGGTGGTGAGGGTCATCCTGCCAGGCCTGCACTGGGTTCAGCGTAGCGAGGGCTTGCTGGAGCCATGCCGAACGGAAGCCTTCGGCTACAGGGCAGGAGCTGAGAAGCGCAGGAGCTGAGTGGTTCGATCGGGCTGGGGTGCCTGGCGGCGCAGGGGGAGTCCCTCCTGGGACCTCAGGCTGTTGTTCGCTTTTGAGACATTGGCGACACCAGATCTGGTGTGGTGTGCTCAGGTGTTGGCGCCCAGCCAGGTAGCAAGGTCGGCTTGGCCCGTGAAGTCGAGCAGGGCGTTGGCCAGGGCTTCCGGTTGCTCCAACTGCACAGCCTGGATTTGAGAGGTGGCGACCCAGCTCGTCATGGGGCGTTTTCGATTCACTTGCCCAAACAACGTGCGCTTGGTGAATGACGTGATGACCATCGAACCGGTCTGAGATGGAGCGCCGATCAACCAGCGCCGCGCAACTGCTCCCAGCAGCCCCGGGGGTTGACCAACGGCAGGGGTGGTTTGCTGCTGGCGAGCACGCCTTGATCGCCAGTCACGAACAGGTTGGTCTGGGCGAGCACGGCACTGGCCAGCACCCACTCGTCGTCTCCATCCACCAGGCCCAGCTCAAGGGTCTGGGCTGGACAGGGGCCTACAGGGTGCTCGCGCAGGAACGCCTCGATGGCGTTGATTTGCTGAGGGGGCAGGCGACCCTTGCGGCTGAGCACGTCACGCAACTCAGCCAGCACCACCTCGCTGGTGACCAGGATGTGCTCGGTGAGCACCAGGCGCAGCAGATCGGCGCAGAGTCCACGCGCCAGAAAGGCACTCACCAGCACGTTGGTGTCGAAGAAAACGAGCACGTCGTCTCACGAGACAGACGCAAACACGTCGTCATCCGTGAGCCAGCCGGCTGCCTCCCCAAAGGGCAGAGCCTGGCGCCGTAGGTGCTCGAAGCGCATCAGCTGCAGCTGGCGCCTCAGCGCATCGCGCACGATTTCGCCGCGGGACCGGCCGGTTTGGGCGCAGGCAGCATCCAGCCCCTGCTCCAGCTCCTCGTCCAGGCGAATGGTGAGCGAACGGTTGTTCATGCACCACATTGTAATGCCACCGCCCCATGACGCCCAAGCCATGACGCCCAAGCCATGGCACGACAAGGGCGCTGGCTGGCGAACAGGGTGATGGGGGTTGGGGCGGGGCTGCGACCCGGGCGGGGCCTGGTGGGAGCAGGGCCTTGTTCGCGGCGGAGGCTGCAGCGGCTGCTGGAGCGCCGTTCAGTTGGGGCTGGCTGGTGGCGGGGGTTGCAGGCGTCCCTGCGCCTCGAGATGCTCAAAGTCAGCACGCTTGAGGATGGGCGCCTCAGCGCTGTAGCCGTGCATTTCGAGCGCATCCTTCAGGCCGCCGATGGCGGCAGCGGTGAACACGTTGGCGTCGCTCACGCAAGACACAAGTTGCTCAAGATTGCGGTGATCGCGATAGCCCGAGGGGTCACAGGCATCGGCCAGGATGCCCAGCTCATCACACAGATCCAACAACGCCAGTACCCGCTGATGGCAGCGAATAAAATGAGCCAGGCCACCGTTTTCTGGGCTGCTGGCGTACTGGGTTTTACAGAAGTCATACCAGTGCCACTGTTGCGATCCCTCGGCATGGATGGCCAGCCCGAAGGAGCAGTGATGGCTTCCTTCACCCGGGAAGGCAGTAAAACCAACCAGCTGGCGGCAACTGGGGATGGCCTGGCGGTTCCTGAAAAAGGCGTCGTAGTCCTCGACTGTCATGGCGCCCTGTTTGACGCAGAACAGGGGATCATCAGCATCCGTGCGGCAGATGCCCTCGCCTTGCAATTCAATCAAGGGCCCCAGCTCCGGCAGTCCCAGCCGCACTGCACCCTGATGCAGGGCGACGATCCTGCGGCGCGCTTCCTCTGGCGAAGCGTCCGCAAGCGAAAGTGTGTAACTGATGGCCAAACCCATCGGCTTGAAGTCGCGGCAGTCTGGAGCGGCGGTGGCGGCTGTGAGGGGGCCGCAGGGTTCCGCGGTTTCACGGAGTCCAGGCTGGAACGCCGCCGATAGCGTTGAGGCCTCGTCCCATCACGCCGCGACGCCATGGGCGAGGTGCACGCCAGCATCGAGCTGAGCAACCCGCGTAAACCGGATCTGAAACCGATATCTGAGAGGTGTCAGCACCATCTCCCTGGGGCTCCAACCCGTGAGGCGCCCGGTTGAGTGTGAGCTCGTTGGCGACCGGAGGCTCAGCGGCTCGTCGGGCTGGGATGCCCGGCGGCGCAGGGGGAAGTCATGCCTGGGCCCTCAGGCTGATGTTCGCTTTTGAGAGGCTAATGACACCAGATGTGGTGTGGTGTGGTGGCGCGTCGGTGGTCGAGCTCGCGGCGGCTCATGGTTGGGGGTCAATGGTTGGAGCTCATGGTTGGCGCTCGGGGTGGGCCTGGCCGTGGGCGATGCGGATCAGGCGCTGGCAGCCCACCAGGCTGCTGGCGCGGTGGGCGATCATCAGCACGGTGACCTGGGCACCGAGGGCGGCGATGGACGCCAGCACCTGGGCTTCAGTGGCGGTGTCGAGGGCGCTGGTGGCCTCGTCGAGCACCAGCACCGCCGCCTGCCGGTAGAGGGCCCGGGCCAGGCCGATGCGCTGGCGCTGGCCACCGCTCAGGCGCACGCCCCGCTCCCCCACCGGCGTGTGCAGGCCCTGGGGCAGGCTGCGCAGCACATCCGCCAGCAGGGCCCGCTCAGCCGCCGCCTCCAGGCGGGGCCAGTCAACCTGGCGGGCCGGCAAGCCGAAGGCGATGTTCTCGGCGATGGTGCCGTCGAGCAGGAACACGCTCTGGGGCACGTGGGCGATGCCACTGCGCCAGCGCCGCAGTCGCTCGCCGCGCAGGGGCTCCCCATCCACCAGCAGCTCGCCGGTCGTGGGCTCGAGCAGGCCCATCAGCAGGTCGACCAGGGTGCTCTTGCCACTGCCGGTGCGGCCGACGATGCCCACCCGCTCGCCGGGGCGGATGGTGAGCTCCGCGTGGCGCAACACCCAGGGCTGCTCCGGGGCGTAGCGGTAGCTGGCATCGCGCAACTGCAGGGCTGCCTGGAAGGGCGGGGCTGGGTTCTGGGGCGGGGCTGGTGGAGGTTGGGTTGGCTCGGGGTGGGGGTCGGGGATCGGCTGGTCGAGGTAGGCCAGCACGGAGTGCAGGGCGGGCTGGTGCAGGCGCAGGCCCGTCCAGTTGGCGTAGATCAGCTGCAGGGTGGGCAGCAGGCGCTGGGCGCCGAGGGCTAGGGCACCGAGCAGGGGTAGGGCGCCCAGCACGCCGGTGCGGCTGGCGGTGAGCTGGAGGGAGGCCAGGGCGATCAACGCCAGGCCCACCCCCTCCATCACGTAGCGGGGCGCCAGGGCGATCACCTCCCCCTGGCCCCGGTGGCGGCGCAGGCGCCGGTCGGCCTGGCCATAGACGCGGCTGTAGGTGGCCTGGCTGCCGTCGAGAATCACATCCCGGATCGAGCCCAGCCCCTCCTGCAGGCAGCGGATCCGCTCCGCCTCATCGGCGCGCATCGCCGCCCCCAGCCGCTGCAGGCGGCGGCGGCTGAGCAGCAGCAGCAGGCCGTAGCCCCCCGCCAGCACGGCCGCCATCACCAGCGTGACCCGGGGATTGAGCACCAGCAGCACCCCGGCTAGGGCCAGGCCCACCAGGCCGCCGCTGCACAGTTGCAACAGGCCGCCCAGCCCATTCACCACCTGGTCCACCTCATTGGCCACGGCGCTGATCAGGTCGCTGCTGCGCCGCTGCAGCAGCAGGGCATAGGGCTGGTGCAGGGTGCGGCGGTAGATCTCCGCGCTCAGGTCGGAACCGATGGCCTGCACCAGGCCGCTGGAGGCCCAGAGCGCCAGCAGCCGCAACAGGCCGGCCAGTAGGGCCGCCAGGGCGAACAGCAGGCAGAACGGCAGCACCAGATCCCCGGGCTGCTGCCAGCCCAGCCAACCCGCCAGCACCTGCACCTTCGCCGTGCCCCAGAGCCGCTGGGGTTCAGCCAGCACGGCCAGAAACGGCAGCGCCGCCCCCAGGCTGAACATCTCCGCCAGGGAACTGAGCAGCAGCAGGGCCAGCACCCCCGCCAGCTGCCAGCGGCGCCGGCGGTTGAGGTGCCGCCAGAGCCGCGGCAGGTCGTGACGCAGGCGCGGCACGGGCCGGGCCTCAGGCCCCGCGGCGCGAGACATAGAGATTCTCGCCGCGACAGGCCTCAACAGGGAAATCGCCCACCGCTGCCCAGAAGTGCCGGGAGCAGCCCGGCTCGTAGCGGTCGTGCAGCTCGATCACGATCGAGGCCACCTGCTCCAGCCAGCTCAGGTCCCGCCCCGGCGCGAACAGCTGGGCCTCTGCTCCCTCGATGTCCAGCTTGAGCAGATCCACCGGGCCGTGGCTGGCGATCAGCTCCTGCATGGTGAGGGTGTGACAGGTGGCTGGGGAGCAGGTGGATGAACTGGTTGGGGAGCTGGGGCTGGTGGGCAGGTGGGTGCGCACAGCGCACTCGGCAGCGAGGGAATGGTCGAGCGCCAGGCGGGTGGACTCGGGCCAGAGGGCCCGGTTGATCAGCACCGCCCGGGGATGGGCTGAGCAGTTGGCCTCCAGCAGGGCGAAGTTGCCGGGGTCGGGTTCGATGGCCACCACCGTGGCGGCCGGAAAGCGCTGCAGGAAATAGCGGGTGGCGCTGCCCACGTTGGCACCGGCATCCACGATCAGCGGCGGGCGCTCCCCTGGCCGGTGATCCTCCAGCAGGGGGAAGGGAAAGGCGTAGTCGCCGCGGAAGAGGACGTCGGCCACCATCAGCACATCGGTGCCCCAGCTGCGCACCAGCAGCTCCCCGGCCGGGGTGTCCAGCGGGGCGGTGCGGGTGCCGGCCAGCCGGGCCCCCAGCAGCCGCAGGGCATTGCGGCGGCCCACCAGGGTGGCGATGTGGCGGATGCCCCGAAAGCAGCGCGGACTGAACGGCAGGGTGGCTGGGTGGGTGATGGGCTGGATTCTGGTGGAGGGTCAGGCCTGCAGCGCAGGGATGTGGGCGCGCCAGACAGCAACGGCGGCGGGCTCCTTGAACCAGCCGTGGGCTCCAAAGGGCAGGCCTGCCTGGGCGGCCAGATCGCGCTCCACGTAGCGATCCAGGCAGAAGCGGCAGGCCGTGGCGTAGTCGGGAACCGTGAACCAGGGCAGCAGCCTGGGCAACACCGCTCCAAAGATCACGTCTTCGTTCAGGCCAAGCCGCCGCTGCAAAAGGTTGTGGCGCTGGCGCAGCCGGCAGTCGCCGCTGAGCAGCAGCCGCAGCAGGCGCAGCAGCCGCACCCCGGCGCCGCGCAGGTTGTAGCCGCGGATCACGCTGGGCAGGTCGGCCAGTCCCACCAGCCGGGGATTGCGGGCAAAGGCCTGGCGGAAGGCCGCCAGCGCACGCAGGGAAAACCCGCCACAGCCCACGGCCTGGCAGCCCGCCTCGCCGTAGGCCGCACCCTCGGGGTAGATCGGCGCCCCGAGATAGGCGTAGGGCTGGCGGCACCAGAGCAGGAGCTCGTCCCGGAACACATAGCTGTCGAGCTGGGCGATCAACAGATGGCTGTACCCCTGGTAGTGCTCGTAGAACCAGGGCTGCAGCATCAGGTGGTTGTAGGCGGGCACATCGGCCAGCCAGTGATCGTCCACCAGATGGAGCTGCAGATGCAGAGCGGCGAGATCAAGCCGGGCCGCCAGCCAGTCGCCGAGCAGGGGGGCGAGGCGCCGCGGAGCCAGGATGGCGATTGGGTGGAGGGCCAGCACCGAGGTGATCGAGGCAAAGCTCGCCCACTCCAGAGCTGACAGCTCCAGCTTGTAGAGGGGGATCACCACCACCGGGCGGATCTCGCTCTGCGGTGGGGGGGGGATCTCCTGGGTGGCACTGCGCGGCGAGCCGGAGGTGGGGGCGAGCGGACGGGGCAACGGGGACTGAGGAACCTGGGGCTTGAGCAAAGCAGCCTGAGCAAGCAGCCTGAGAGTCAGTGGCCCGGGGGGGGCGGCCAGCGCACCGCACGGCTAAGGGCAGGCCAGAGGGGCTGGCTGCTGGCGGACTGCTTCAACAGCTGGGGACGGTTGGTGCTGACCAGCAGGCAGTTGAAACTGCGATCCGGGGTGGGCAGCAGGGTGGCGAGAGCCTTCTGAGCTCGGGGCAGGGGCTCGGGCTTCAGCGGCAGCTCGGTGAGCGCATCCCGGTCTGACTGCAAGGTGCCCCTGGCTGTGAGGCAGCTCGCGGGACTCGAGGAGCCGGAGCCAGCCTGAGCTGGGGAAAGACTGGCGGGATCCAGCGCGGAGGCGGCCCAACTGGCCATGGGCGTGAGCCGCACCTGGGCACCAGCCGGACCCTCAAGGACCGTGCCCGTGCCGACGGCCAGGGGGCTGAACAGGGGCCGATAGCCCCGGGGCTGGGGCGGTTTCGGCAGGGCGGGGGAGGGGCTTGAGCTGGAGCTGGAGAGAACCCGCCAGCCTTGCGGCAAGGGGAGATCGACGGGCAGCTGGGGCAGCCGGGGCTGGCGGGGCAGCAGGAGAGGCTGGAGCGTGGCCAGCAGCGCCAGGCTGGAGAGAGCGCCCAGCACCAGGCGGGTCTGGAGGCGTGAAGGGGTGGGGCTGATGTGGCGGAGCAACGGTCAGACCAGCTCGTTGGGGCTTGAGGGGGATCCTGGGGAGCCAGCCGCCAGGCCCCTGCTGGCGAGCTCCCGGTCGATCAGCTTGGTGTACCCCCAGCCCAGGATGAACACGGCGATCAGGGAGAACACCAGGCTGCCGTAGGAATCATGGAAGAAGTCGAAGCCCTGCTCGCCCCAGTCCTCGGGCACGGCCACCAGCAGGGCCAACAGGGCAATGCGCACCGCATTCACCAGCACAGCTGACACCAGCGCGATCGCCACGGCCAGAAGGCGGTGCAGCCAGCTGCGCAGGGGAAACACCATCAGGAAGATGAGCACCACCACCAGGCTCACCACGATCTGGTCGATGCCGGTGCAGGTGCCCGTGATCGACACGCCGCCGGTGCTGAGCATCACCTCGCGGCCGCTGAGGGCGGGCTCAAAGCCGAGGGCGGTGAGCAGCAGCCAACTGAGCTGGGCGGTGGGGCGCTCCAGGTAGGGATGCAGAGCTGAGATGCGATAGCCCAGCGGAAACAACAGGCCGATCACCCCCGGCACCAGAAAGATGCGCAGGCGGGAGAAGGGACGATTGAGCAGGGCCAGTCCCCCCACCAGCAAGGGCACCATCAGGTAAATGAAGCGGTCCTGCTGGTTGAGCAGCCAGCCGCCGCGCCAGAGGGTGTAGCCGATCAGCGCGCCACCCAGCAGCTGGGAGGCCCGGGATGGCCGCGGCCAGAGCAGGGGCAACTGGTCCTCCAGGGCGATCGTGCAGCCGAACCAGATCAGCAGATTGAGCAGCTGGAACTTGGGATCCACATCGGCCCAGTAGAGCTGCAGGGCACTCCAGGTGAACAGCAGGCAGGCCAGCAGCAACCAGAGAGAGCGGCGGTTGCCGGCATGGCGGCGCAGCTTCTGATCCACAACAGGAAGCCAGTGCCCGGGACGCCACTGAGGGGGAAGGGACCGCAGAAGCTTGGAGCCCATCAGGCGCGGCGGAAGAAGGCCCAGAAGGCCCAGCCGTACACCAGAGAGGCCAGCAGCACGCGCAGGCTGTCGCGGCCGAGGGCAAACCGGGCGCCGCTGGCCTGGCGGCGCAGATCTTGCAGCGAGCTGTCGCGGTTGCGGTTGGCCTCGGCGATCAGGTCGTCAAGCTGGGCGGCGGGAGCGGGCAGGGTGGCCGGGGCAGTGGCTGGATCCAGCCGTTTCAACTGCAACCAGCCCTGGCGGAGGCGCTCGGCCGGCGCATCCCGCAGAGCCCCCTCCAGCTGCTCAAACTGCTGGCGCTGCTGCAGCGTGGCCTGGGTGAATTGAAGATCAAGGGCCGCTGCCCCCTGGATGAATATCACCACCTGCAGCGGCGCGAGCAACAGCATTCCCAGGGCCCCGGCGATCGCCATGCGCTGCACCCAGAGCTTGTTGCGCTCCATGGCGAGCTTGTCCTTCACCAGCTGATCCACGGCAAAGGGATTGCGCCGGGACCCCGATGGTGCAGCACCGCTGAAGATCCTGGCCCCCAACCTGGACAGGAGGTTTCCGGATGAGCTGGATGATGGGGACTTGGCGGATCGGGTCCGGGTGGACGACGCTGCCTCCCTGGAGCTGCGACCAGAATCACGCTGGCTGGTGGCCAGGGATTTGCGGCTGGGAAGATCGAGGGAGCGCAGGTAGGAGCCGTAGCGCACCAGGCAGAGACCCACCAGGGCGAGGGAGCCGGCATCCACGATCAGCCTGGAGATGTTCTGGCTCCAGGCGAGGTTGCGGGGCTGAAGGGGCAGCAGCCCGCCGATCACCGTGAGCACGAACACCGTGAACAGAGCCCAGCCAGCCGTGGTGAGGATCACCAGCTCCTTGCGCCTGGTGGGCAGGGGTTGGGATCGGGATGGGTCCGTCGCCGAGTCAGGGCTGGAAGTGGTGCTCAAGGGTGCTTGGTCGCGCTCTGAGGGATGCATATTGCCAGCAGGTTGGGGATCAGGCTCAGCGCTGGGCCCCTCGCCTCTGCAGCTGGGCCAGGACGCCAGGGGGCAGGGGGTGCAGGCTGAGATCGCCGCCGGGACCGCGCCGGAGGCGCCAGAACAGCACGCTGTTGCAGGCGGGGCAGTGGAAGGCCTCAATCCAGTCGTCGGCCAGGGGGGTGAGGCCCTGCCGCTCGGCCCACTGCAGGAAGCGCTCGCGCTGCACGGGGCCGGCCTTGATCTCGCCGTCCGGGCCGGCCGCCAGAAAGCGCTTGGCCGACACACTGCGCAACCCCTGCTGGGGATGGCGGGGACAGGAAAGATCACGGCGGGGACGGCGGCGCCGCGGGCGGGATAGCAGCGCTGGTTCGGGTCCCTGCACGGTGGGAAGACACACGGGTGGAGTGGAGGCACTGGCGGGACCGAAGTCAACCAGCCGAGTGCACGTGCGCAGGGACTGCAACTCGAGGGAAGCGTCTCAACCGCGTCACGCGGCCTCTTGGGCCTGGGAAGCAACTGACTGCCTTTAGAGACAGAAAAGATGACCTCAAAAGATTACCAACCCGGCAAATCAGACGGGGACCGGAAAAGCAAAACCCCAATACTGATCAGAGTTGGCACTACTGACTTCGTCGAAAGTCTGCCGCTGGTGCACCAGAAATCTCTTAAAACCGTAGCAGCTCTGCCGCGTTTTCTCAAGGGCCATGGGCGAGGGGATGGCCGGCGTGAGCCCCCTCTGCTGCAAGAGAAAGACCAAGCACATCTGGGGCACCTGCGTTGGTGACCAGTACTACAGATTGGGCATCTGGGCGGCCGCCTGCAGCACTGCCCGGGCCAGCTGGGGCGCCAGCCGCGGCACCGCCAGAAAGGCGGCACTGAAGCCCACAAAGCTCCACAGGCCCGGCGGCGCCCCGACCACCGGGCCCACCAGGGGCTGGCCGTCCGTGCAGAAGCTCACCGGCACCTGCTGAAAGCGGCCCGGGCAGTGGGCCA
>Ga0208229_1000066_pt1 | contig 23528 bp, 24 predicted proteins | sample LakMenEpi22Aug11_FD_150725 | JGI IMG/M metagenome (GOLD analysis project Ga0208229, IMG submission 150725) | Freshwater microbial communities from Lake Mendota, WI - 22AUG2011 deep hole epilimnion (SPAdes) | ecosystem: Environmental > Aquatic > Freshwater > Lake > Epilimnion/Euphotic zone ... | reverse complement strand
CAAGCGCTGAGCCTTTGCAGGCGCGACCCGATCACGTCCGCATCAGTTCCCGCTCAGATCGGCATCCGTTCGGCATCAGTTCGGTGCCGCCGGCTTGCCCTGCTTGGCCTGGGTCTCCTTCACGAGGCGGAAGTACTCCGGCGTTGGGAAGATGACGTAGTTGTCCTCGGGAACCTTGATGATCTCCCGCAGCACGGCCGTCAGATCCGCCACCTGAGGCTTGAGCTTGTCGCGATCCGCCGGCGGCAGCTTGCTCAGGCTGTTCTGCAGTTCCTGGTAGCTCAGGAAGAACACCCCGCGCTGGCCCTGGGGTGTCTTGATCGACATGAAGGGCTTGGTGAAGAACACAGGCACGCTGAGCCCCTCGTTGATCTGCTTCTCGGTCAGACCCTGAGCCTTGAGCAACGTCACCGCCTGCTGACGATCCTGGTCGTTGACGATGATCGGGGCCACGAGGGGCTTGGTCTTGTCCTTGAGCTGCTTGTTGAGCTCGGCCACCTTGGCGTTCATCACGTTGAGGGGCACCGCCACGACGGTGGCCTTCATCGCCGGATTGCTCTTGCGCAGGGCCGCCAGCTGGTCATTGGCCTTGGCGCTCTCCAGGTAGAGCGGAAGGATCAGATTCTTCTCGCGCGGGATCGGCAGGGGGGTGCCCTTGTCGTCCGTGAGCAGGAAGACCGGAATCACCTCCAGCTTCTTGATCGCATCCGCCTCGGGGATCGCACGGGCCGCGGAGCCTCCGGCCAGTGCGGAGACGATGGCAGCCGCAGCGGCCAGGGAAGCACCCCAGCGGAGGCGTGAGCGATGCCCTATGGAGCAGAACGACGCATCACTGCGGCAGGTCATGCGACCAACTGTGGAAAGGGCAAGCCTAGTCAGGCAAAACCACCTAGCTTTCGCCGGCTGGACGGTGTCGCCCATGACCACCGCAGGACCCACACCCACTGCCGTCCGTCCCACGTTGACCCCATGGTTGCGGTCGATCCCCACCGGCTGGCCGGGCCAGGGGAGTCGACTGCTGGGAGCCGCCGGGCTGGCCGCGGTTCTGCTGGGCAGCCAGACCCTCGCAGCCAGCACGCCCCAGGCCAGCGATGTGCGCCTGCTGCTCCCCAGCGAGGGCCTGCTGGCGGGGCTGGGTGATGGTCTGCGCCGCGGCTATGGCCTGGCCATGGAGGAGAGTGCCGCCTGCGGTGCCACCCCACCCTCCCTGCAGCTGGGCTGGCTGCCACCGGGGGCCGACCCGCTGACGCCCCTGCGCGCCGCCGCCCGCAGCTCGCTGCTGGTGGCCCCACCCGCGGCACCACTCGCGCCCTACGGGCAGCTGGCGGAGCAGCAGCGGCTGACGGTGCTGCTGCCTCTGCAGCGGGGCAGCTCCCTTGATGGGCTGCCGCAACTTCGTGGCGCCGATGCGCTCTGGCCGATCGTGCCGGCCCGCAGCCTTGAAGCCGACCGGCTGGCTGAGGCCCTGTTGGCCGACGGACACCGCCGGGTGATGGTGGTGCGCGACCAGAGCGCCGAGAGCCGTGCTCTCAGCGATCGCTTCGTCGCCAGCTTCAACAACGGCAGGGGACTGGTGATCGGTCCCAACGGCGAGCCGATCAGCGTCGACGGCGACGACCGGGCCGCCATCGACCAGCTTCTGAGCGATGTGGACTGGTACCGGCCGCCAGCGCTGGTGGTGCTCACCGGCCCTGGCAGCAGCCTGGCGCGCAGCGTGCGCGAGGCCCGCTGGCCTCAGGATGTGCTGCTGGCCTGGCCGTTCCGCCCCGACAAGCCCCTCACGGGGCCCCAGCTTGGGATCGATCCCCTCAGCCGCGGCGAGGGCTGGCAGGGGTTCGCTCAACGGTTTGAACGGCGCTGGGGCTACGGCCCTGGGCTTGTGGAGAGTGCCGGCTATGACACCGGCCTGATCGCCGCCCTCGCGGCGGTGCCAGCGGCAGGACGACCCGGCTGGGACCTGCACTGGTTCAACAGCAAGGCCAGGCCACTGCCGCTGTGCTCCGCCCTGAAGCAGCGACGTCTCGGCGAATCCGTGCGACCCCTCGGGGCCGCAAGCCGGATGGATCTCGGTGCCGGCGTCAGCCCAACAGCGCAGCTTCGCCTGAGTCGCACAGCGGCAGCCTCCCTGCCACGTCCCTGACGGCCTCTCCTCCATGAACGCGGTAACCCCTGCCCTGGTGCTGCCGCTGGAGGCGGTGGGTCTGGAAGCGATCGGCGAGGTGGGCGGCAAGAACGCCTCCCTCGGGGAGATGATCCGCGAACTGACGGCGGAGGGCGTGAGGGTTCCCGGCGGGTTCGCCACCACCGCCGCCGCCTACCGGCACCTGATCCGCTCTGGCGCGCTGCAGGATCAGCTGCACACAATCCTCGACGGCCTCGACAGCCGCAACATCGCCAGGCTGCAGGCGGCTGGTGCCGCCGCCCGCGCCCTGCTGCTGGCCGCACCACTGCCGCCGGATCTGGAGCAGGCGATCCTGACCGCCTATCGCAACCTGGGCTGCCCAGCGGTGGCCGTGCGCTCCAGCGCCACCGCGGAAGACCTGCCCGATGCCTCCTTCGCCGGCCAGCAGGAGACGTATCTGAACGTGTGCGGCGAGGCCGAGCTGCTGGCCGCCTGCCGGCGCTGTTACGCCTCCCTGTTCACCGACCGGGCCATCTCCTATCGCCAGCTCAACGGCTTCGATCACTTCGAGGTGGCCCTCTCGATCGGCGTGCAGCGGATGGTGCGCTCCGATCTGGCCTGCTCCGGCGTGATGTTCAGCATCGACACGGAAACCGGCTTCCGCAACGCCGTGCTGCTCACCGCCGCCTACGGACTCGGCGAGACCGTGGTGCAGGGGGCGGTGAACCCGGATGAACTGCTGATCTTCAAGCCCACGCTGGAGCAGGGTTTCGCGCCGATCATCAGCAAACGGCTCGGCAGCAAGGCGATCCGCATGGTGTACGGCGAGGCGACCAGCGGTGACAGCAGCGGTGACAGCAGCGCTGACAGCAGAGCCGGCCACAGCGCCACCCACAACGAACCGGTGCCTGAAGCCGACCGCCGCCGCTTCGCCCTGACGGATGCCGAAGCCCTGCAACTGGCCCGCTGGGCCTGCCGGATCGAGACCCACTACAGCGGCCGCCGCGGCCAACCCACCCCGATGGACATCGAGTGGGCCAAGGACGGCACCACCGGTGAGCTGTTCATCCTGCAGGCCAGGCCGGAAACGGTGGAATCCCGCCGCAACGCCTCAGTGCTGCGCAGCTGGCATCTGGAGCCCCACAGCGCCGAGCTGCTCTGCAGCGGTCGGGCCATCGGCGCCTCGGTGAGCAGTGGCCGGGCCCGGATCATCCGCGACCCCTCCGAGATCCAGCGCTTCCAGAGTGGCGATCTGCTGGTCACCGAGCGCACCGACCCCGACTGGGAGCCGATCCTCAAGCGCGCCAGCGGCGTGATCACCAACCAGGGCGGCCGCACCTGCCACGCGGCGATCATCGCCCGCGAGATGGGGATCACCGCGATTGTCGGCGCCGGCGATGCCACCGAGCGCATCGCCGATGGCGAGCTGATCACCGCCAGCTGCTGCGAAGGCGACGAGGGGCACGTCTACCGCGGCGCCCTCAGCTTCCGCCTGGATGAGCAGGACGTCGGCGCGCTGCCCGCGACACGCACGCAGATCCTGATGAACGTGGGCAATCCCGAGGAAGCCTTCAACCTGGCCGCCATCCCTTGCGACGGTGTCGGGCTGGCGCGGCTTGAGTTCATCATCGCCAACCACATCCGCGTGCACCCGATGGCACTGCTGGCGCCGGAGCGGGTGAAGGATCCAGCCGAACGCCACGCCATCGCCGAACTCACCGCCGGCTACGCCGACCCCGCCGAGTATTACGTCGACCTGCTCGCCCAGGGCATGGGACGGATCGCCGCCGCCTTCCACCCCCGGCCGGTGATCCTGCGCTTCTCCGATTTCAAGAGCAACGAATACGCCAAGCTGCTGGGCGGCCGCGACTTCGAGCCACACGAGGACAATCCGATGATCGGCTGGCGGGGTGCCTCCCGCTATTACGCCGAAGGGTTCCGCGAGGCGTTCGGGCTGGAGTGCCGGGCCCTGAAACGGGTACGCGAGGCGATGGGGCTGACCAACGTGATTCCGATGGTGCCGTTCTGCCGTACGCCGGAGGAGGGCGATCGGGTGCTGGCGGAGATGGCCCGCCATGGGCTGGTGCGCGGCGACAGCGGCCTGCAGGTCTACGTGATGTGCGAACTACCCAGCAACGTGATCGGCGCCGAAGCCTTCGCCGAGCGTTTCGACGGCTTCTCGATCGGCTCCAACGACCTCACCCAGCTCACCCTCGGCCTCGATCGCGATTCAGCCCTGGTGGCGGAGCTGTTCGACGAACGGCACCCCACCGTGATGGAGATGATCCGCCTGGCGATCCAGACGGCGAAACGCTGTGGCCGCAAGATCGGCATCTGCGGGCAGGCGCCGAGCGATCACCCGGAGTTCGCCGCGTTTCTGGTTGGCGAAGGCATTGATTCGATCAGCCTCAACCCCGATGCCGTGATCAGCACCCGCCTGTCGGTGGCTGCGCTGGAGGCTCAGGCCAGGCAGTAACGCTCACCGGGCTCGGGATCGATCAGCTGGCAGTCGCCGGCTTGGGACTGCAGCGCGGTCGCGGCCTCGGCGGCTGTCCCGCGCTGCCAGAGCAGCCGGTTCAGCAGGCCGCTGTAGTTCACGGCGTCACCGGCACTGCTGGCCAGCACGGTGCGGGGCCTGAAGCGTTCGATCAGCTGCGGCAACACCTGCTGGCCGCGCACGAAGGCCCCCGCCAGCGGCAGTCCCAGATCCACCACCGGTGTGATCACCGCATCAAGGGGCTCGGCCGGCAGGTCGGCCTGCAGATAGCCATGGGGTTCGAGGTAGAGGCTGCCAGCGGGATGCTGCAGCAGGTAGCCGTTCTCCACCTGCGGCACCGGCGCGCCGGCGGTGGCGCGGATGCGCAGGCCGCCCGCCTCGGCGTCCTGCTGCCAGGACTGACCGGGGGCCAGGGCCTGCACCTGCAGGAACCCCAGCTGCCGCGCCCGAGCCGCCGCCGCCGGGGAGGCGACGACGGGCAGCGTCCGTGGCAGCAGGGCCAGGCTGGGGGGATGGGTGTGATCGGGCAGGCCCTGAGTCAGCAGCAGCAGATCAAGCCGCTCCGGCAATGGCTGGGGATGGCGCAGCTCCCCCTGGAAGAACCACGGGCCGGGGGCGAATTCCAGGCTGCCGGTGAGCCAAGGATCCACAAGCACCCGCAGGCAGCCGAACTCCAGCAGCCAACCATTGGCACCGAGAAAGGTGGCATGCATGGGCGGATCGCGTGCGGTCGCCGGACCCTAAACAGCGAGCCGCCCCAGCAGCAGCAGGTGGGCGCCGGCCCGCACCAGCGAGAGCACCGCCAGACCGACGCAGAGGGGGCAGTGGGTGAGGGACATGACCTCAGGCTGACAGGCCAGCGCGCCATCGCCGCCAGGGCGAGCACAGCCGCCATCAATCGACACCCGAACGCAGTGCTGGAATACATCCAGGACGCAGGGGAGCGGCAATGCTGCGGCTGAGTGAACTGAAACTGCCACTCGATCACAGCGATGCAGATCTGACGGACGCCCTCTGCCGACGTCTGCGGATCCGCCCGGAGCAGCTGCTTGAGCAGCGGCTGGTGAAGCGCAGCATCGACGCCCGCAGGCGGCAGGCGATTCAGTTGGCCTACAGCGTGGAGATCCGCCTGGAGGCGCAGCTGGAACAACAGCTGCTGCAGCGCTTCCGCCGTGATCCGCACCTGCAGCCCGCCACAGACCAGCACTACCTGCCGGTGACCGCAGCCCCGCCCGGCATCGCCGACGGCACACTGCCCCGGCCCGTGGTGGTGGGGGCCGGACCCTGCGGCTATTTCTGCGCGCTGGTGCTGGCGCAGATGGGCTTCCGACCCCTGCTGCTGGAGCGGGGCAAGGCGGTGAAGGAGCGCACGGCCGATACCTTCGGTTTCTGGAAACGGCAGCGGCCGTTCAACCCCGAATCCAATGCCCAGTTCGGCGAGGGGGGAGCTGGCACCTTCTCCGACGGCAAGCTTTACAGCCAGGTGCGCGATCCGCGCCACCTGGGCCGCAAGGTGCTCGAGGAACTGGTGGCGGCCGGCGCCAACCCCGAGATCCTGGTGCAGCACCACCCGCACATCGGCACCTACAAGCTGGCCACCGTGGTGCGGGGCCTGCGTGCCCAGATCGAGCAGCTGGGGGGCGAGATCCGCTTCCAGGCGCGGGTGGAGAACCTTGAGCTTGATCCGGCTACGCGCCAGGTGCGCGGCCTGCACCTGGCAAACGGTGATCGGATCGCCGCCGAGCAGGTGGTGCTGGCACTTGGCCACAGCGCCCGCGACAGCTTCGCCATGCTCCATGAACGCGGCGTGGCGATGGAGCGCAAACCCTTCTCGGTGGGTGTGCGCATCGAGCATCCGCAGCCACTGATCGATGCAGCGCGCTGGGGCGACTGCGCCGGGCATCCACAGCTGGGACCAGCGGAATACAAGCTGGTTCACCACAGCAGCAACGGCCGCTGCGTTTACAGCTTCTGCATGTGCCCGGGTGGGCTCGTGGTGGGCGCCACCTCAGAGCCGGGCCGGGTGGTGACCAACGGCATGAGCCAGCACTCCCGCAATGAGCGCAATGCCAACAGCGGCATCGTCGTCAACATCGAGCCGGAGGATGTTGAGCCCTACGGCGCCTGCCCGGGGGATCCTCTGGCCGGTGTGGCCTTTCAGCGTCACTGGGAGTCGTGCGCCTACACGCTGGGGGGCGGCACCTTCGCGGCACCGGCTCAACGCCTGGTTGATTTCCTGGCCGACAGGCCCAGCAGCGCCCTGGGATCGGTAGAACCCTCCTACGCCCCCGGCATCACCCTCACGAATCTGAACACAGCGCTGCCGGCCTACGTGATCGATGCGCTGCGGGAGGCCCTGCCAGCCTTTCAGCGCACGATCCCGGGCTATGCGATGGACGATGCCCTGCTGACCGGCGTGGAAACGCGAACCTCATCCCCACTTCGGCTACCCCGTGAACCTGAGAACGGGGAACGACCGCTGGAAAGCAGCAACACACCAGGGTTGTATCCCGCCGGAGAGGGAGCCGGCTACGCCGGTGGCATCCTCTCGGCGGGAATCGATGGCATCCGCGTGGCGGAGGCCGTTGCCCTCACTCTTCGTCGTCGACGGAACCCAGAGGGGCCAGGCGGATCTGCTTGCGGCCGAGCTTGATTTCGAACTCGTCGCCGGGCTTGAGATCCAGCAGAGCGGTGTAGGCCTTGCCCACCATCAGGTTGCCGTTGAACTGGACCTTGGTGGTGAAACTCAGCTTGCGGCCGCCTTTGCCCACCTTGGCGGAAGCACTGCCGAAATCCACGCCCTTGGCATTGAGGAGGGCCTCGTAAAACGCGGTGAAGTTGAGGCGTTCCGCACCGTCCTTCTTGGACGACACGTAACCGCAGGCGCGCACAATGTCGGATTTGCTGGCGTCGCCCAGCTCCTTCACTTTGGCCAACAGGTCAGCACCAGTGAGCATCTGATCAACAATTATGCAACTTCTGCATTCTCACATTTCATCGGCCGATCGGCAAGTCAGAGCAAGGGCAGAAACCGAGCGTCACTGATCCCATCATCTGGTAGGGCTGTGATCGCTTCAGCGTCGATCATGCGGTACCGAAGCAGGACTGTTCTGGGGTGGTCTGCCTCTGGTGGTTCACGGCGATCCAGTTCAGAAACTGGTGCTGGTGAACATGGCCAGCGACGGCGATGGCGTGATTGCCCTCAACCCAAACGAACGACTTGTAGATGAGATGAACGACTTGTAGATGAGATGAACGACTTGTAGACGATCAGTGCGCCCCCTTCTGGCAGCTCCGCTGGAACGCTCTGAACCTGGATTCCGGCCTGGCCGCAGCAGAGCCTGCCGTGGTTCAGTCCGGCTCAAGCGAGGACGGCTCGCCCTGCTGCGCCACAATCCCGCTCCACTGCACCGCCTTGACCTGGTCGCGCCGCCACGAGTGAAACAGCAGCGGCTCGGCCACGGTGCAGAGCGGGCAAACGGCGATCTGCTGCGTCGGCACACCCGCCAGCTCCAGCTGCCGCCGGGTGGCGGCACGGATATCGAGGCGATGGCGACCAGGCTCAGGATCAGCGAGCAGCGCACCACAGGCCTCCAGCTCCGCCAGATCCCCGCCACCAGGCAGGGCCTGGGCCAGCTGCCGGGCCACGTCTGTCTCCACCTGATAGTTGACACCGCTCACGGCCGGCCCGAGGGCGATCAGCAGATCGGCACGCCGACTGCCGGCGCGCTCCAGCTGACTGATCGCCTCCAGCAGGATCCCGCCGGCCACGCCACGCCAGCCGGCATGGCAGGCAGCCACGAGGCCACTGCTGAGGTCGGCCAGCAACACCGGTGTGCAATCCGCACCGCAGACCCACAGGCTCTGGCCACCCGCATCGCTCACCAGTCCATCGGCCTCGGGCCAGGGTTCAGCGGTGGCGGCGCTGGCGGGGAGCACACGGGCGCTGTGCACCTGCTGCGGCCTGTGCACACTCACCCCGGCACTCACAGCGCCCGCCAGTTCATCCGGGCCGCGGCCCTGCCACTGGCGGGTGAAGAACCCGTGTTCGAAGGCCCCCAGCAGATCCGCCTGCAGGTAATAGCCGCCATAACAACCGACCCAGGTCCAGCCCTCGAGGTTGTTGAAGCCCGCATCGGGGCGATCAAAAGGGGGATCGATGACCTCAGCCATGGCGACGCTCAGGCATCCGGAAGGTCGCGCAGGATCCAGAACCCATCGAAACCGGGCTGCTCCTCATGGCTCTGCACGGCGATGAACTGAATGCCGGCCGCCTGGGCGCGAGCTGCACGGAAGGCCGCCGCCGCCGCCTCGGCCTCCTCCTCCTCAAGATTGCCCAGCAGCCAGCGGTCCTCGATGCCAGCCTCCAGCACCAGCTGACGGCCCACCACCTCAAGCCGCACCGGCTCCAGACCGGCCAGCCAGCCGGCAATCGCCAGCGACCGACTGGCGCTGAACAGCCGCAGCCCGCTCACCATCACAGCGTCGTCCAGGTCGGGAGGCAGAGGCACCAGGCCGAGGAAACTGCTGTCCCAGTCGGAGGCTTCACGCAGGGCGCCCAGGGGCAGGGACGCCCAGCTCCAGCTGTCGCCGCGGGCGGCCTCCGGCAGCGGCACCGCCAGGGGCTGAATCGGCTGGGGCGGCGGTGCGAGCGGCCCGGCCATGTAGCCCTCCTCAGCGGGATACACGCTGGCCTCGCGCTGCTGCAGCCACTCCACCAGGGTGTAGCAACGGCGGCTGGGCACCACTTCAAGCCCGAGGGGCTCGGCCGCCCGCTGCACCATCGTGCGCATCGACCCGCGCCAGCAGCGCAGACGCCGCGGCGCTGCAAAGCCCTGCTCCGCAGCGGCGGCGAGGGCCTCCTCAAGGGACTGGCGCAGCCAGGCGGAGTTCACGCTCGAGGCCGGACAGTTCAGGGACCAGCGAAACGCGGTGGCCAGGGATCCGGCGGATCCTGCCAACGGCGAGCTGCAGATCAGCAGCTCCCAGCGCTTCTTGCCATCGGACTCCAGGATCGGACGGGAGTAGTAGTCGAGTTCCCAGTCGGCCTGGATCGGACCCGCCGCCGCCGGACCGGGGCTAGGGCTCACTGCCTCGATGGCCTGACTCATCCGGCGCTCTGTTCCTGCTGGCGCAGCACGCTACGCGCCCTGTTGGCCCGATCGGTGGCTTCCGCCATCACCGTGTCACGGGCGATGAGCAGCTCACCGGGCTGACCCTCCAGCAGGGCGGTGTTCAGGGCGATGCGACCGCGGCCGGGATCCAGCTCGGTGATCAGGGCCTTGACCCGATCACCCTGGCCGAACACCTCGCGCAGGTCGCGCAGTTGGCCGCCGGTGATCGCCGACTGGTGCAGCAGGCCGCTGATGCCACCGAGATCCACGAACAGGCCGTAGGGCTTGATTGACACCACCTGCCCTTCAACCAGCTGCCCCACCTCCAGGTTCTGGAACAGGGCGGCGGTGGCGGCCTTCTTCTCCGAGAGCACCAGCTTGCGGGTCTCGGGGTTCACCTCCAGGAAGGCCGCGCCGAGGGTCTTGCCCACCAGGGCCTCATGGTTCTCGCCCTCCTGCAGCTGCGAGCGGGGGATGAAGCCGCGCAGACCTTCGAGATCGCAGGTGACGCCGCCACGGTTGAAGCCGTTCACCTTGACCTGGACGACCTTGCCCTCCTTCTCCAGCACGCGCACCTTCTCCCAGCTCTGGCGCAGGGCCAGGGCGCGGGCGCTGACGGTGACCATGCCATCGGCGTTCTGCTCGCGGGTGACCAGCACCTCCACCTGCATCCCCTTGGGGAAGCGCTCCTTGAGGTTGGTGATCACCCCCAGGCCCGCCTCCTTCTTGGGCATGAAGCCGGGGGCCTTGCCGCCGATATCCACATACACGCCATCGCTTTCGATGCCCACCACCGTGCCGGTGGCCACCTCACCGGTGGTGCCCACGAACTCCTGCTCGTCGAGGGCCGCCAGGAAGGCGTCGGCGTCGAAGTCGAAGTCGTCGACGGTGCGGGCCGGCACCGCTGCCCGCTCGGGCTGGGGCGGCGCCATGCGGGAGCTGCCGGCACCGCGTCGGCCCTGGCGCTCATCTGGACCCATCAAGTCGGCCATGGAGAGGCCTTCGAAGCCGCTCATGTCGAACAGGTCGTCATCGCCGACAGGGCCGCGGCTGGGCGGTTGAGCCGCCGCCGGGCGCTGGGGCGGCACCGGAGCCTCGCCGCGGGCAGCCCTGGCGGCGTTTTCGAGGTCGTTGGCGTGCTGCAGGGCGGCCTCGGCAGCAGCGCGCGCCTCGGCAGCCTCCCGCTCCAGACGTTGCTGCTCCTCTTTCTTGTTGAGCTGCAGCACCTGCGGCGGTTTGCGCACGGGCGGTGCAGCCGCGGCGGAGCGCGATGCCGGCGGCTGGACCGGGCGGGCAGCAGGTGGCTGAGGTCTGGCCGGGGGCTGGGGGGGCTGGGGAGTGCCGGAACCGGCCATGACCAGGGGAGGACGCACAGCCCCACACTGTAGGGACCGCTCAAGGATCAAGGGATGGCCAACAGCCCCGCCACAGCGGCGCAGCCGCCGCGTCCCCACCGGCTCGATCAGCTGGCCTGGCCCCAGGTGGAGGCAGCGGCCCGCCGGCCCGGCAGCACGGTGATCTGGCCGTTCGGCGCGGTGGAGCAGCACGGGCCGCACCTGCCGCTGTGCACCGATGGCCTGTTCGCCGAAACGGTGCTGGAGGCGGTGCTGGAGCGGCTGGCACCGGAGCTGCCGATCTGGCGGCTGCCGCTGCAGAGCCTCGGCTTCTCACCCGAGCACCAGGGCTTTGCCGGCACGCTCTCCCTGCCGGCGGAGCTATTGATCGCCCAGGTGGTGGCCATCGGCGGCCAGCTGGCCGCCGCGGGCTTTGAGCGGCTTGTGCTGTTCAACGGTCATGGCGGCCAGATCGCCCTGCTGCAGGTGGCGGCCCGCCAGCTGCGAGCCGCCCATCCCAACCTGGCAGTTCTGCCCTGCTTCCTCTGGAGCGGGCCGGCCGGCGTGGCCGAGCTCCTGCCGGAGCCCGAGCGCAGCGAGGGACTGCACGCTGGCCTGGCGGAAACAAGTCTGATGCTGCAACTGGCACCGGAGCTGGTGGGACTGGAGCGACCGGTGGATGGTCAGCTGACGACGCCGGCGCCCGCGGGATGGAGCCTGGAGGGTGCCGTGCCGGAAGCCTGGCTGACGCGGGATCTCTCCGGCAGCGGTGTGATCGGCGATGCCCGCCAGGCCTCCGCGGATCTGGGGGCAGCACTGCTGGAGCGGCTGGTGAGCGGCTGGCAGGGGCTGCTGCAGGAGCTGCTGCACAGCAACTGGCCGCCCCGCTGCGGCTGAAAGGCGCTCCTCGGCAGGGGAGGGGCGCCGCGACGCACACGCAAATGCCGCGGATCCACAACTCAAACCGCCTGATCTGGTTACAGTCGTTTCCAACGTGATGTGAGTCGGGCTGCCATGGCGATCCTTGAAGCCACCCCTGCCAGTGCCGAGCTGGAGACCAGCGAATCCCAGAGTGCCGATGCCGCCGGCCTGCCCGACTTCAGCAGCGCCGCCTACAAGGACGCCTACAGCCGCATCAACGCCATCGTGATCGAGGGCGAGCAGGAAGCCCACGACAACTACATCTCCATCAGCAGCCTCATCCCCGAGCAGGCCGAGGAGCTGACCAAGCTGGCCCGCATGGAGCTGAAGCACAAGAAGGGCTTCACCGCCTGCGCCAACAACCTGGGCGTCGTGGCCGACATGCCGTTCGCCAAGGAATTCTTCGCACCGCTGCACGGCAATTTCCAGACGGCCCTCGCCGAAGGAAAGATCACCACCTGCCTTCTCATCCAGGCGATCCTGATCGAGGCCTTCGCCATCTCGGCCTACCACATCTATATCCCGGTTGCTGATCCGTTCGCCCGCAAGATCACCGAAGGCGTGGTCAAGGATGAGTACACCCACCTCAACTACGGCCAGGAGTGGCTCAAGGCCAACCTAGAGACGGTGCGCGAGGAGCTTGAGCAGGCCAACCGCGCCAACCTTCCCCTGGTGCGCCGCATGCTGGAGCAGGTGGCTGGCGATGCCGCCGTGCTGCACATGGACAAGGAGGACTTGATGGCCGACTTCCTCAGCTCCTACCAGGAGGTGCTGCTGGAGATCGGCTTCAGCGGACGTGAAATCGCCAAGCTGGCGGCCGCCGCCCTCGTGGGCTGAGGTTGTAGCGTCCGTCACATGGTTGCCGCGTCCGCATGTTCGGCCTGATCGGACACTCCACCAGCTTTGAGGATGCTCGCCGCAAGGCTCGTGATCTCGGCTACGAGGAGTACGCGGACGGCGACCTCGACATGTGGTGTGCCGCCCCGCCCCAGCTGGTGGAGCGTGTCACGGTGACCAGCCGCACCGGCAAACAGATCCAGGGCGCCTACATCGATTCGGTGTTCGTGCCCGAGATGCTGCGTCGCTTCAAGACCGCCAAGCGCAAGGTGCTCAAGGCGATGGAGCTGGCCCAGAAGAGCGGCATCACCATCACCGCGCTGGGGGGCTTCACCTCGATCATCTTCGAGGACATGAACCTGCTCAAGGAGGAGCGGGTGAGTGCCGTGGAGCTCGACTGGCAGCGGTTCACCACCGGCAACACCCACACCGCCTGGGTGATCTGCCAGCAGGTGGAAACCAACGCGCCGGCACTCGGCATTGATCTGGCCAGCGCCAAGGTGGCCGTAGTGGGCGCCAGCGGCGACATCGGCAGTGCCGTCTGCCGCTACCTGCAGCGCCGGGGCATCGGTGAACTGCTGTTGGTGGCCCGCCGGCCCCAACCCCTGATCGAGCTCCAGGCGAGCCTGGGCGAGGGCCGCATCCTCAGCCTTGAGGAGGCCCTGCCTGAGGCGGATGTGGTGGTGTGGGTCGCCAGCCTGCCCCAGAGCCTGCAGATCGACACGTCGTCGCTGAAGAAGCCCTGCCTGATGATCGACGGCGGCTATCCGAAGAACCTCGACAGCAAGGCGGCCGCCGAAGGCGTGCATGTGCTGAAGGGAGGCATCGTCGAGTTCTGGCAGGACATCGGCTGGCAGATGATGGAAGTCGCCGAGATGGCCAAGCCGCAGCGCCAGATGTTCGCCTGCTTTGCCGAAGCGATGCTGCTGGATTTCGAGGAGCTGTACACCAACTTCAGTTGGGGGCGCAACAACATCAGCCTCGAGGCGATGGATCGCATCGGCGAGGCTTCCCTGCGCCATGGCTTCCGCGCCCTCGCCCTGAGCGACCAGGCGACACCGGCCCTGGCCACCGCCTGATTCAGGATCCCGCTTCAGGCCCGATCCGCCGCCGCTCTGCCGGCCCAAGCCCAGCCCTCAGTTCCGCACCCCATGGCCCGCCGACCCCTGCTGGATTTCGAGAAACCCCTGGTGGAGCTCGAGGAGCAGATCGAGCAGATCCGCCAGCTGGCGCGCGATTCCGAGGTTGATGTGAGCCAGCAGCTGCTGCAGCTGGAAACCCTGGCCGCCCGCCGCCGCGAGGAGATCTTCAGCCACCTCACCCCGGCTCAGAAAATCCAGGTGGCGCGCCACCCGCAGCGCCCCAGCACCCTGGACTACATCCAGGTGCTGACCGACGAATTCATCGAACTGCACGGCGACCGCCGCGGCAGCGACGACCAGGCGCTGGTGGGCGGCGTGGGCCGCATCGGCGACCAGGGCGTGGTGCTGCTGGGTCACCAGAAGGGCCGCGACACCAAGGAGAACGTGGCCCGCAACTTCGGCATGGCCTCACCCGGCGGCTATCGCAAGGCGATGCGGCTGATGGATCATGCCGACCGCTTCCGCCTGCCGATCCTCAGCTTCATCGATACCCCCGGCGCCTACGCGGGCCTGCTGGCCGAGGAACAGGGCCAGGGCGAAGCGATCGCCGTCAACCTGCGTGAGATGTTCCGGCTGCGGGTGCCGATCATTGCCACGGTGATCGGCGAGGGCGGCTCCGGCGGCGCCCTGGGCATCGGTGTGGCCGACCGGCTGCTGATGTTCCAGCACAGCGTCTACACCGTGGCCAGTCCTGAGGCCTGCGCCTCGATCCTCTGGCGGGATGCGGGCAAGGCGCCTGTAGCCGCCGAGGCCCTGAAGATCACGGCAACGGATCTGCTCAACCTGGGCATCATCGATGCGGTGATCACCGAACCCTCAGGCGGCAACCACTGGGCGCCGCTCCAGGCCGCCGAGAACCTGCGTGAAGCGGTGCTGCTGCATCTCGCCGAGCTGCAGTCCCTGAGCGAACAGAGCCTGATCGAGCAGCGCTACGCCAAGTTCCGGCGCATGGGCCGCTTCCTCGAGGCCGGCGCCCAGGACCCAGCCTGAGCCCTTAAGGTTTCCTTCCACATCACCGCTGCCCCGGCGGCCTCCCCCTGCGCGTGTCCGCCAGCCCCACCGATTCCAGCGCTCCTCCTGATCGCGAGTGTGCGCCCGTCGCTCTGATCACCGGCGCCTCCCGTGGCATCGGTGCTGCAGCAGCGCGCCATTTCGCAGCAGCCGGCTACGACCTGCTGCTGCTGGCCCGTTCCTCGCCCGAGCTCGAGACCCTCGCCGGCGAGCTGCGCACCGGCAGCCGACGTGTTGAAACCGCCCGGGTGGATCTGGCGGATGCCGCCACCATCGCCCCAGCCCTCACGGAGCTGCTGCAGCGTGGTCTGCACCCCACGGTGGTGATCAACAACGCTGGCGCTGCCTACACCGGTGGCCTGGCGGCGATGCCCCTGGAGCGCTGGCAATGGCTGTTCCAGCTCAACCTCACCAGCGTGTTCCAGGTCTGCCAGGCGGTGCTGCCTGGCCTGCGCGAACGGGGGGGGCACATCATCAATGTCAGCAGCCACGCCGCCCGCAACGCCTTCCCAGACTGGGGGGCCTACTGCGCCAGCAAGGCGGCACTCGCCTCCTTCAGCCGCTGCCTGGCCGAGGAGGAGCGCTCCAATGGCATCCGTGTGTCCACTCTGACGCTGGGTGCGGTTAATACACCCCTCTGGGACAGCGAAACGGTCCACAGCAGCTTTGATCGCCGTGCCATGCTTTCAGTTGAGCGAGCGGCCGAGGCGTTGTTGTCTCTGGCCCAGCAGCCGGCCTCCCAGATCGTGGAGGACCTCACCCTTATGCCCGCCGCCGGCGCATTCTGAGCGCTACGGGATCACCCATGACATCCACCCTTCCCTCGAGCATTTCCGGCCAGCTGGCCCCCGTGAGCCTGCGCATCCGTGAACGTCTCGATGCTGCCGCGGTTCCATATCTCGCCAACGACAACATTGCCGATCATCTGCTGCCCGGGGAACTGGATCAGCTCGAGATCGAAGTAGCCGGCAAGGTCCGCGATCTGCTGCGCAGCCTGGTGATCGATATCGACAACGATCACAACACCGAAGAGACGGCCGAACGGGTGGCCCGCATGTACATCCATGAGGTGTTCAAGGGTCGTTATCACGAGCAGCCGAAAATCGCCAGCTTCCCGAACGTCAAGAAGCTGGATGAGATCTACACCGTGGGCCCGATCACCGTGCGTTCGGCCTGTTCACACCACCTCGTACCGATCCTGGGCAGCTGCTGGATCGGCATCAAACCCGGTGAGCGCGTGATCGGTCTCTCCAAGTTCTCCCGCGTGGCCGACTGGGTGTTCTCACGCCCCCACATCCAGGAAGAGGCGGTGATGATCCTGGCTGATGAAATCGAGCGCCTCTGCAATCCGCAGGGGCTGGCCATTCTCGTCAAGGCTCAGCACTACTGCATGAAGTGGCGTGGTGTGAAGGAACCGCAGACCAGCATGGTCAACTCAGTGGTGCGCGGCGACTTCCGCCACGACCCCAGCCTCAAGGCCGAGTTCTTTGAGCTGGTGAAACAGCAGGAATCACTGCTGGTCCGCTGAGGCCTGTCAGCGCTGAAACTCGTCAGCGCTGAACCCCTTCAGAGCTGAGCCCCTTCAGGGCTGAACTGGCCCCAGGCTCTGCGAGGCCACCCGCTTCACCTTGCCGTTCTGGTTGACCACGGCCACAACCATCAGGTTCTGGCCGATGTCCACCGGCGCCGGCACATAGGTCGTGCCCTGCGCCCCCTCGATCAGCACCCAGGTGCGCTGACCCGGGGCGATTCGATACCAGTGGTAGGCCGCGCTGGGCAGGGCGGCCTGGGCATCAGCCACCGCCGTGGCCGTGAGCATGGCCCCCACGGCCGCGTTACCGGCCAGCACAAGCTGCTGCAAGCCATTGATCTGCTGCTGCACGGCTCCCTCCAGCTGGATATCCGCGGAGATCTGCTGCTGCATCTGCAGGATCTGCTGCTGCGGGCTTTCCGTCACCCCCGGCACACACTGCAGCGTGGCCCCCACCAACTGGCAGCCGACCAGATCCTGAGCTGAGGCGTGGTTCCATGCCGGCGCAGCGCCCATGGCGGCAGCCAGCAGGCTCAGCAGCAGCAGTGGGCGGAGGTGCAGGCGGGGCTGACGGGCCATGGGGACGGGATCAGGTGTGCCGATCCTGGCGGACGGCCGCCACCGCAGCCACCAGCTCGGCCACGCGCTTGAGGTCCTTGTCGCCCGGCGCACGCTCCACGCCGCTGGAAGCATCCAGCCCATCAGGCGGCATGGCGGCGAGGGCCGTGAGGGCGGAGGCGACCCGTTCGGCGCGGATGCCGCCGGCCAGCCACCAGGGCAGCGCTGGTCGAAACCCCTCCAGCCATTCGATCGGGATTCGGTGGCCCGTGCCACCCAGCTGGTCCGGCACCCAGGCATCGAGCAACAGGGCATCTACCGCGGCGGCATAGGCCTCGGCCTGGTCGAGATCGCTGCGGCTGCGGATGCGCAGCGCTTTCCACAGACCGATCCCGGGGCCGAGGGCGCGGCGCAGCTCCAGGCAGCGCTGCGGGGATTCCGCCCCATGCAGCTGCAGCACGTGATGGCCCCAGCCCGCACCCAGCACCGCAAGCTCGGAATCGGCAGGGTCGACCACCACCAACACGCCGAGGCAGCCGGGGCGCGCGGCCGCCATCGCCCGGAACAGCGCCGGCCTGGCATTGGGCTGTAGCCAGCGGGGCGAGGAGGGCACGGCGATCACACCGATCGCGTCCACCCCCAGCTCCGCCACCGCCGCCGCCTGCTCGGGACTGCGCAGGCCGCAGACCTTGAGCCACGGTTTGGCCGCAGCTGCGGGCGGCAGGAATGGCGGGGCTGCCACGGCACGCGGCCCAGGAGGTCAGTCCTTTCTAGGATCGGAGTCAACGGGACCAGAGGCGTGGGTGAAGGTTGGCAGCTGCTGAAGATCCGCGGCATCCCCCTGCGCATTCATCCCAGCTGGTTCGTGATCCTGGGGCTGGCCACGGTGGCCTTTCAGCAGCAGTTCTCCCAGGAGCTCACCGGGCAGGCCACGGCGCCGCTGCTCTGGGGGCTGGGGTTCCTCACGGCTCTGCTGCTGTTCGCCTCAGTGCTGCTGCATGAGCTGGGCCATTCCCTCGTCGCCCTGAGCCAGGGGGTTCAGGTCCGCAGCATCACCCTGTTCCTGCTTGGCGGTGTGGCCAGCGTCGAGCGGGAGTGTTCCACCGCCATGGGCTCGCTGCTGGTGGCCGCCGCGGGGCCCCTGGTGAGCCTGCTGCTGGCGGGGCTGCTGCTGGCCGGAAGCCATGGAGCCGCCCATGCCTCACCGCTGCTGGGGGCGATGTGCCAGGAGCTTGGGGTACTCAACCTGATGCTGGCGCTGTTCAACCTGCTGCCAGGTCTTCCTCTCGATGGGGGCCTGATCCTCAAGGCGCTGGTCTGGCAGGTCACCGGCAGCCAGCGCAAGGGCGTGAAGGTGGCCACCGCCAGCGGCCGTTTCCTGTCGCTGCTGGCGATCGGCCTGGGAGTGGTGCTGCTGCTGCGCGGCGGCAGCGTGGGCGGCCTCTGGCTGATGCTGCTGGGCTGGTTCGGCCTCGGGGCTGCCCGCAACCAGACCCAGCTCCTGGCCCTGCAGGCAGTCCTGCGTGAGCTGAAGGTGAAGGATGCGGCCCAGCGCCGCTTCCGCGTGCTGGAGGCGAGCGCCAGCCTGCGGGAGCTCAGCCGCCTGCGGCTGCGGGAGGGGGAGGGGCCGGCCGACTGGCTGCTGGTGTGCGACCAGGGCCGCTGGAAAGGACGGATCGATGACACCCCCCTGCAGCAGCTTCCCGTTCAGTGCTGGGATCGCGAACGCATCGGCGACCACATCCAGCCGCTCGAGGGACTGCCGAGCATCGATGAGAACGCGCCGCTGTGGCAGGCGGTGCTTCAGCTCGACCAGGGCGAGACGAACCGCCTGCTGGTGCTCAGCCGCGCCGGACTGCCCAGCGGCACCCTGGACCGCCCGGAACTGGCGGAGACGGTGCTGGAGAAGCTGGGGGTGAAGCTGCCGTCGCCGATCCTTGAAGCAGCCCGGCGCCAGGGCATCTACCCGCTGGGTATGGCGCTGGCATCGGTGGCGCGCTCGATGCAGGCCAGCGGCGAGTCGTAGGCGCTGCGGCCGGCCTGCACGGCCTGCCACTCCGCGCCAGTGAGGGCCTGCTCGATCAGGGCGCCCTCGCAGAGGTGCCGCTCCGCCTGGGATCGCAGCCGCAACTCCAGCTCCTCGGCGCTGCAACCCAGGGAGGTGAGCGCTGGCGGATCCTCCCCGAACAGCTGCCGCCAGAGGGGCTGCGGCGGATCCAGCAGCACGCTGCCGTGCTGGAGCAGCAGCGGGCCACGCCAGAGCTGGGCACTGCCGATGCGCTTGGCGCCGTTGGCATGCACCAGATCGGCGGCGGCAGCGCGCGCGAAGCAGCTGCTGCGCCGGTGGGCGTCAACCGCCGCCGCCGCGCCGAACTGCAGCGGCTGGCCCAGACCGGCGAAGGCCTCCTGCAGCCAGCGGCAGGCCTGGCCATAGGCCTCCAGGCGTCGACGACTGACTGGACGGCAGACCAGCGCATAGGTGAGTTCGCCGGCGTGCAGCACCGCCCGGCCGCCGCTGGGGCGACGCACGCTGTCGATCACGCCGGCGGCAGCCAGCTCTGGCCAGTGGGGCTCAAGCTGCCGTTGATGCACCCCCAGCGACAGGGTGGGCCGACTCCAGCGATAGAAGCGCAGCATCGGCCCGGACCCGCCGGCCAGCTGCTGCAGCATCCAGGCGTCGAGCGCCATCTGGGTGGCCCCATCGGCGGTGAGGGTCGGAATCCAGCGCCAATTCACGGCCACGGCTGCGGAAGGTCGGAAAAAACTGGGACTCGTCCACCAGGACGATGGCGCCTTACGGTGCCGCACGGCCTGCCTGCGGCACCACGCGATGGTCTGGGACCTGTTGCCCCTGCTGCCACTCGGCATCCTGGCCGGTCTGCTCTCCGGCCTGCTGGGCATCGGCGGCGGGCTGGTGTTCTCGCCGCTTCTGCTGGCCCTGGGGCTCTCGCCCCACCAGGCCCTGGCCACCAGCACCCTGGCGATCGTTCCCACCACCCTGGCGGGCAGCTGGGCGCATCTACGCAGCGGGCAGGTGCCGAAAGGGGCGATCGTCGCCATCGCGACCGGTGCGGTGGCCGGTGGGCTGCTGTTCAGCCACGGCGGCGGTGCTTTGGCGGGATGGCATCTGCTGGCCCTGCAGGCCGTGATGTATGGAGTGCTGGCCCTGGTGGTGAGCCCCCACCCTGCGCGGGAGGCCGCCGGCGAAACGCCGCCGCTTCCCCTCACCGGGCTGAGCGCCGTGGGGCTGGTGGCGGGTGCCGCCGGTGGCCTGCTGGGCCTGGGCGGCGGCCTCGTGATGGTGCCGTTGATGGTGCGCGGGCTGAATCTGCGGCTCTACCTGGCGATCCGCCTGAGCACCCTGGCCGTGTGCGCCTCAGCCGCCAGCTCCAGCCTCACCTTCCTCAGCGACGGTCGGGCCCTGCCGGTGATGGGTCTGCTGCTGGGGGGGACCGCCGCCGTGGCCGCGCAGTGGTCTGCGGCCCGCTTGCAGCGGGTGAGCGAGGAGCGGCTGGCCCAGCTGCTGCGCCTGCTCTGCGCCCTGCTGGCGCTGGATGCCGGCCGCCGTGCCCTGCAGATCGCTCTCAACGGCTGAACCAAGGCAACTCAACAAAGGCAACTGAACCAAGCCGGCTCGAGGCCATGCAACCGGCTTGGTTCAGTCGAGCCCCTGCCAGAAGCCGCTGTCGATCTCGAAGCCCAGCACGGCCGCCATCTGCTCGAGGTTGCCGCGGCAGTTGAGGGCGTGCCCACGCGACCAGTGATCCAGCAGAAAGAGGCGGTGGGTCACCCAGAGCTCGAGGCTGTCGGGGGCGAAGCGGATGCCTTCACTGCGGCTGAAGCTGTGGGGCAGCAGCATCGCCACGTGCCGGGTGAGCTGGCCGCCACTGCGCTCCAGCAGAAGTGGCAGCCAGGGGCAGAGCGCATCGGCCCGCAGGCTCCAGAGGCGGACCTCGGCAATCTCGGAGAGCTCGCGGGGATCCTCCTCGGAGCGGGGCCAGGTGAAGGCCAGCTCCAGCTGACCGCTGCGCTCCAGCAGGGGGGCGGGCTCCAGCGCGTACAAGGGCTGCAGGGGTGCGAGATCGAGGGCCTGAACCTGGGAGGCGCTGATCTCAATGGGCCCGGTGGGCGAAGGCCCGGCGTACGGGGGCTGGGCGGCGGTGGGCACCGTCACGGCGAGCAAGGAGGCCTGACCGTAGCCAGCAGCCACCCACGAAGGGGCGGTGTCGAGCTGTGACAGGCCGGTTGCGGAGGCCTGTCACACCGGCGCAAGTGCGGAAGAATGGGGCCGCTGTCTTATCCCGATCCGGTCATGGTTTCGTCCCTCACCCAGGCCGAAGTGCTGATTGCCCTGGTGGTGGCCGCCCATGCGGGCGTTCTCGCCGTTCGCCTGGCCGCCAGCCTCTACCGCGCCTGAGTCGCAAGGCCCGTTCGATGCGGGCCGTTGCAATCCCTTGGCAGCCGGGTGGGGACCTGCTACAAGCGGGCCAACCCACCCGATCGCCAGCCTTGTCCCATCCTCGGCCCGCCCGACCTGCCCAGCGTGGTTCCGCTGATCGTCGGGCTTCGCTGGATGACTCATCGAAGGGGCCAGCCAGCCCCAGCCTGAGGCCCTCGAGCGCCAGTCAGGAAATGATGTGCAGCGGCATCGGCCTCACGCTCAAGCTGAGCCTGGCCCTGGTGGCCGGCGTCAGCCTGGTGCGCCTGGGTGGCGCTTACCAACAGCGGCTCGACCGCTACGGCGAGATCACCGCCGTGCTCGATATCCAGCAGGCCAAGTTGCTCAAAGCTCAGAATCGCTTCGACAACCTGTTTGCCACCGGTGGCGAACAGCGGCTGATCCAGGAACAGGACCAGTGGATCGCCCCCAACCGCCTGCGGGTGGTGTGGAAGCAGCCCGGCCGGGAGGCCGCGGCCCCGTATCCAACTGTTGAGCGCCCCTGAGCCGAGCCGACCCTGACGGCGGCGGCTCCGTAGGTTGATGCGCGCCACAGTCAGGCCCCATGGTGTCCCCCTCCAGCGCGACCAGCCCCAGCGAAGCCACAACCGCAGGGGGAGCACCCGGAACCGTGCTGATCACGGGCACCACCTCAGGCGTGGGCCTCAATGCCGTCAAGGCACTCGTGCAGCGCGGCTGGACGGTGGTGACGGCCAACCGCGATCCCGTGCGGGCGGCTGAGGCGGCCACGGCCCTCGGCATCCCGAGCGAGCGGCTGCACCACCTGCGCATGGACCTGGGCGACCTTGAGAGCGTGCGGGTGGGTGTCGAGACGCTCGTGAGCTCCCTGGGCTTCGGCCTTGATGCCCTGGTGATCAATGCCGCCGTGTACAAACCCCGCCTGAAGGAACCGGAGCGCTCACCTCAGGGCTACGAGCTCTCGATGGCCACCAACCACCTGGGCCACTTCCTGCTGATCCAGCTGCTGCTGCCCGATCTGCAACGCTCCCAGCACCCCTCCCGGAGGGTCGTGATCCTCGGCACGGTGACGGCCAACTCCAAGGAGCTGGGCGGCAAGATCCCCATCCCCGCCCCGGCGGATCTGGGCGATCTCAGCGGCTTCAAGGCGGGCTTCAAGGCACCGATCGCCATGGCCAACGGCAAGCCGTTCAAGCCAGGCAAGGCCTACAAGGACAGCAAGCTCTGCAACATGATCACCACCCAGGAGCTGCACCGCCGCCTGCACGCCGACACCGGCATCGTGTTCAGCTCGCTCTACCCGGGCTGCGTGGCTGACACGCCGCTGTTCCGCAACACGCCGCGGGCCTTCCAGACGATCTTCCCCTGGTTCCAGAAGAACATCACCGGTGGCTACGTGAGCCAGGCCCTGGCCGGCGAGCGGGTGGCCCAGGTGGTGGCCGATCCCGCCTTCGCCGCCTCCGGCGTGCACTGGAGCTGGGGCAACCGCCAGACCAAGGGCGGCAAGCAGTTCAGCCAGGAACTCTCCGACAAGGCCAGCAAGCCGGAAACCGCCCAGGGTGTCTGGGAGGAATCGCTGAAGCTGGTGGGGCTGGCCTGAGCCTGGGCCCCTCCAGAAGAGGATTCCACCTGAAACGGTCCCAGGCTGAGCCCGGGACCTCTGCCACTCAATCGAAGCCGAGCAGATCGAAGATCTCGCGATCCTTGAGCGACTCGGCTTCAAGAGGCTCAACGCTCTCGAGCATGCGCCGGGCCAGGTTGAGGTATTCGTTCTGAACCGCCTCCACCTCCGGGGTGGCCTCCATCTCGAAGATCGTGCACTTCTTCAGACGTGAGCGGCGGATCGCATCGAGATCCGGGAAGTGGGCCATGGTCTTCATGCCGACCCGGTCGTTGAAGCGATCGATCTGATCGGTGTCCTTGGAGCGGTTGGCCACCACACCACCAAGGCGCACCTTGTAGTTCTTGGCCTTGGCCTGGATCGCGGCGATGATCCGGTTCATGGCGAAGATCGAATCGAAGTCGTTCGCCGTCACGATCAGGC
>Ga0208229_1000065_pt1 | contig 23642 bp, 21 predicted proteins | sample LakMenEpi22Aug11_FD_150725 | JGI IMG/M metagenome (GOLD analysis project Ga0208229, IMG submission 150725) | Freshwater microbial communities from Lake Mendota, WI - 22AUG2011 deep hole epilimnion (SPAdes) | ecosystem: Environmental > Aquatic > Freshwater > Lake > Epilimnion/Euphotic zone ... | reverse complement strand
GCAGCAACTGGAAGCCCTGGCCGACGCCCTGCTCGACTTCACGGGCCCGGCCGACCTGGCCGCCTGGCTGGCCGCCCACACCTGAGCTGAACCACCCACGGCCTGAGCCCCCGGCAGCGGGGGCTTTTTGCTGCCGGCCCCCACCCCTTCCCCCCTCCATGCCCACCCCAACCCTCCTCGTCACCGGTTCCTCAGGCCTGATCGGCTCGGAGGTGTGCGTGCACTTCGCCCAGCGCGGCTGGCGCGTGGTGGGGGTGGACAACAACCAGCGGGCGGTGTTCTTCGGGCCGCAGGGCGACACCCGCTGGAACCAGAAGCGCCTGCAGGAGCAGCTGGGGGACAACTTCCAGCACGCCGAGCTGGACATCCGCGACCGGCCGGGGGTGCTGGCCCTGCTGGCCGAGCTGAAGCCCACGGCGATCGTGCACACGGCGGCCCAGCCCAGCCACGACCGGGCAGCGGCGATCCCCTTCGACGACTTCGACACCAACGCGGTGGGCACGCTCAACCTGCTGGAGGCCACGCGCCAGAGCTGCCCCGAGAGCCCGTTTGTGCACCTCTCCACCAACAAGGTGTATGGCGACCGGCCTAACAGCATCCCGTTGAAGGAACTGGAGAGCCGCTGGGACTACGACGATCCGGCCTACAGCAACGGCATCACCGAGGATTTCCCGATCGACCAGAGCAAGCACTCGCTGTTCGGGGCGTCGAAGCTGGCGGCGGACGTGATGGTGCAGGAATACGGCCGCTATTTCGGCTTGCCCAGCTGCTGCCTGCGGGGCGGCTGCCTCACCGGGCCGAACCACAGCGGGGTGGAGCTGCATGGCTTTCTGAGTTATCTGGTGAAGTGCAACCTGGAGGGGCGGCTGTATAAGGTGTTCGGCTATAAGGGTAAGCAGGTGCGCGACAACATCCACTCCCACGATGTGGCGCGCTTCATCGAGGCGTTCATTACCGAGCCCAGGGTGGCGGAGGTGTACAACCTCGGTGGCGGCCGCGCCAATTCCTGCTCGATCTGGGAGGCGTTCCAGATCGCCGAGCAGCATTCCGGCAAGACCCAGGTGTTCGAGTACGTGGATGAGAACCGCATCGGCGATCACATCTGCTACATCAGTGATCTCACCAAGATGCGCGAGCACTACGCCCAGTGGGACATCAGCATCAGCCTGGATGAAACGATCGGCCAGATCGTGCGCCATTGGCAGAGATGGGAAGCTTCTAAGTAGGGTGGGGCATTTAGGGATAAAAAACTCAATAGATTCTAACATGATCGATTTCTCATTTTTGCCAAAGACAAGCCGAAAATTAAATGAATGTTGATCCATGGATCATTGAAATTGCCAATGCTAAATGCTAAGTAACAACATCTTCGCTTCAACTCTTTTCACACAAATTAAATATGCTAAATGTAATCCGAAAACTCCAGAGGCTTTTTAAGTCTCCAGCTTACGAACTTGTATTCTTAAGCATAAGATCTAATCTTTTATTTGTTTTTATAAACTTATTAACGAATGTATTGTGTGCTTTGCTCGAGGGAAGTAGCCTCGGAGTAGTATACTTAGCAGTATCATCTCTTACACACAAGACGAACGGCGAAACAACTGATAAATTCAAGCTCCCCAGCTTCGAGAGTCTAGATATTAATCTACAGCTATCACCTGAGCAGTCTTTTTTGTGGCTAGTGATCCTTGCACTTTGTTTACAACTCCTGCTTAGCATATTCAGCTATACTAACAAAGTAGTTACAGCTCAAATTTCAGCCAAAGCACAGACTTTTGTCACAGGCAAAGTGTTTGAGCAAATAATGTTGTTTAGTTATAGCTGCGCGAGCCGATATAAAATTGGTGATTTAGTAATGTATGCGAATGATGCAGCTTTAGCAGTTGATCGGCAGATCGAGGAAATTAATAGCATAATAATTAATATAGCTTTCTCGATTGCTTACTTATACATAATTATTGTACTTTCGCCAGCACTGGCTATGGCAGCCTCGATTATAATATTCTTTGCTATTTTACTGCAATATTATTTAGCTCCTCGTTTGAGGCGTTTAGCCCAAAGAGTAACAAGTGAACAAGTCGAGGTCGCAAAATCAATTACGGAGAACATCCAAGGATTACGACTTATTCATACTTTTGGTACACAGGAGCAAACAATAAGAAAGATAAAAAAACTGTTAGAGAATTATAAACATCAGCTTATAATGAGGTCGTATTTATATTACTCCTCTGAACCTCTTCTGGATATAATGCCTTTGGCAGCATTGGCTGTCTTGTCAATAATAGCAGTGCTGTCTAGTAAAAATTACAGTCAGATAATGCCAACTCTGCTTACATTTCTTCTTGCCCTTCAGAGGCTAGCTACTCGGTTGAAGTCAACATCTATAACTGCAACCCGCTTTGCCGATAATAGTGGGAGAATGCTCCGCTTAGCGGCAATTCTTAATAGAGATGATAAACAGTTTGAACATTCCGGGAATCAGCGTTTCAATAGTCTGCAAGGTGACATAAAATTCAATCAAGTAAGTCATTCCTACACCAAAAACGGAAAATTTGTTTTGCATGACTTAAATTTTGACATACCAAGACATCAAGTTACCGCATTTGTTGGTGAGTCTGGTGCTGGCAAATCAACAATTTTAGACTTATTTTTAGGAATTTATCAGCCAACTCATGGAACTATATATGTCAACAATCTGCCATTCACAGAATTAAATCTTTCGGATTTTCGTAAGCGCGTGGGAGTAGTTAGTCAGGATACATTCATTTTTAATGATACTATACTCGAAAATCTACGCTATGGAAACCCTGAAAGTAGTATCAAGGAGGCTATCAGCTGCTCTAAGCTAGCCTATGCACATCAGTTTATTTTGTCGTTACCTGATGGATATAAAACTGTAGTCGGTGAAAGGGGATACCGGCTGTCAGGTGGGCAACGCCAGCGTTTAGCATTGGCCCGCGCACTTCTAAAAAAACCAGAGATTCTAATACTTGACGAAGCCACAAGTTCATTAGATAGCGAATCTGAGTCATTAATCCAAAACGCTTTAGAAAAGATAAAATACAGATATACAGTAATCGTAGTTGCACACCGCCTTTCGACTATCGTGAATTCAGATCAAATCTTGGTTCTGAAGAATGGAAAAATTGTTGATAAGGGCAGACATTTAGAACTTATCAGCAAAAGCCAGATCTATAAACGATATTGGGATCTTCAAACATCAGTTGCGAGTCCTTGATCTATGTGAAATTGCTAACAATAACGGGAATCTATCTCTTAATTATAAGCAAAAAGTAAAATGATAACAAATTTAATCAAGGCTTTATTGGCTTTCTTTTCTGATATTGAGTTTACCCTAATCGAGCCAAAAGCGGGCAGCCAGAGGCTCCGTTCAATCTACTTAATGTTTATGAACGTAAAATTTAAGAGGAACTTCTATATGGGGCGCAATATTTATATTAGAAATCAAGGCCGCCTCGTTCTAGGAGATAGATGTGGGATTGGAAGTTTTTCGCAAATATATAACTATGCCGAGATAAATATTGATGATGACTTTCTGGCTGCTTCAAATCTAACAATAAACTCGGCAACCCACGATCCAGTGACGCTTATGCCGCAAGGATTAGAAATTAAAATAGGGAAACGGGTTTGGTGCGGAACAAATGTCACTATACTTGCTGGAGTAACGATAGGAGATGATGTGGTCATTGGCGCAGGCAGTGTAGTGGTAAAGGACATACCAAGTAGCTGTGTCGTTGCTGGAATTCCAGCAAGAAAAATCAGAGATCTCGAAAGAAATCCGAATAATCTCTGGAACCCATTTAAACTCTGAGTAATTATCATGAATAGAACGCTTGTCAGTTTCATTCGGTCAGCACTTAACAGATGGGGCGTTGATGTTATTAGGCATAATAAGTCTAGCCACGGCCTCAACTATCCAGCTGATTTTGACGAGTCTGACATAAGAATCGTCGAGAGAGTTAAGGATTATACGTACACACCAGCTGAGAGAATCTACGCCCTTGTTCAAGCCACTAAATATCTTTCAAAGTATAGCATTCCTGGGAGCATCGTTGAATGTGGTGTTTGGAAAGGAGGTAGTGCAATGGCGGCAATGTATACTCTTGTGGATTTAGATATCCAGGACCGTGACTTCTATCTCCATGATGCATATGAGGGAATGACAGAGCCTACTGAATTCGACATTTCAATCAATGGAGACCAAGCCTGGAGTCTATATAGTAAGTATCACAAAATAGGTGAAAGCTGGGTCCATAGCTCACTCGACGAAGTTAGGCAAAACGTATATAGCACTGCATATGAGAAGAGGAGAATACATTCTATACAGGGAAGAGTTGAGGACACCCTGCCAGTCAATCTTCCTTCCAGTATTGCGATTCTGAGGCTTGATACTGATTGGTATGAGTCTACTAAGTGTGAGCTGAAATATTTATTTCCAAGGCTTTCAAAAAAAGGGGGGGTATTTTAGTTGATGATTATGGCCACTGGAAAGCTGCAAGAAAAGCTGTCGACGAATACTTTCATGAGCATAATGTGCCATTGCTTATGAATCGAATAGACTACACCGGAAGAATCGCTATAAAGCCATATTAGATATAATCCTATGCTCAGGTTTCTACTGATTTCACCAAGGCTTTTGTCTCCTAGTAGTTTCCAATGTGCTTTTGATACCAAAAGCGATTTTCGTTTTTATCTAGTGTGCCGTCCCGGAAATAACAGTTAGAATTGGATGGTCTCCGTGTGCTCTGTGGCTGTTGGTCGTCCGATGCCACCGCTGGTCCTCATTGAGGGCGAGATTCAGCAACTTCAGAGCATCGCCAGCTCTCGGTCCTTGCCGCATTCGACCGTACAGCGCGCCCAGATCGTGCTGGCCTGCGCTGCTGGCGAAACCAATACATCGATCGCCAAGCGCATGGGCCTGACGGGCATGACCGTCGGTAAGTGGCGCAAGCGGTACCGGGAACTGGGTCTGGAAGGCCTGCACGACGAGCTGAGGCCTGGCCGGCCTCGCACCTACGAGGACGACACCGTCGCCGAGGTGATCAACCGGGCACTGCAGACCACGCCCCCCGACGGCAGCGCCCACTGGAGCGCCAGAACCCTGGCTGCAGCAACAGGGATCTCCAAAACCACCGTTCATCGCTGGCTGCAGACCTTCTCGGTGCAGCCCCACCGGCAGAAGCACTTCAAGCTCTCGACCGATCCGTTCTTCGTGGAGAAAGTCCGCGACATCGTCGGTCTGTACCTGAAACCACCCGACAAGGCGATGGTGCTGTACGTCGATGAGAAGACGCAGATCCAGGCCCTGGACCGCACGCAGCCTCTGCTGCCCATGGGTCTGGGGTACATCGAGGGCGTCACCCACGACTACATCCGTCACGGCACCACAACCCTGTTCGCAGCGCTGGACGTGGCCACCGGGGAGGTGATCACCCAGTGCAAGCCGCGCCATCGACGCAGGAATTTCTCGGTTTTCTGCGGCAGATCGAGAAGTCCGTCCCCGATAACCTGGATCTACACCTGATCGTCGACAACTACTGCACCCACGAGCACGCCAAGGTCAGGGCCTGGTTGGCTCAGCGGCCACGCTTCCATGTGCATTACACCCCCACCTACGCCTCCTGGCTGAACCAGGTTGAGCGCTGGTTCGGGATCATCACGCGGCGGGCGATACGGCGGGGAAGTTTCTCCAGCGTCAAAGAGCTGATCGCGAGAATCGAGCAGTTTGTGGTGGCCTACAACAAGACCAAGGCGCCGTTCAACTGGACCGCCACGGCGGACTCAATCCTGGAGAAGTTGCAGCGACTTTGCTCGCAGATCTCCGGGACAGCACACTAGTTTTTCTATTACATTAGCTCAACCCAATGATGACCACGGCTAGAGATCTCATTAGAGCACTAAAATCCCGATCTACGCAAGCTCTAACGAGGCTGATTCTTGGAAGGCACCCTAATAATTCAATCTGTTCGTTTAATTTTCACAATGTCCGCCATATAATCAAATTTATCTCTGATGTGCAAAATCAAATTGATTCTAATATGTGCCTTGTTGATATTGGCGCGGGGGCAAGCCCATATTACTATTTGTTTTTCCGCAAAGTTGCCGAATATATTGCAGTTGATCTAGAGGGAGGGCTTCCATTGTGTGAATCAAGAGACATAAGACAGGTGGTCGGTTCGGCCGAGAGAATTCCACTAGGAGACTCGATTGCACATGTTGTTCTTTCCAACCAAGTTCTCGAGCATGTTGATGATCCCGATAAGGCTGTGCGTGAGGCATATCGGCTGTTAAAACCTTGCGGTAAATTTATAGGCTCTGTACCCCATGTTAGCCCTGTTCACCTAGAGCCATGTGATTATAGGCGTTATACTGATTATGGCATTGAACAGCTGCTGAAGAGCAATGGATTTTCCAATATCAAGATAAGTCTAAGCGGAGGTGTTTACTCTGCGTCTGCACTTATGATTGCTATGGATTGGATGCTTACTTCTCGGGATGATAGCAAGCCCCAGGGTTTTTCTTTGTATCGAGCGCTCCTTTTTGCGCCAATAGTTGGCATTATGAATCTCTTTGGCCTTGTAATGGATAAGTTGTTTGCTTCGAAGAAAAGCCGTTCATTTGCAAATTTGTGCTGGATTGCTGAGAAACCCTTGGTTGCTTTATGAGTGTGACACTTAATAACCCAGCGCATGGATCCCCACAGATGCCCTGACCCATGTGTGAGGTGGGTGCCTTTTATTGGACAGATCTGGCCCCTGACATCGTTAATTCAGGGCGGGATGAACAGGATTCGATCTCAGGGTAGACCTCATGGGGAGTTCTGCCTCCCAGCGAGCTGTGTGGCCTTACATGGCAGTACCTCCACAGGAATTGGGCCAGGCTGATTTCAGCCTCCCAGCCATCGCTGTAGGCAGGCAGGTACACCTCCTCGTATTTGAGCATTCTCCATAGTCTTTCAACGAGGATGTTGTCATAGCAGCGCTTCCTCCCAGACCAGCTGATCTTGATCCCCTCTCCCTGTAGCCTGGCCACGAAGTCACCAGAGGTGAACTGACAACCCTGGTCGGAGTGGAAGATCTCTGGTCTACGGCCGCCTCCCAATGCCATCTCCAGGGCATCCAGTCAGAACTCCGTGTCAAGGCTGTTGGATAGCATCCAGCTGAGCACGTTTCTGGAGAACAGATCCACGATCGCCACCAGGTAGAGGAATCCCTTCTGGTGCGGGATGTAGGTGATATCGGTGTCCCAGTCCTGATCCACAGCCGTGATCGTGCTGACATCCACAAGGCAGGGAAACCGTTCGGATGAATCTCCTGGGACTGTGGTTCGAGGCTTCTGGTAGATCGCCCGTAAATCCATGCGGTGCATGAGGTTTCGCACCCGGTCACGACTGATCTGAATTCCCTCTCTGGCGAGGTAGTCGACCATCCGGCGGCTGCCGCGCTGACTGCCAGAAAAGATGACGCGCCTGCTGCTGTTCAGGCAGCCATCAACAACGTAGATGGCTCGAGCTCAATTTCGGCTGGTGGCGGATGATGCACACCACTTCCGGTTGATGCCAGCACCGGACTGATCGTGACCAGCGGCGTGGATTCATTTGGCGTGCTTGCTCGTAGACGACAGCACGGTGACGGCAGATCTCCATGGCATCTCCACAGTGGCGCTGGTGGGGTGTCACGAACTTCATCACGCTGTGGCGGTGTCGTGGTTGTACCAGTCCACAAACGCTGCCACCCATTGGAAGGCAGTCTCCACGCTGGTAAATGGCCGGCTGGGCAGTTGGCCCATTTTCGCAGGGATAGCCGGGTTTTTCAGCGAACTCTTAGAGATCACCCATTCGCTGGTCAAGTCAGCTCTGCTGGTGCATTCTCTCCGAAACTTGCTTGCTCCGTGGGGCCTAGTTTATTCCATCATGCTCCTATGCTGCAACATTGCAAAATAAGTATGCGCTATAACTAGGGAAGGTCCGGACAACCTCCATCCGCCAAATTGCCTTCAGGGCGGCGCCATGAGTCTCATCCAACGTCGTGACCAAGGTCCTCGGTTGTCCAGACCCTCCCTAGCTAAAAACGATAAAGCGTTCATCTGTGCGCTTTCTGACTCAGGTGGCATTGTTCTGCGCTCTGACCATTTTATATATCGCTATTTTCGTCGTGACAAACGTCCTCCACATTAATAGCTCGTTTCATTCGGGTGGTGCTGCGGTTGCTGCACAAAGACTACATAATGGCTTGGTCAGAAAAGGGCATCGATCTCGATTTCTTGTGGGTGAGCCTAGGTTGCCTACAAGTACGGTAGCCTCTATATCCTTAAATCCCCAATTACACGAAAAGCTAATTTCCCGTATTCTTATTCGGCTCGGACTAGGCGCCTTATCAGGCCTTCGCTCGTTTAGCATTCCAAGTCATGCTTGGTATAAGCAAGCAGACATTATCAATCTCCATAATATTCACGGCGGCTATTTTAATTACTTAGCTCTTAATAAAATCACTAAAACTAAGCCTGCTGTTTGGACGTTACATGATATGTGGCCCCTTACTGGACATTGCTCCTACAGCTTTGATTGCGCTCGATGGGAGTCTGGATGTGGTAGGTGCCCATATCCAAATACATATCCTGCAATTTCTCATGACACCACATCCCTTGAGATCAAGCTTAAGCGAGCTGTTTATTCAAGCTCAAACATTCACATTGTCGCAATTAGCAGTTGGATGCATTCGCTTCTTGGTAGGAGTATATTATCTAAGGCTCCGCTTTATATGATACCAAACGGCATTGATACGGACTCCTATGTTCCGCTCTCGAAAGGTCACTGTCGCCAGCTTCTTGGTATCCCAATTAGCTCATATGTGCTTATGTTTGCTTCGGTCGACTTGCTTGATCAGCGCAAAGGATATGATCGCATCTTGCCTGCAATTCATTCGCTTCCCGAGGAAATCAAGGCTAAAATATTTATCTTAACCCTGGGATCAACTCAAGAGAACACCGCCTCATTCACTGCGCCCTTTCCCTCTCTAGGCCTCGGCTTTGTAGACAATGATCGCCTTAAGTCGATCGCTTTTTCGGCTGCTGATGTATTTGTCTTTCCCTCCAAGGCCGATAACTTACCGTTGGTCTTGCAGGAAAGTATGTCATGCGGCACTCCTATGATTGCCTATGACGTAGGTGGCGTGTCTGATATAGTCCGCGATGGTCGAACTGGATTACTGGCTAATCCTGGAGATTGCTCATCTCTAACTTTAGCATTAGAGAGTCTACTAGTCAACGAGTCTCTGCGGCTGCAAATGAGCAATAACTGCCGTTCAGTAGCTATTGATGAGTTCTCATTAGACTTGCAAGCCGATAGATATTCGGCCCTCTATTCAGATATTCTTGCTCCTTAAAGACATCCAAGCTCTTAGTCTGGCTTTAAATTAAATCTGTAACGTACCTTTTGCCTAAAATACCAACATCTCACTAAGCGTCTGATTGTTTATTTGTGGCCACTACTCCTCTTGTATCAAAATGACCAATCTACTCAAGCATTACCTTACTGAGCGCCAGCTGTCTACTCTCAGAAAGACTAGAGACTTAGGTGTACTCGCCATTCATGATCTTCGAGCCTATGCCCTTGGCAAAGTATGGCCGATGAAACCTACTTTTATAAGCCTCATGGCTAATGATATATGTAATTCGCGCTGTCAGATGTGCTTAATATGGAAACAAAAGAAAAGCAGTGAATTTAGCCTTGATGAACTACGCACTTTTGTTAATAATTCGTTCTTTGATAACGTAAAACATATCGGCGTTACTGGTGGCGAGCCCACACTTCGCGATGACCTGCCTAAAATCTTTCGCGTTCTCTGTACTCGAAATGTTAAACTTGACGGTGCTTCTATTATTACAAACGCAATAAATGGCAGTGTTGTCCAAGAACGAGTTGCTGAATGTTCTCGAATTTGCCAAGAGCACAACATCTCCTTTGGGGTAATGGTATCATTGGATGGCATTGGCGCTGTTCATGACACGGTTCGAGGTCGCCCTAATAACTTTAAGTCTGCCATCCAAACGATCAATTACTTTCGTGATCAGGGCATTTCTGTTTCTTTTGGATGTACAATAACTCAATCAAATGCTCAATACGTTGATCAGTTGCTTGACTTCGCTATTTCTGAAGGGTTGTATGGACGTTTTCGCGTTGCCGAATTTATAGATAGGCTTTATAATAATGAGCAAACGGAACATATCAGGAACTTTGACGATAAAGTCTTGTACTCTCTAGGCCTCTTTTTCTATCGGCTTGAGAACTGTGGCTTTGAACGCAATCCCTCACATTTAAAGACTTATCGTAGTATTAGATCAATGCTTTCTGAAGGAATGCCTCGACAAACTGGGTGTCCTTATCAAACGAATGGCGTCGTCATAACATCTAAGGCTGAGATGTTGTACTGCTCTCCAAAGTCCCCTATCCTTGGCAACGTGCTCAAAGAGCCGCCCAGCCAAATCTATTTCTCAAACTTGTGGAGGCGTCGTAAGCTGATTAAAAACGATTGCGGTAATTGTATACATGACTATCATGTCTCACCAACCTTTATTGAGAAAGTAAGCTTTTATATTAAAAGTGCCGTAAGGAGATCCAAGTACAATCTAGCATCTCTGGTGCGTCAAGCCACATTGTTAAGAGGTTCAAGAGTTAATATTAAAAACATAAGTAAGCTTGAGTCTCGAGTAGTATTAATCGTTGGATGGTATGGAACTGAAACTGCAGGTGACAAAGCGATTCTTTGGAGTATCATAAATCGATTGAAGTCTCGCAATCTAAAGCCAACTAGAATCTATCTGGCAAGCCTAGAGCCATTTATTTGTAAGTGGACCATTAAGGAAATGCATCTTGGAGATGTTCTAGTAGTTAAAACATATACGCAAGACTTCGAGAAAGCTTGCGTAGATGCTGACGAAATAATTGTCGGTGGCGGTCCACTTATGGATATAGAAGCCCTTAACCACATTCTGTACGCATTTATTCAGGGAATTAGGCATGGAGCTGTAAATCGCATAGAAGGATGTGGTATTGGACCACTATCTATTGATCGCTATGCTCAAGCAGTCCGGCAAATACTAAGGCTTTCTCATCATACAACTCTTAGGGATGCAATGTCGGTGATGCGCTGTCGAGATGAGTTCACTATTCCAAATGTCCAAGAGGCACCTGATCCTGCTACTGACTTTGTGAAATTCTATGCGGCTGATAAAATACGAAGCTCTTCCAGTAACCGCGGCTTTTCGGATAATGCCGTCTCTTGCTTTCTTAGGGAGTGGACATATGAATATTCTGGTCGCATAGACCACAATCAGTTCCTTGAAATTAAATCCTCTTTTGAGTCTGAGCTAGCGAAGCTGACTCTTTACGTTTTCCGAGCTATCTCCGCCCATTGCATTCAGTTGTTGCCAATGCACTCTTTCTATACTGGAGGCGATGATCGAATTTTCAACAGATATATGGAGTCTCGAATTAAAAAAGATTCTAAGTCAAATCAAGGTGTAGATGTCAATGTTGCAAACATGCCAATGGCGCCTTCCGAGATCTTGGAAAGCATGAGTAATTCAAGTTTCAATATTTGTATGCGTTTTCATTCTGTTTTGTTTGCAGAGAATCTTGGCGTTCCATATGTGGCAATCGATTATACAATGGGTGGCAAGATTAAGGCCTTTCTCGAAGGCAGAAATCAATTATATCGCCTAATCTCCGTTAAAGATGTTGCTCATGGCTCTTGGAGCGATAAAATAGATAATATCTTATCCGGTTTATCTGCTTAAGACTCCTACGTTTCCCTTTCAAGGTCCCGCTGTTGCGTCGAATAGACCTGACCGCTCGTTCGGACATTGCCAGGAAAGATGGCGCTCCTGCTGCCATTCACGCAGCCATCGTCAACGTAGCTAAAATAAGTTCGGTTTCTGGTGGAGGCGGGTTGATCCACGCCACTTCCTGTTGAATGCCTTTGGCGTGCCTGTTCTTAGACAGGGTCGCCTAAAAGTCTGTCCTGGTAGATCTTGGCGGGGCTGTCAGCATTGGGTTTGGTCGGCGGGTCTCAGTGCCCCCAATGCTCGAAACCATTTCTGCTGCAGCTGATCAGCCCGCACCGGATGACCTGATCAGCTTCCTTAAGGCCATCCCGGATGGGCGTTACCGCCGCGGGGTGCGTTACCCGCAGTGGTTTTTGTTGCTGGTGGCGGTGCTGAGGATCCTGAGCGGCTGCCGCAGCTCCCGTGATCTGGAAGCCTTTGCCCGGCGGCATCGGGAGCAGCTGAACCAGGCGCTGGGGCTGAATTTCAAGCGCTGGCCCTCGGATGCCACCTTCCTCTATCTGTTCAACAAAGCTCATCTGCAGGAATTCGGCCAGGTGTTGCAGGCCTGGATGATCAGCCAGATCCCAGGCGGCGCGGATGGTCTGGACCAGTTGGTGTGTGACGGCAAGACCTTGCGCGGCTCGGCCATCGAGACGGAGGAGGGCAACCACCGTTTTGTGGCCCAGGTCACGGTGTACGCCCGGCCCCTTGGCGTCGCCATGGCCCAGAAGGCCTACGACACTCACGAATCCAGTGAGCGGGCTGCTCTCAAGGAGCTGCTGAGCAGCCTTGATCTGGAAGGCGTCCTGATCCAGGCGGATGCGCTCCACACGACGCAGTCGTTTTTCGCTGGTGCCTCGCCCAGGGGGCCGACGTGCTCCTGACCGTGAAATCCAACCATAAGTCCCTCTGCCACCAGATCGGCTGCCAGTTCCAGGGAAAGCGTCACTTCCTTTTCACTGCAATGGATCACGAGAAGCGCCATGGGCGCGACACCGTCTGGGAGCTGCGGGCCAGAGAGGCACCGGAGCACATCAAGGCCAACTGGCCGGGTAGCGCCTGGATCGTGGAGGTGATCACCGACACGCTGACCCGCAAGGGCAAGCGCAGCGTGCGGCGACACCTGTTCCTCACCAGCGTGCGCACCACTCCAGAAGCCTTGCTGCGCCTGATCCGGCAGCGCTGGAGTATTGAGAACGAGTGGCACTGGGCCCGCGATGCCCAACTGGGTGAGGACGCCCATCGCTACGCCAACCGAATCGGGGCTCCAGTGTTCGCCTTCCTGCGCACCATCGTGATGAACTTGCTGCGGCGCGGCGGTTACCGCTCGATCCGCCAGGGCCTGCGAGAGCTGGCCTACGACATCAAGAGAATGCTGGCACTGGGAGGCGTGACAACTGCTGGGCTCGCACCTTGATTACACTTTTAGGCAGCCCTAACGACCTCAGTGATCCAGCGATGGAGGATGCGCTGATCGAGGTGCCGACGATGCGCCGTTTTGCTGGGATCGACATGATCAGCGACCGGATCCCTGATGAGACCACGATTTTGGCATTCCGGCACCTGCTGGAGAAGCATGATGTGAGCCAACAGATCTTTGAGATGGTCAAAGCCCACTATAAAGCCAATGGCATGGCAATGAAGCAAGGCACGATCATCGATGCCACCTTGATCGCCGCACCAAGCTCCACCAAGAACGAGAAGCAGGAGCGGGATCCGGAGATGCACCAGACCAAGAAGGGGAACCAGTGGTACCACCGCTGCGCGGAAGGCTTCGCCTACGGGATGAAGGACCACATCGGGGTGGATAGCCAGAGTGGCCTCATCCACCCAGTGGAAACGACGGCTGCCAATGTCCATGACCTCACTCCAGCATCTGATCTCCTGCACGGAGAGGAGACCGTGTTCTATGCCGATGCTGGCTATCAAGGGATTGAAAAGCGATAAGAGATGAAGTGCCGGGGGATCGGCTTCCGCATTGCCATGCGGCCAGGAAAGCGCCGCGTGCTACCAGACTCGCCGGAGGGCCGACTGGATGATCTGATCGAAACTGCAAAGCGCATATCCGCGCCAAAGGACAGCATCCGTTTCGGGTGATGCAGCAGCAGTTCGGCTTTCAGAAGACCAGGCTGCGCGGAATGCTCAAGAACCGCTGCAAGGTGAACGTGCTGCCAGTCCTCTCCAACCTGTTCATGGGGCGGTATGAGCTGCCATGGAGGACATGATTGGGGGAGTGGTGTGCCCTAATGGGCAAGCAGCGCCCCAGATGAGCGAAATACAGCCTTCAAATCTGCGAAGTCGAGCTGATCTACGCCTGATCGGCGTTCAAAATGTTCAGCAGGCACGAATCAAGGCCAGGTGCCCTCAATAAACGCTCGTTGCCCAGAGGCTCCCTAATCAAAGATCGTCCAGGCCAGCACATCAATATATTAGCCATTGTGTTTAACCCAGGCTGGCTAGTCGTGAGTTAATTACGCCTATAAATTGAATTATATTCGCTGCTTGTTGTTGTTTGGCTGCCTGCAGAAGTTATAAACCTCTCTGGATGGTTAGCAATTGTGGAAGACGATTCCGCCGAACTTATCAATGCCCTGGAGCGAGGGCTTGGGATTGCTCTTGATTGCGATTGAGCAGGTTCCGTCTCACTAATGTATTAGGATTCCGTTAAATTAATGATTTAGACGATTTGAGCTATCAATCAGAGGGAATGCTCATGCATCCCAACCCTCGAGCCCAGGTGTTCGGTCATTAATACATCGGTCCGAGGGTTACTTCGATTATTCCGAATCTTTCTCGTTTCGTGATGCCAAGATTGATTGATGATGACCTGGCCTTAAAAACTCCCGCAATGCCCCGATCTAAGAGAGTCTTCCTGATTACTGATGTACCTGTAGAGCATACAGTCCATGGCTCAGCTCTTCTATATAGATTGTTTCAAGATATGCCGGGTATTGACCTAACTATAGCCGAGGGTTCCATCCAGGTAGGCCTTAAGCCTTCGGCTAGACTATCTAATGCGCATTACTGTGCTGTTTATACAGGATTTAGGCGCCCACTTGCTACACGTTTCTCAAAAATCTTTTGGTCACTTTACTTTCTTGTTCCGATTCCCTCTCTATTCCAGCTCCTGTATACGTATTTGCGCTTTAAGCCAGATGTTGTGATAACCGTTTCGCATGGTGTTATTTGGTTTGCAGCATATCTACTGAGCCGGATTACTAAGATCCCGCTTGTCTTGATATGTCATGATGATATAATTCAGTTCAACGGTAGCCATAGATTATTCAGGGGTCTTGTTTATCGCAGATTTAAACAAATGTATATCCATTCACTTCAGGTCTTCCCAATATGTGACTCTATGGAAGAAGGATATAGAAAGCATTTTGGAAAGAAAGGCGTTCCGCTTTATCCTACGAGATCCCCATCATCAGTTATCAAAACATCGGAAGAAGTCATGTCCCGCAATAAAGCCTTTGATTACACTATTGGCTTTGCAGGGTCAATTGTTACTCAAGAGTACGCTCAAATGCTTTCCTCACTTTCCATTGTGCTGTCTAGACTTGGCGGTAACTTGTTTATTTATGGGCCACATACTCATGAGTCACTTTCCAGAATGGGCTTATCAAATACAAATGTAGTCTGCAAAGGGCTTCTAGAGCCAAATGACCTTATTAAAGATATGCATTCACTCTTGGATGCACTTTATGTCCCTATTTCTTTTAACAACAAAACCAATTCTGCTGAATATGCTTTTCCGAGCAAGCTTGCTGATTATACGTGCACATCTCTACCTATTATTATTCAAGCTCCCCTGCACTCATCGTCGGCAAAATGGGCTTCTCTTCACCACAGCGCAATAGTGGTAAACTCTCTTAACCCAAACAGGCTAAATGATGCACTTGTTGAATTATCTTCGATTGATGTTTACCAGCGCTATTCCCTATCTGCGTTTGAAGCTGGGATGAATTCATTCCAACATCAGTCACAAGCTCAAACAGTTTTCCAAGTTCTTCAGAACGCTGGTTCCATATTAACCTAATTTGCTTTGACATACTTAACTATACACTCAATTCTTTATTCAGCCAATACTCTCTGTATGTTCATTTTAATGTCAATCTGGTGATGTCCGCTCAACCAGATTGATGTTCATCACCTAGTTTTGAGCTCGGAGCTGTGGCAGCACCGCGTTTGCGCATCGGTGGGCTCTTCCCCTTTTATGGGCGGTGCACCCCCCGCACAGAGGATATCCAATTCATCGGACCAGAATAAGGGCACCTCGAAAAATCGTAATAGGGCTTGATTCAGCGTGTTATACAGCTATAATCTGATCAACTAGATGCGCGTGAGTCGTGAGCCAGAGAGGCTTTTGGGACGAACAGCAAAGAGTCGCAAAACTGCAGGACAAAAAGCCGGTACTCAAGCGGCTGTCTGATTCGATCCCATGGGATTCATTTCAGCCTCTGCTTGAAAGGGGTTATACGCAAGAGCGCAAAAGCAACGCAGGACGCAAGAGGATCGATCCACTGATCCTGTTCAAGATGCTGATTCTGCAGCAGCTTTTCAACCTCAGCGATGAAGAGCTTGAATTTCAAGTCAATGACAGGCGTTCTTTTGAAGAGTTTGTAGGTCTTGGCGTCATGAACAATATCCCGGATGCCACCACCATCGCGTTCTTCAGAGAGCGGCTTCGTAAAGCAGGCGTGATTGAGGAGCTGTTCGGGATGTTTGAGGCCTATCTCCGCTCTCAGGGCCTTGAGGCCCGCGGTGGCCAGATCATCGATGCAACTCTTGTCCCGGTTCCGAAGCAACGCAATACTCGCGAGGAGAACAAGGAAATCAATGCTGGAAGGCTGCCTGGAGGTTGGGATGAAAACCAAGACCGACTGCGGCAGAAGGACTTAGACGCGCGTTGGGTCAAAAAGAATGGCATCAACTACTTCGGATACAAGAACAGTATCTGCATTGATGTTGACCATGGCTTCATCCGTCGATATGCCGTAACCCCCGCCAATATTCATGACAGCCAAATGCTTCCGCGCCTGCTTGATCCGGAAAATGAGCACGACTATGTATGGGCGGATTCGGCGTATTCAGGAGAATGCTTTGAGGAGCTCTTAAGTCTGGGTGGCTTCGAAAGCCTGATTCACGAAAAGGGTGCGCGCAATCATCCACTGAGTGATGCTGCCAAGGAGCTGAATCGCGTCAAATCAGCAATCAGGGCCTGCGTTGAGCATCTCTTTGGCGCCATGACCATGTCAATGGGTGGAAAGCTGACAAGAAAGATTGGGCTCGAAAGAACAGAAGCATGGTGGGGCCTCAAGGATCTTGCTTTCAATTTCCTTCGGTATCTCCAATGCACTTCAAGCCTTGCAGGGGTTGCATAGGACTTGACAGGAAACTTGCAATCTATGTAGCGATCTGGTCAAGAAGTTGCACAGGGATTCTTACCAAGCCGCCTCTGTGCGGCTTTTTTGTGTTCATGTCTGCTCAGTGCGAATCCTGATTTTTCGAGGTGCCCATACTTTATAACCTCAATCTCCTTCAAAAATGATCCTGGATCCAATTGATAGTCTATAAATAACCTTTATCTTTTCTCTCGCTTGTTCTCCTGAGCCTATTGAGGCTAGCTAGCCAACAATAGATGCTACTTAAATCTTTTCTAATTATATGTGTTTCCTGCCAAGTCAATGATGCTTTGTATAGTTAAATCCCTTGGCTCTTCTGGCGATCATTAGCTTAGCACTTATGGAGCCGCATCTCTAAGAGATACGTGCCTCATCTTAAGATCTAACTTCTCCACTAAATTCTCTAGGATTATTTTGTTTGTAATCTCATCCTAAAGCAAAAGCCTTTATTCTTTCTTCAGGCAAGAAACCGATATTATCATTTGCACACTTTCTTTCTTTAAGCTCTCTGTATACCCATTTGCAATGGTAGCTGATTACTCTTTAGTCTTTTTGGAAAGGCTTGAACACCCTTTGATCACTTGTTGTGCGGATGCCATATTTAATCTATATATATTGTCATTAATAGAGTAATCATTTTTCTTTTCAGCTGATTCCGGCTTAGTATTGCACGTTAGCTTCTTCATTATTGTGGCAAATAGCTTGGCTTTCCAGCAAAAAAATATTGTAATAAGGCTCCTAGGAGGCCTAGGAAATCAACTCTTCCAGCTTACATTCGGATCATTGCTTGCGAATATCTCAAACGCTGATCTTTTCCTTGACTCATCCCTGCTTTGTGATCATACGCATGGCAGGCATCTCGTCAACCGTAGCCTAAAGTTAAGTATCTTAGCGAATCTCTATCCTGAGATTGATCTGCATACGCGGTTACGTAATAATTGTTTCGGTTGTAGTTGGCCAGTCAGAGGCTATTCAAAGATGCTTAGGGCCTTCGCTCCAATTAGGAGTATACATGAATCATCTCTTTTTGATAGCGTTTCTAGCACTAGCATCTTTCTCCAAAGCCATCCATCTATAGCTTCTTTTTGCTTTTTCGAAGGATGTTGGCAGTATATTCAAGATTATCCACAGTATGACAGATTAATTAAACAGACTATGCTGTTTAATCCGTCTTTATTGGCTGCTATACATAATGCATCCAATACTGCTGACATTGATTATGATTGTGCTGTTGCTGTCCATGTACGGAGATCCGACTATCTATTTGAAGAAAACCAGGCCCACATTGTCTGTCTTGAGCCTGACTACTACCAATCAGCTAATTATAAGATTCAGGCATTGCTGCAAAGTAGAGATCTTAATTACTTTGTTTTTTCTGATGACCTTGAATGGTGTAGATCTAACCTTGCTTTTCTTTCTGATCGCGTAAACTTTGTAGAGAAGCCTGCTTCTCTCTCGATTGACTCAGATGTATTTGATTTTCTCTTTATGTCCCTTTTTAAAAACTACATAATACCCAACAGTACTTTCTCCCTTTGGGCTGCATATCTTTCGCGCAATAGAGGTAAACGTATTATTGCTCCGAGCCGATGGTTTCATGGCCACAATGGCCCCCCTTCGATTGGGGTGGGTTACCTCGACTTAATCTAGGCTTGGATTGATATTCTTCTTCTGCAGAGTATGTAATGTTAAAGTTTTCAATCGTTATACCAACCTACAGAAGAGCCGAATTTCTCTATGAATGTTTAAATAGTATTGCTTGGGATCACCCCAGTTTGCATGAGGTTATAGTTATCAGTGATGGCGCTCCAGATCTGGATACAGTGAGCATTGTCCGAGCTTTTGTTGGGGTTGTCTTTTTATCCATTTCTCATGCAGGCCCATCTGCAGCAAGGAATGCAGGAATAAATTCTGCTTCTGGAGATTACATTGTTTTTTTAGATGACGATGATCTCTTGCTTCCTTGGTCGTTAGATGTTTTTTGTGATGCAGTGGCTAAGTACTCACCCCCCATAATCTTCTCGAAGCCATATATATTTGAGTCTGTAGCTGATATACTTGCTCCCAACTCTACGCCCAACTTCTCACTCTTTAGCGACTATTATACGTCTTGTGATGAATGGAGGTGGTGGGGGGCTTCATCCTTTGTGTTGAGATCGGACTTATGCAAGGCTAACCTATTTCGTGAAGAGCTCTTTCTGGGCGAGGATGCTGACCTAATAATGCGGATTGGCTGCAATCATCGTGTACTCCAAATTCAAGCGCCTCCCACATTTTGCTATCGTAAGTCGATCCATTCTATCACTACATGTGCTACTTCATCGCTCTCATTCTTCTTTGCATCAGTACTACTTGACACTGAAGCTAATTCAGCTTATCCAGGTGGTAGTGCAAGGTCATTCCAGCGCATCGATATTATTAGTAGACATGTAAGGCCAATTATTCTCAGCCTTGCTAAGTCCTTCCATCCTTTGCAGTCTGCCATACTCTTCTACAAAGCGTTTCCCTTGCTGCTATTGCGGAAGCGTTTTGCCTTTATTCTTCTCTTTTTTGCAAATTTGATTTATGGTTCTATTGGTTGGCTTTTTCGTTCGATTAAGACGAGGTCTTTTTTCTCGCGTTCGAGTATGGGTCTATAGACTCGCCGGAATGGACTTGCGTGGCAAGGTCTATCTTGGTAAAATCTCTGTCCCGCGGAACTGGTCCTCTGTTTGTCTTCATCCTGGTGTAGCACTCGACGACTGGGTTGTGCTTCTCGTCTCCGATTCAAATAATCAAATCAAGATATCAATTGGTAGCAATACATATATTAACCGATCAACGTTTGTTGATTCATCTCTTTCAATAGTTGTGGGATCTGATTGCATGATAGGGCCTGGCTGCTACATCACAGATCATGATCATTCAATCTCCCCACCCAATCCACCTGGTAATGGTCCTCTTGTTGGATCTCCTACCGTGATTGAAGATCGTGTATGGATAGGTGCTAACTGTGTAATCCTCAAAGGCGTGACTGTCGGCGCAAATTCGGTGATTGCTGCTGGCTCTGTTGTCACTAAGGACGTACCTCCATTTTCCATCTTCGCCGGTGTTCCTGCTACGTTTCTTAAACACGCTCGAACCATGTAATGCTTACTTCTGCAGTCGTAATAACAACCAAAAACCGCGTCAACGAGCTTGAAATCGCACTCCAATCAGCTCTTCATCAAAAGGGCCTTGATGAAGTGATTGTGATTGATGATGGTTCTGACGACGAAACTTCAGATATGGTGGCCGAGAAGTTTCCCTCTGTCATCCTTCACCGAAATCCCGTAAACCTAGGCCTTATTGCCTCTCGCAATATTGCAGCTCGAATTTCCACTGCTGATATTATCTTTTCTATTGATGATGATGCGGAATTTTCTTCACCCGATATCGTCTCTTCTATCTTGCCATTATTTCAAGCTAGTCCTTTGGTAGCAGTCGTGGCAATTCCATACCGTGAGCCCTACAAAGAGAATCTTCTCCGACAAGTACCACCATCAATAGATGGCCTATGGACAACTTGGGGTTTTATTGGCACAGCACATGCAGTTCGTCGTTCAATATTCCTTGAACTTGGCGGCTATGATGAATCTATGGTTCATCAGGGAGAAGAGACCGACTTTGCCTTAAGTTGTCTTAAAAGTGGTTATTTGCTGTTGCTAGGGCGCTCAAAAGAAATCCTCCATTATGAAAGCCCCAAAAGAGATAATTTGCGTATGGCATTTTACGGTCCTAGGAACACCATTTATCTCCTTTATAAGTACAGCCCGTTCATTCTTCTATTCCCCATGCTTCCCTATGTTCTGGTACGGTTATTATTTTATTCGGCCAATCTTCCCGCTCCTTCTCGTCGTTCATATCTAACTGGCATTTTGCATGGTCTTCTGACTTTCCGTTTTATTCGGCAACGCTCACCTCTTTTGCTTTCTTCTTACTTCAGTTATTTAAAACTACGTAGACAGCCCTGCCTTGTCAGGTTTTGAACTATTGTTAGTTGGTTTCTCGCCCCTATAGCGGTCTTCACTCTGTTGGCTTACGCTGACATGTTAGTTCAGTTGCTAATGGCGATAGCAACGTCACTGTTTGCAATGTTCTCACTGTCTAAGCCTATCTCCTTTTCTATCCCGCCAATCAAGAGCCTTATTAGTTTGCCGCTAATATTCCTTTGATCTGCTTCCTGTCTTATGTCTTACCGAATTTGATCTGTTGCCAATGTGCTGTTCTTGGTGGTAGGTATTGTCAATATGTTCGTGTCTTCACTTTCTTGCCTTCGAATTGCAGCTGGATGCCGTTACATGTGGTTTTCCAACTCTTTGCTCAATCAGCTATCCGATTCTGTCAATTGTTCTTCTTTGCTTGCGGGTATCTCAGTTTCAGCTCAACCTTTGATCGACTTGCTTTGCCTCTGTTGCTCTTCTTGGAAGTTCTTCTCTGCCAGTGTAATACTCCGGGGCCAATGTCTGTATTCTAGCTTGTATTCTGCTTTGCTGGCACTCATTTGACTACGTTGCGAATTCTCAACGTACTTCAGTGTTCAAACCTCGGCGGCATGGAGCAAGCTTCCCTCCGTCTAATGGAGGCTCTTCAATTCCGCGGGCATCAGCTCTCCGTTGTATCGCTCCACGCGCCCGGCTCCCTCAGTCCAGCACTTCAGGCTCGTGGCATTGCCGTCACCGGGCTTAACTACGGCCATATTCCACTTTGGCGCCTGATCTGGCGTCTGCGTCGTGAGGTAAGCATTCACTCTCCTGATGCCTTGTTGCTCACTGGCCATAGCGTGCCTGCGCTCTTTGCCATTGCGGGGAGTCGGCCGATCCCCCGGGTGTTGGCCATTCATTTCCACCACACTGGAGTGAAACCGCGCTGGTTCTGGCGCCTTTATTACGGCGTTGCCAGGCATCTGGTGTCCGCCGTTACCTTCCCTTCCGATTTTGTGCGCCAGGAAGCCCTGCAGCTCTGCCCAGCCCTGGCCGCCAAGGCCCACACCCTGCGCAACCCGATTTCCGCCGTGGTGCCTCTAACGCCTGCTGAACGGCTTGCGGCTCGGCAGCGTTTCGGCCTGCCAAGCGGGGGCCCCGTGATCGGCAATGCCGGCTGGTTGATTGCCCGCAAGCGCTTTGATGTTTTCCTGCATACCGCAGCGGCTGTGCTCCAAGAGCGCCCTGATGTGCGCTTTCTGATCGCCGGGGATGGCCCTGAGCGGGAGCAGCTTCAAACCATGGCCAGCTCGCTCGGGATCCAGCATGCGTTGGTGTGGGCTGGATGGATGGAGGAGATGCGCCCGCTGTATGCCGCTCTAGATGTTCTGCTTTTCCATTCCGACTGGGATGCCCTTGGCATGACACCCATCGAGGCGATTGTTCACGGCGTTCCTGTGGTGAGCTCGGTGCTCCATGGTGGATTGGCTGAGGTGTTGCGGCCGGGGGTGGATGCCGTGGTGCTCGATCAACACGATGTTCCCAGGCTTGCCCAGGCCACTCTTGAGCTTCTCGCCAATCCCACTGGGGCTGCTGCCATGGTGAACCAGGCCCGTGATCACGTGCACGAGCTGTGCGATCCAGATGCTCTCGCCGCCTGGCACGAACGGGCATTCACGCGAGAAGCACGGCGATGAGCAGCGGTCTGCGCATTTTGGCTGTGATCGTGAATCTGGTGCCGTATCACGTGGCCCGCTGGTCGGCCGTGGCTGAAGCCGGGCACCAGGTGGCGGTGCTGCAGCGCCGCTCCGGTGATCCCTTCGACGTGTTGGCCACCGGTGCCGATCAGGCCCCGTTTGAGTTGCATACCCTGGCTTACCCAGGTGCTGGCGGCCCGCCCTGGCCCGAGCAGCTGCTGGCCTGGATCGATCGCTTCAAACCCCAGGTGCTGGTACTAAGCGGCTACAGCTTTCCTGAGAGTTTGGCTGCCCTGCTGGTGGCGGCCCAGCGAAAGCTGCCGGTGGTGATGTGCTCCGAGAGCAACCGTCATGATGCCCCCCGCAGGCCCTGGACAGAGGCCCTCAAGCGGCGAGTGTTGAACCTTGCCCAGGCCGGCCTGGTGGGTGGTGAACCCCAGGCGGCCTACCTTCAGCAGCTGGGTGTGGCACCCGAGGCCATCTTCCGCGGTTACAACGCCGTGGACAACGACCACTTCGCTACGGCTCACCACTGGCGCGGTCAGGGTGAGCAGGCCCGCAGCCAGCTCGCGCTGCCCTCCCGCTATCTCCTGGCGGTGACACGCTTCACCGAGAAGAAGAATCTCCATGGCCTGATCCAGGGCTATGCCCTTTGGCGCCGCCATGCTCCTGTGGAGCAGCAGCAGCTGAGCCTGATGATCCTGGGTGACGGGCCCCTGCGGACCGCGCTCGAGGCCCAGGTGGAGACCCTT
>Ga0208229_1000064_pt1 | contig 23927 bp, 44 predicted proteins | sample LakMenEpi22Aug11_FD_150725 | JGI IMG/M metagenome (GOLD analysis project Ga0208229, IMG submission 150725) | Freshwater microbial communities from Lake Mendota, WI - 22AUG2011 deep hole epilimnion (SPAdes) | ecosystem: Environmental > Aquatic > Freshwater > Lake > Epilimnion/Euphotic zone ... | reverse complement strand
GGCTGCCATGTAGACCTAGAGCCACATCAAGAGCCAGACGGGTGCGTAATTGACGATGGCAATTTTCATAACTGTGTCTACGCAAAACCAGGCATGAGAAAAGAGCAATGCAAGTATTGGAGGATCGTTTCGCCATCTCAACAGGAGGCCTAATGACCACACCACTCTCCCCAGCGGCTCAGGCGGTGATGGATGCCTATCACCGAAAAGCGCTAAACAGTCGCGAATGGGCCAATGGAGACGGCCCACGATTAAAAGTTGCTGCTGCTGTTAAAGAACTGGTAGATCAACTTCTACCAGAAACAGTAACCCCATGGAATTCAGTAATAACAATATCTATTTCAGCGGCAGAAATGCGAATGAAAATGCTTTCGGTAGTCAAAGAGCTAGGAAATCAATGACCACACCACTCTCCCCAGCGGCTCAGGCGATCTGGGACGCCTATCAGCAGGGCGGCCTCACCGCCGCGCTGAGTGCTGCTGCAGATCAAGCAGTGCCGGAAACCGACACGATTGACGAAGAGGAGTGGATCGGCCAGAGCGCATGGCAGCAAGCCGAGCAGCGAGTGAGGTTTCGCTTTCTCGCCCTCGCCGCTGAGCTGAAAGGCGCTGATCCATGCCTAAATGGCTCTCCTTATCTGTTTGACACATCCACCAAAGACCAAAAGCCGCCACCGCGACTTGTTTGACTACTTCTTCTTCCCACCATTCTTGTAATCTTTGCCTTTGCCCTTACTTTTCCCGCCCTTGCCGTTCTTGCTGGTCTTGTAGCCTTTGCCGTTCATCATGGCTTTTGTGCAACCAATCCAATTCTAGTCACCAAACCGCGCTGGCTATCATCACTGTTTTAGCATGAAAAAATTTCGCGTCAAGCTACGCTCTATCGTCTACGAGTGGGTCAACGGGGAAGTGGAGCCAGAGCACGCTCTTCACGAGATTGTAAAGCTTGTCGATGGGCGATCTGTTAAGCAGTTAAATCTTTGCACCAGGACTTTGCACGCCCTGCTCAGAGCGGGCTATGAAACAATTGAAGACCTGACTGAAGCCAGTGAAAAAGAGCTTAGGACTATTCCGCTTATAGGATTTGGCTCTCTTGTTGAAATCGCAGCCGCACTTGATGAGTTCGAGAGGGGCGGTACAGAGCTTAATTGTATAGCTGTTAGAACAGATCTGCTTGAGGGGGATGACTGATTTGCTTAAACAGCTTGTTGAACTGCATCAATCTGTCAAGTTAAAAAAAGAAAACCACAAGAAGAAAATTGCTGACATTGATGACGAGCGTGCAAATCTTTTCTACAAGGCAGCTCAGCTAGAAGAAGATACGCCAGCAATGGATGAAGTTTACCGACAATTAGATTTACTTGACAGCAAAGAGTTTTCATGCTACTGTCAACTTAGAAATTTTCTTTCACTTGCTGATGAACAGATCGACAAAACAATCAAGTCAGTTGTTCAGCGAAGATTTGAATCCATCGGACCCCTTCTTCCATATATTGGTAGCGATGCGTTTGAGTGAGCTAAATCCGCTCATGACAGTTGACCAAGCTAGGAGGGCAGATGAAATATCAGACAAGCTTTGTAGGTTTGCCGTCAGAAAAATCAAAGCCTCTGACCAGGGCAGTAGAGTAAACCATATTCACAAACAGCAACTTGAGCTTGCAGTGCTTGGGCGTGATCTGATAGTTGAACTTGAGAGCGAAATCCAAGAGCGTGGGGGCGAAAATGAGTAACAAAACAGTGCCCGTTGTATCTGATAGATTTCTCGTCGCCCCAGCAAATCTTCTTCAGCAAAACAGAAATTATATCTGGGTGTTCTTGATATTGATGAACAAAGCGAACAGTCAGAGGTCTACTGTGATTTCCGGCGATGAACTCATTGAGCTGTCGGGCCTTTCTCCGACTGAGCTAAGAGACGCTTTGTACTGGTTAATGCTAAACGGTTATGTCAGAAAGACATATTCCGAGGAAAAAGCAAAAAGTGTCTATCTTCTAAGCGTGGAGGGGGCGCTGCCTCATGAGGTTTCCAATAGTCTTCGCCCCTCATCCAGTCAACTGCCTCGCCCCACACGTTCAACAGAGCCCATCAAGGCAAAAAACAAAAAGTTTGTTGCAACTCTCTCGGGGAGCGAGGGTGTCACAATCCCTCCACAGTTATCAACGGTTGCTTCAGGTATTTGCGACTTTTTCAACAATCACAAGGGGGGCGCAAAAACAAAAAGATCTTTTTACAGCCTGCTTGATTCTCTGGTTCGGATACTTGAAGACCCAGGGGGCGGCATCGAAGCAGTAAGGAAGCAGCTCGACTCTGCCATTGAGAAATCGAAGTCGGGCGAGAAAAAGTGGGACTCGATTACTTATCAGAATTGGGACAAATTTGGCAGAGAGAAGAAGCCTCACTGGGAGCAAAATACTAGGCCTTCCACTCAGCAAATAGTTAGCACTTTTGAAGAGGACATCGCAGGTTTCTGACATGAGCATCATCAATCTCGAAGAATTTGAATCACAGCAGGACTCCTGCGAAATTGAAAAGCACTTTCTCGCTGCTGCTTACAATCATTTCTGTTTTGCTTTTGGAGAGCAGGAATGGGCGGATAAATTCATGGAAATGTTGAAAGGGCGAGAGCTGTTTTCGGACCCATTCAACAGATACATGTTTGACTGCCTTGAAGAAGAGTACGGCACCTTTCATCAATCTCCGACAAACGACATTACTCTTGCCGCTCGTCTGAGAGATGCTTCGGGCTGCGAAATAAAAGCTGCTGAAGATTACATTGAGCAAGTCGCCTCTTATCCCATAGAGAAAGACTTGGACGTGTGGGCGGAAAAAATAATGCCCATCTGGTACTTTCATTATTCTCGCTCAAGAGTCAAGGACTATATTCAGAACTCAGCTGATATTGTCAGCAAGAGCTGCAACATCAAAGAATCAAAGGTTGCAACCTCTTATCTACTGCAAGCGGTTGACTTGATTGAGGGGGCGGAAGTTTACAAGAAGGAGGTTCACCCTTTGATTGCAGCCAAAGAGATGTTCCTGGGGCCAAAAATCAACAATCGAGTGATCAGAACTCGCTTCACTGGGCTCAATGCCTCACTCGGGGGCGGGCTGAATCACCCCGACATGGGCAAAGGGGGGCGACTGATCGTTGTTGCAGGGCGCCCTGGCAGTGGTAAATCGACCTGGGCGATGAATCTTGCACTTGACGTTGCGATCAAGAATTACAAGGTTTTGTATTACACCTTGGAAATGCCAGATAGTGAGGTGTGCCAGAGAATGCTGTCTTGCATGGACTACCTCAGGTGCTTAGAGGAAGGGGGGAGCCCCTTGACTTATGGCCATGTCATCAGGCAGGCCAAGGACGAGAAACAAGAACAGCGAATTCTTGATACGGAAGTTGAACCGATAGCTCAAAACCTTATATTCACTAACACTTTTGAAACGACCGCCTCTCAGGTTGTTAGTAAAATCAAGTCTGAAAAAAGAAAGCATCCAGACCTGGCCTTGGTGGTGATCGACTATCTGACACTGATGGACATGGACTCTGACACCACAAAGGCTGAGAACAGAGCTTTGGCAGTGGGGGCGGCAACAAGAAAGTTCAAGATAGCTGCAACACGTACCGGTGTTGACATTTTGCTTGTCTGTCAGCTAAATAGAGGGGTTGAAAGTCGTGCAGATAAGCGCCCCATGCTCTCGGACCTCAGAGAGTCGGGCAAGATCGAAGAAGACGCCGACATGGTTGTTTTCAATTACTGGCCGTATTACTACGACAAAACGCAGGATCAGATGATTTATGAGTACGCTATTGCCAAAAACAGAAAGGGGGCGACGGGAACATGCAATATCAATTTTGCAGCTGAGTGCTATGCAATGTTTGAAGCCCCGAAGTGGTAAATGAAAGCTTCATCGAAAAAATCCCCATGTCCTATATGCGGCCGGCACACCGATGACAAGTGCCGGTCCAACGACGAAAGCATATTGTGTTATTCTGGTGATAAATTTGGCCCCAGCGCCAACCTAAGGAAGGGCGATAGCATCCAAGCCCTTGGCAAGACCTGGATACTCATCTCCTATAACGCGGGCTTCTCGGCAACCTCGTATCTGTTTGTTATAGATGACGGAAGATACAAAAAGCTATCGCCCCAAGAAAAAAGCCAGCTCAACCGAAAGAAAGTCGCTCTGGCAAGAAAAGCAATATTTGCCTTCAGAGAGATTGAAGATAACTTCTTTCTATTTCTCGCCCCACGAGATTTATTTTCTCTCGCCCCCGACGAGATTGATTACGTCGAAGCCTTTGGCAGCAAGTTAATCGAGCTGTGTGAAAACCTGGAAGACTTCCTCTCTCTCAACAGGATTCACATCAAGCAGTTGGGGGCGATCAGGGGCAGGCTGCAGCAGATGAGGGGGCTCCTGGAGGGCCTGCGGGGAGACTTGAGGCACTTCGGGGAGCAGTTCCTGGGCCAGCCAGTCCAGGCGCCTTCGCGAGGCACGGAGGGGGCGCAAGCTCAGTCTTCCTCTTGACCAACCAGGTTCGCTTTCGCCCACCTCTCGAATCCGTACTCGACAAGCAGAGCGCAAAAGGTACTCATTGAAAGAGTGCGTGGTTTCATCGCTGCGACTTTTACAGCGGTCTCCTCTTCAATCCGCATTTTCACGGTCATTAGGGAGTGCCTCTTGGTCTCCACTTTGGTTTTGTTTGCTTCTTCTGTCATCATGCTAGGATTTGGCTCGAAAGGGGAACCAACGGGGACTCTACACTAAACCAATGCCAGGGCAAAGTCAAGAGCCGTCGAAGATCTCGCCCGCCCCAAATTGGACGGCAATCTTCAGCGTCCGATATGATTTATCGCCCCCAGGCTATGATGAAATTTTTCTTGATTGCATCAATAACCCCAAAAAGAGAAAAAAAGAGCTAATGTGGGAGGCCAGCCTTGAGAAAAAGAAAAAGAAGGGGCTGGGGCGCAACCAAAAGTAATTCATTTGCATCTTAAAATCATGAGCAAAATTAAACTTTTCCGAGGCGACCAAATTCTTATACCTGGCATAGAAGTGGTTTTCTCCGTCGAAGCCCCAAGAATTGATGGGGGCGAGAAAAAGAAAACTAAAGCTCGAAAACCAAGACCGCAAAAGCCGATTCAGCTTTCACTGCTCGCCCCCGAACGGAGCCTGGTCGCCAAGGGTTGACAGAAGGGGCTGATGGTGCCATTATTCATTGGTCCACCACCCGCCTTGTTATGGGCAAAGACAAAGCAAACCGACTGATCGATTCTCTGATTGTTGAGTGCCTTTCTCGCGAAGGCCTCTCTTTTGACGACGTTTTTCTTTATGTTGGGCGCAATTTCCCCATCAACACTCGACAGCCAGGAGAAGGCTGTGTGCCGCCCCGCTTTTACTTTCTTGTTGAAAGTCGCATGAAGGCACTTAAGCGCAAGGGGCTGGTTTCTTACGATCGGAAGCTGTCTTGCTGGTGCTACAACGAAGAAGCCGCTAAGGGGATCAATGCAGAAGCCGCTGTTCCGGCCTGATAGTGCCGCTTTTGTTACGACTGATGACGGCGAAGAAGAGATCGCTTCTGTCAAGTCCAGGCTTGGCAATTACGTGATTCTCGACAACGGCGTCAGGTTTCATGTTCTTGACGATCGCAAGAAAAGCACCATGATTTGGAGACTGCCAGATCATGGTATTACCATCAAACCAATTCTCGGAAAAGAATGAAAATCGAAGAGGTCCCACTGGACCAGCAAAATTGTCTCAACTGCTATTACAAACGCGAACATCCAACTAGCCTGATCCAACTTTGCTGTTTTGACATTGTGCCACTTCCACTGCCAGCAACTAATTGGTGTGGGCAGTGGGCAAAGCATCCCGACCGCTTTAAGTAACCAATCAATCAATCAAATGACTCCCATTTCCTCTATTACCGAAGTCCAAAGCACGCTTTCTCTTTCGCCTGAATCTCAGCAGCTTCTTGATGAAGCTCTTGCTGAATTCGAGTCTGCCGAGCGCAACAAAGCAAAGCTGATCATTCAAGAACGACTTCGCGAGATTCGCCGCCTTGAGGTTCTCCTGGAGAAGGCCAAAGCCGATCTTGCCTCTCTTGTTCAGAAAGGCGAGCAGGAAATCCTGATGCTTGATTACTGATGACCGTGCTTTGCAGTTCTTCCAGTGACAAAAGCCTGTTGCTTTCTGATGGCAGCAGGCTTGCCATTGAATGGCCGAGCTGGGATCAGTGTTTGTTTTTCGATGGCTTCCATGTTACCGAGCTTCAGTGCGAAATGCACCAAAATATTGTTGACGTAATGGCCTACGGGGATCGCTATCCGGTTTCCATGTCAACGGGCAGATCAATAACTCTCGATCTTCGCATTCGATGCGGGCAGATGGAGCAACTGCCCCTGAAAGAAGCTCACAAACTATTCAGAACAGCGGAATCAATGTCTGTGAACGATTTACTGGCTGTAGCTTTTCAAAAAATGAACGAGAGAGATCAATGAACAACAAGCTAAGGGCCTTGGTTGAAGAACTGGCTCAAGCAGGTAAGCGCTCTCATCGCGAGTGTGAAGACTCTTGGTATTCTTGCCCCAAGTCTCCAGATGGATGTTCAAACGAGAGCGAGGGAGAGGATTGCAACTGTGGAGCGGACAGCTGTAACGCCAGGATTGACAACCTCTCCTGCTCATTGTTGACAGAGATGGAAGCCCATGAATCTGGAATCAGGGCGGAGATAAGGTTGTATCACGAAACCGCCAGTGCTGCTCTTGAGAAAGTAAATAAAGACGCTGCTCGGATTGGCGTTGACACAAGAATTAAGGCCGTAGCCAAAACGTTCAGAGACCTTCACGAGAAAGGTCTTAAACAGGCATCTCCATTGCTACTTGCTGAAATAATTGAGGACTGTTTCAAGTGAGTATCTGGATCAACGACAGACTGCCAACCCTTGAAGATGCAGACCTTCACGGGATGGTGCGCTGGGGCAAGAATCAGCCTGGGATGCTCATGAATTGGAGAGGAGTGAGGGCTAATGAGTTCTGGTCGCATAGCTCTGCATGGAAGCAACCTGTCGCCTGTTACACTGAAAGTGCAACTTGCGTTTCGCAAGATGAACAGCTATCTCAGTGACGACGATGAGTTCAAGGAACAATTAGACGACCCAGAAATTTTTGAAGCAACTGCTTCATTGAGTTTGGTCGTAAGCATGATGGAGAACCTGGATCTCTCTTTTGCCGAAACACTAAAGCTCGGTCAGGTTGCTCTTCTCCGATGCGAAAGAAGGCTTGCCAGATTTCTGGACAGTCTTGAGGGCAAGGAAGACGGCAACTTTATCGAGCAAAAAGAGGCAATACGCTCCCTCTCTGCTTATTGGTCAACGATCTTTGATTCTATAGAAGCACTGTCAAGCATAAGCCTAACGGAAACAGATCACTACCTGGAAAATCCCCCCTAAGCCCCTCGCGAGTCTACCTATCTGGTGAAAGAGACTCGCATCTACTTCTTTTTGGGTTTACCCCCACTCCCATTTCTCGCCCTATTGGTCCGGGGGTTCTCAAGTACCATGCGCCCATCCTTGGTATGGCTGAGATCTTTCCCACCCTTGCCAGCGATCCCCCGCTTCTTCCTTTCGCTCCACCTTTCCTCAGAAGCCTTTTTGACGGAAGGCTTTTTGTTGTACTTGCGCTGATACGCATTCCTCTTACGCTTGGCCTCTGGATTCTCAGAGTAGTAGCGAGACGTCCTGCTCTGACCAGCCATGTCGATTACGTTTGTGCAGCCCAGAGCTGCCTAATGTGAACTTCGGCCTTGACTAAGGAGGGGGCGATCAGAGGAAGAATTTGGGGCGACTCAACGAGTGCAACCCTTCTGATTTCAGCGAGATCCCTGAAAAGCTCTTTGATGGTTGGGGGAATCGTATTGCTTACCCTCTTTTCCTTTTCTTCGCCCTGGTTGCTGTAGCTGTCAAGAGCGAGGGCTGATGCCATGACTGGGGCTAGCGGGTCGGCATTCCTCACCATAGCTGGGGGCGTGGCTCAGAGCCAATCGACGTGAGACTGTGTTCGCTCTTCAAGGGCCTCTACCGTGATGTCGTCCCAGTTGATGGGCGGCATGGGGAGGCGGTACTTGTTTTTGCTTCTGTTCACATCGTTTGGCAGGCCGTTGTGCGAGCAGTAGGCCTCATACCATTTCTGCAGCATTGACCTGTCAACAAAACCCTGCATCAATCCATGCACCTCGCTCACGTCCTGCCCCTTCTCGTAAAGCAGGTGGGCGGTAACACGAAGGATTCGATTCAGGTTGGTGCTTCCTCTTGTGTGCATATCTCTTGCCCTTGACAGATGGGGCTAATGGTCCTAGTTTGTGGATCAGGAGGGGGCGCCATCATCCTATAGTCCCTCGGTCACCCAAAAACCTATGGCCAACGTCTACTCGAAACTCAACCAGGCCCGCACCGAGCTTCAGCGGCGTGAGCTGAAAAAGACCGGGCACAACAAGTTTGCAGGTTACAAATACTTTGAGCTTGGCGACTTCCTGCCAACGGTGCAAGAAATCTTTGCCCAGACTGGTTTGTGCGGAATTGTGAGCTATGGGGCGGAAGCTGCAACTCTCACGATTATTGATGTAGAAGCCCCCGGCGACGCAAATGTTGTAATTAGTAGTCCCATGAGTTCTGCTGCCCTCAAAGGGGCTCATGACATTCAGAACCTGGGCGCGGTACAAACGTATCTGCGTCGCTATCTCTGGGTGACGGCCATGGAGATCGTTGAGCACGACGAGCTGGACGCCACGCTTGGGGCACCCAAGGAGGCTTCCACCGCCCCCGAGAAGGCCGCCCCCGCCCCGAAGAAGCAGCGCACCTACTCCCCTGGGGATTCGGTCGCCCCGGCCCGCCAGGCGCCCATCCAGCAGGATCTGGAGATGAAGATGAAGGAGCTGGGTCTTACGGCTTTCGGCGAGAAGACATTCCTGCAGCTCTGCAAGGCTGAATCCTTCAGCGCTATTGCTGACTCGAAGGCTGCTCAAGCATACAAGATTACGAATGAAGAGCTTGTTGCCAAGCTCAATGCTGGCAAGAACAGCAAAAATGAGCAGATTCTGCAGCCTCCCACTACTGCCAAGCCTAAGGACAAAATTGAAGATCTGGAGCGTGCAGCCTCCGCTTTGTTCAAAGGCGATGAGGAGGAGTGATGACTGATACCTTTCAGTATGCGATTTGCTGCCTAGCTCTTACTCTTCCTGCGCTTATTGCAATTCAATTTACCTACGCCCCCAAGAAATACAAGTCCCGCCCCGAGAATACTTTTGTTACGGGGCATGGCGACTTTGCGGAGGGCCTGGTCAAAGCCCTTGGACTTGGTTGGGGCGTGACAAATATTCACATCATGGTTGATGCGGGCGAGGTCGTAAAAGTACGAGTAGAGCAGTATCTCAACGAAGAGCAGGCAACGAAAATCCTTGGCCTTGTCGAAAAACACAAAGCCGTGGAGATGGGGTTATGACATTTGCTAGGTATGTCTTGCACCCAGGCTACATACGCAGTAAGAACGATGGCGATGAGCACTTTATTGGTGGTCCCCAGCTAGCTCGTCTTTATGGCGTAAGGCTTCGGGATTGCGTTTATGGAGATGTTCGCACTTATACGCCCAAGGAGGGCGACATTCACCTTCGCCCACGCTTTGACGGAGACTATCGATTGCCGGGGCTCCCTCCGCCCCGGCTTACGTCAACTCCAGCAACCTAAAACTTTAAGCAATGAATCGAACTACTGTTATTTTGTCCAGCGCTGGCATTGCAGCTGCATTGGCTTTTGTTCTGTGGGGGGTTCCCCAGCTCGGCGTCTACAATCGCACCCTCTCTGGTCGTGCCGCCCTGATGGAAGCCGAGAGCACTCGCCAGGTTCGAGTGCTCGAAGCCAAGGCCAAGCAGGAGTCCGCCACCTTGGAAGCTCAGGCAGAAGTTACAAAAGCCGAAGGTAGTGCCAAGGCTATCGCCGCCCTGAAGACTGAATTAGGTAGCAGCGATGCTTACCTTCGCTGGCTCTATATTCAGGGCCTGCAAGAGCAGAACGGTCAAGGCGAGAAAACTGTGGTCTACATTCCCACGGATGGACTGGTTCCGCTGCCTATATCGGAGGCCGGCAGAGTGAAGTGATCAATTTCTACCAGTAAGCCAATCGATCAACTTGGCTTGCCCAATCTCAGACCAATAGGGCTGTTCTCGCCACCAGCTAAACACCTCTCGATGCCCCTTCTTCCTGTTACAAGAAAGGCAGGCGGGTGCTAGGTTTTTGGCAATGGTCAGCCCTCCTTTCATTTTTGGCTGAACGTGATCAAGGCTTTTTGCGGGCTCGCCACAGTAAGCGCATTCGTAATTCCAATTCTGAAAAATGCTTTGTCTGAATCGAGAGCGAAGAGTGCGAGAATCGACAAGAACCGTTTCCTCGATCGTGGACTGCATTTGAATCAGTCATTTGCTTAAACCCTAGCCGATTTTTCAGAGATGGTTCACCCCGCTTCAGGTTTTTACGTCAAAGACAACCAGGAGTACGCCTCCGTCAGTCTTGTGTTGGGGGCGACAAGTCAAATGTTCGACCCCTCCAAGGAGAAGGGGCTTCAATTTTGGCGAAGGAATGAACCGGACTGGGAAGAGATAGTTATCAGGGCCCAGAGGAGGGGTAAAATTATTCATGCTGAGGTAGAGGCAACTCTTCTTGGTATTTCGACAGCGGGCCATGAAGACGAGGGAACCTATGAGGAGATAGTAAAATACAATGTCAATGAATATTTGATGTACTTAGGGCCTTTGCTGGAAGAGATAAAAACAGAAAACGAGGGCAGAAAAGACATACAGCTTGAGCAGGTTGTTTTTTGCCCACACGGATACGCAGGGACAAAAGACGCAAATTTCATGTTCAGAAAGAAATATTCCATGTGGGACTGGAAGTCGGTAAGATCTTACAAAGAGTACGAGAGCGAGGAAAAGGGCAAGAAAACCAAGCCGAAATCCAAGTACAAAGATGCCTTCCTTCAGATCGGGGCCTATGCCTTGGCTCACAACATTGGGGTCAGGAATGGCGAACTTGACACCTTGATTGAGCGTGGTGTAATCTGTGTCTGTTACGACTGGAGGGAACCTCAGCTCCACATCCTGGACGGAGACGATCTGAAGAAGGCAGTGCTTGGATTCGTTGAGCGATTTGCCGCTTACTGCGAACTCATCGGCTGTAGTCTCCCTCGCCCCGTACGAGAAGAAGCTGAAGAGCTTTCTATCTAACATTCTCGCAAAACACACGATGCTCTCTCTCACCGCTACCGGATATGTTTCCGGTAAGCCCAAAATCGAAAACAGCGACTACGGAGACTCCATCTCCATCGGCATTCGCTGCAAAGGTGAAGGCGGCAAAAACGTTTTCTACGTTAATGCCAAATTCTATGGCAAGAAGATGGGCGTCATCGAAAAGTACATCAATGACGGCGATCAGGTAACGGTTGCTGGCATGATTTCGATGGCAACCGAAAAGACCAAGCGGGACGGCACCAAGTACGCCCAGGTTTACATGACGGGATCGAGTTTTTCCATCCCGCCCAACCCCGCTCTGAAGGATGCTGCAGCCCCTCTGCGCCCTCTGCCGCCTTCCGACGAGGAAGACGAGGACTCGCCCTTCTGATCCGCTCCTGGCATAGCGAACGCCCCCTGGAGCATGGAGGTCCGACGAGGGGCTTTTTCTCCGCGCACCAACGCCTCTACTGCTCGGGCTAAGCGGTAGATCGACAGGCCAAAGTGCAAGCTAGCGGTCTCTTCCGAGAGTGTCGCAGTTCCAAGCCTGGTTGGGCTCACTTGGCGACATGAAGAAAATAAGCTTAGAAGTCCAGGAGGAGCCCTCTGTAACAGGAGGGCTTTCAAATACTTTTTACTTGCATGGAAGATTTTAATCCAATTCGCCTTGCGACAGAAGAGCTTGAGTTCAAACAAAAACTCTGCCTTAAGCCTAGCGGCTGGGTGTTTGGCTGCGGAGCCTTTAGCGAAATCGCTCCATCGGGCATGGTATTACGCGATTTAGCGCATGTAGGCTTCTTTTTGGGTCTTCCAGTAACTGTAGATCCTGACGCAAACCCCTGGACGGTTAAACTTATCACAGAAGAGTAATCTCATGGCCATCAAAATCATCGGTCTTTACAGCCCCGCCCCCGGCTCTGGCAAGTCAACCATTGCCACATGCCTGGAAGATTACAACTACAGCGTTGTTCCATTTGCTTGCTTCCTGAAGGGGATGATCAGAACGCTATTGGTTGAGCTTGGATATACACCAGCACGGGCGACCGAAATGATCAAGCAAAAAGACTTGGTTGTCTCAGGCATCAATATCAGAATGAGAACTCTGATGCAGACACTTGGTACTGAGTGGGGGCGGAATACACTAGATCAAGATTTCTGGATTAACTGTTGGAAGGAAAAAGTGAAATCTTGCGGGAGCCTCGTAGTTGCAGACGATGTAAGATTCCCAAACGAGGCAGCTGCCATCAGGGAAATGGGCGGGGAAATGTGGAAGGTTGTTCGCCCCGGCGTAGAAAATAGCGAAAATCACTCTTCTGAAGGGCAGCTTGATCATTGGGATGGCTTCTCTCGTGTTATCGTAAACGATGGATCGCTCGATGATCTGTATTGCAAGCTTGATCTGATCCTGGGCGGCGATGCTAAAGGATAAAAATGACGACTTCTATGGGGCAAGGCTTGTAGCAACCGCAAGGTTGCATTTGCCGTCTGTAATGGCAAAGCAAAAATCCCCATTCTTTTTTGAAGTGATGGGCGAGATAATAGAAAAGAGAATCTATAGGGGCTACAAAAGCATTAAGGGCAAAGACGTTAAGCTGAGCGGGATAAAAGATTTCTTTTTCAATTATCACTATGGGCTTGGCATTAGAGATTTGCCAGACTTTCTGGGTTGTTGCGCCCACCTGGAGTCAAGAGATAACTCAAAACAGAAGCACGCCAGAAGGTTTGTTGACTGGCTCAGGAAAGAAGACCCGGAATCCTTTGCTTTTCCCGCCCCCTACTGGGAATATAGGCGCTTAATGACAGCGCTAAACGAGATGAAGTGGGCAGCTGATAAAAAGAATAGATACTACGGGATGATGAAAAAGATGTATGATACGCACCCCGAAATCCTGCAAGAAATAGGGCCGGGGCGCAAATACGAATCAATTCCAGAAGCCTACAAAAAAGAAGGATACATCATAGAGCCCAAAAGAATTAAATCAATAAGACTTTCTCAATACCCCACATACAAAGAAGTTGAAAGACTGGCCAGAGAGCTGAACTCCAGGCTGGACAAGCTCAAAAATCGTGTTTTGATTGCTAAACTGATTGAGGTCTACAAGATCAACGAAGCGCTCGAACACCATGTTGTCATCAACCCTTCTCAAGACGGCGACGAGTAGCTTCGAGTTTTTCGTTGCTGGCTCCCCAGCCGTCCAGGGCAGCAAGACAGCGTTCGGGCGAGTAGTCAAAGGTCAGGATGGCAAGCCCAGGGCCATCGTCAATATGGTCGAGCAGGACAAGGGGCTGGGCGAGTGGAGGTATTCGGTGTCTCAGATGGGGCGCCTGATGAGGCCCAGGGATTGGTCGAGGCAGGGGATTTTTATGCTTCGGGCAATCTTTTACCTGCCACGCCCCAAAAGCCACTTTGACAGCAGGGGTGGACTCAGGTCCGGCGCCCCACTCTTTCATTCAAAACGCAAGGACTGTGATAAAATGATACGCGCTGTTGGTGATGCGCTGACAGAAGTCTGCTACGAGGACGACTGCTTGCTGGTTCTTGACGAAGGCCTCAAGCTCTACTGCAATCCCGAGGGCGATGGCGAGGGGGCGAGAATCCTTGTCGCCCGTCTTGATGAAGCGAAAGCCGTGGCCGCCATCAAATCACTGGGTCTGTAGTCGAACACTTGCAAGGTCTCGCCCCATGCTGTACGATTAGCAGGTAACCAACGAAAGGCAAATGCCTCGTCGCAAACCCGCCCAAGAAGAAACCGACCAAACCCCTTCTGCTAACACCGAAATGCCTACCGCCGAAATCGAAGCCCCTGAAACCTCTGAAGTCACCGAGGCTGCACCCAAAGCCACCGTCATCAAGGGCGAGCGTCTGACTGGTCAAGCCCTGCTCGACTTCGTGCTTGCTAACCGCGAGCGCCCCGTCAACGAACTGGCCTTCGAGGCTGGTTATTACACCAAGAAGGTTGATCCTGAAACGGGTGAAGAAAAGATCACCTATCAGAAGCCTGCGTTCCACGAGGCCATCAACCGCGCCAACGGCATCGAGCTGGCTCCGGCTACTCGCACCTACGCCCCCCGCAAGAACCGCGCCCCCGTGGTGAAGCTGGGCAAGAACGGCAACATCGTGGTCGGTGGCCGCCACAGCGGCGTGGCCGGCTTTGAACCCGGCAGCAAGGTCAAGGTGGAGTCTGAGCCTGGCCGCATCACCATCGTTGCGTGGGCGGATGAAGACGATGACGCCAGCGATACTGATGACCAGATGGACCTCTGATACAACAGAGGAGTCATGAGAATCTCGGGCCCGATTCGTCGGGCCTTTTCTTTATCCGTTTTTAACCATGTCACTTATTGAACAGGCTCACGCATTCAGAGAGGCTTTTGATTTTAGCGATAATTTTAATGTTGCTGGCTTCCAGCTGCAAAAGCGTCTGATCAGCGAAGAGTATTACGAAGTGATGTCCGCATGTGAAGAATGCGATGTCAAGAGCTTCAACATTGGTAGCAGCATCGAACTGCTGAAAGAACTCAGCGATCTTGTTTTTGTTTGCTATCAAATGGCTGCGTATCTTGGACTCGATCTGGACGAGGCAATGAGGCGAGTGTTTGAAAGCAACATGAGCAAGTTGGGAGAGGATGGAAAACCCCTTCGCCGAGAAGATGGAAAAGTGTTAAAGGGGCCAAACTATCAACCCCCGGATCTGTCAGACTTGGTAATCGACGCCCATCTTTCACAATGAGCAATCAAAGCCTCCCTACGGAACAGCAGCTGTCAGACTTTTTCTACGAATGGTTTCTTGATAGCTTTCCCAGGATCACCCCTTCTAGTCGCACGGTTCAGTCACACGTTGCGTTTGCCCAGGAAGCGTTGAAGCAGTTTACCCCTCTCGATACCGATACTTCACTCGATTACGACGACAGAGCTTGATCGAAGACACTAGCAAATTTGAAAGAGCCGCAAAGTGCCCCAAGTGCGGCCAGTATCTTTTTCGGGTTATAGAAAGTCGAAATGTTAATGGAGTCAAACGAAGGCGAAGGTCGTGCAAGGGCAGTGACTGCGGGCATCGCGAGACGACCTACGAGGTAAGCTCTGCTGACTATCAGTTCCTGAAGAAGGCAAGGGCGGTCGAGAAGATTTTCTCTACCGGCGGGAAAAACGCATCTCAAGGGCAGCTCACCTGCCAAGAGTCCTGTGCTCTTTGGAGAAATGGGGGCTGTCAATTTGAGTTCCCAGAAGCCGGTGGCAGATTCGCGGAAGAATGCACTTTGTTTGAACAACGCTAAATCCAATGGCTTTTCTCAGTGACACCCAGATCAGAAAACATTGCCAAGAGGGCAAGCTTGTCGAAGACTACCTCGAAGAGCTTATTGGCCCCTGTTCCATCGATGTCCGTCTTGGGGCGGAAATTATGGTGGAAACACCGCATTCGCCAGACCTTAAAAGAGTCTCTATTGCTGGCACAGACAAAGAAAGTCCATACTTGCTAGTGCCTCAACAGTTCATATTGGCTCACACTGTTGAGCTGTTCAATATACCGGATACACTTTGCGCTTTCTTCGCACTAAAAAGCAGTCGGGGGCGTGAAGGAATATCTCACGTTCTCGCCGGATTTTGTGATGCGGGCTGGAACAACAGTCGCCTTACACTTGAGCTTCATTCTGTTCGCCAGTATCACTCAATTCCTATTTGGCACGGTATGTCGATTGGACAGATGATCTTTGGTGACATGTCTGAGCCCCCAGAAAAAAGCTATTCTCTTGTGGGGCGATACAACAATTGCCCCACAGTTGAGCCGAGCAAGGGCTAGTCCTCTCTCCAGCCCATCGACTCAAGATCCTCTTTCAGCTCCTTTGGCATTTGATAGCCAGTATTGCCAGGCCTTGTTGCGTCAAGAACCTCTTTCATCATCCACCTGACTTTGCTGTTGCCGGAACAGGCTTGATGATTCAACAGCAATGCAAACTCCAGCAGTCCCGTGTAATCTCCACTGCGGTGGAGCTGCCTCAATTTCATTGAGTTGCTCGCCTCGGTGAACTGGTCCTCCTGGCGATAATGAAGCTGGTTCATTGATGGCAAGCGTGTGTCCAACAATACTCGCGTTTGGCTGGAGGCGCCATGTCTTGCGAACAATTGGCAATGGATGTGTTACGGTCTTGGCATGGTGTTCACCCATCGCCACCAATGGCAGGCCGAGTGGAAAATTCACTGGCTACAGCTAGCATCCGGCTGTGAAGCAGAACGATCCGAGTCTCAAGGCCTACCTCAATGAGGTGGGCAAGTACCCTCTCCTGGGGGCGGATGAGGAGCTTGCGTTGGGGCGACTGGTTCAAAGGCTTGTCGAGCTGGAGGAAAGGCTGGGCTCGGGGCAGGTTCTTGGCATAGAGGAGGAGATCGAAGTTTTCAATGGGCAAAAAGCAAAGAAAAAGTTTATCAATTCCAACCTGAGATTAGTTGTTGACATTGCCAAGAAGTATCATCATCAATGCCAGAGTCTTGACCTTCTGGATTTGATACAAGAGGGCAACTTTGCACTGATAAGAGCGGTAGAGAAATTCGATTACACCAGAGGATATAGATTTTCAACTTACTGCTATTGGTGGATACGTCAAGCAATGCAACGGGCTATTGGCTCACTTGATTCGCCCATCAGGCTGCCCACGAGCTTTCGAGATATTGTTTTCAGAGTCAACAAAGCAGTTGAAAGACTGTCAAAAGAGCTAAACCGTCGCCCCACTGCAAAAGAGCTGGCAGAAGAGCTTGGGGTATCGGCAGAAATTCTCGATCTGGCGAATCAAAGGTCTCAGGGAGTGCTGAGCTTGGATGTTCAGGTCGAGTGCGATACGTCAAGAGTCTCAATCATTGACAACATAGAAGATGCTGTCAACCTGAACACGGTGGAAAGCCTTGAAGACGACTTAATGCTTCAAGAGCTATTCTTTGCCCTCGAAAACTTTCTTGATGATACTACGAGGCTCATCCTTTCTGAAAGATCTCGCCCCACCCCAACGCCATGGAAGGAACTCGAAGCCCTGACGGGATTTAGCAGACCGAAGCTGAAGCAAATAGAGAGAAACGCAATAAATAAATGCAGAGTAATGATTGAGACTCACAGGGCCATGGGCCTTGATTTTTGTTAATCTACCTCAGAGCTTGCGGGGGTTGCAATAATTTCCACCCCAGCACTCTGTTTTGGCCTAAGTGTCAGCCAGATGCCACCAAGAGATTTTGGCATTACGATCCTTTCTACTGCCCATCCGCCCCCATCCTCAAACTCTTGCTTGTAGGTTCCGCATTGAACATGAAGTCGCTGCTCAATTGAAACCTCGCCGTTCTCGCTAACTCGATAACAAGGGTGCGTAACGATAGTTTTTTCGTGATTATGACCAGAACAAATTATATTTGCACTTGGGGCCATGGCTGAGTATCTCAGTCCGCCCATTACCCCTTTTGTTACAATCCCGCCCCACGCTCCATGATGCCAAAATAGTGTGCAGCGCCTTACCTTGCCTCCATCTTTTTTGTGGAATACAAATCTAACAAACCCCTGGTATCCCATGTGCTCAACGGGCGAACCGTTTCCACGCATTATCCGAGCAACGTTGCCAAGTGGATTAACTTCTTGATTTGATATAACAGCCGTTTCATGGTTTCCGTCGCCCATCATCAATATTCGATCGCCCCACGGTTTCAACCATTCCGCAGACTCCTGAAAAACAAGATCAAAATAGTTTGACCCCAAGTGCTCAGGCCTGATACTCCCCTTGCTTCCCCTGCGGTCCTTTTTCCCCTGCATCAGGCACAAAATATCACCCATAAAAATAGCGTAACCATTGCGGTCACGCATTTGGTTCATGTGTTTTGCAAATAGCGCTCGATCACATTTGGGGTTGTCGAGATGAATATCGCTCGCAAGAAAAAAAGTGGTTGTTTCGCTGCTGCTGGAATACGGTATCCGTATTTCGAGAAGCTGCTTTGAAAGTTTTGAGACTGTCAGGTTTGTCATGGGGATTCCTGATAGACGCTCACAAACACCTTACCGGCTTTCGTCAGAGGCAGGAGCTTGTCTCGAAGATCGATGTTGTGCATACGAATGCAACCATGAGTTGGGAAGAGTTGCTGTTTCGCTGTCCAGGCTCCCGGCCAGCCACATGCACTGCCGCCCCCATGGATCATGATTCCAGCTCGCCCATACCTACTTTCCTGGCCTTCCAGATCGATCAGATCGAAGCTATACCAGCCATAGGACATGAGGGTGCGGTCAAAAGCTGGATTCCCCCCGACCCTTTCATAGTCCTTGTAGATTTGCCCAATACTGTAAACACCTGGGGGCGTGTCAGTATTTGTATGCCGCCATTCCCTGTCATTTCCCTGCCCCCGAGCAAGAGCAGGAGCGCTCCACAGCCTTGCCCCCTCGAAACTGAAAGCCTGAGCAACTTCGGTGATGTCATTCACGATGATATGACTGTCTCCTTTCTTGAAGCCAAAGTCATGCGGCGTTTTTTTTGGCCCAGTCGCCCCAGGAATGATCAGGGGGCGTGGATCTTGAGGAGCAACCTGTTGAAGCGGAAGGGCAACAACAGAAGAAGCTGGGGGCGTGGGGGAATTCTCATTCATCAGGCGAATGAGCTTGGTTGCGTAGTCGGGATCGGTTGCGTATCCCTCCGAAACAAGCATTCTTGCTGCAGCTTCTCTATTCGCTGCATTGTTCACGCCTTTGTAATTCTTGAAGTCCCTGTACCACTTATCAACAAGGTACTTAATGCAGTCTTGGGGCGTGGCAAAATCAATAAAGCTGTCAGTGATCTCGATCCACTTGCCATTGATGAACTCTTTCGTCGCTGTTTTCGTCCCGGCCCCCTTCAGCCCGAAGTAGTTGTTGCGCCCCGAGACATGCTCGCCCCAGCCACTCTCCAGGGCCCATTGAGCGGCCACCAGCTCGGGGAACTTGGCCCCGGCAGCCTGTGCCATCGAAGAGACCTGCGCCCACCCAGAAGGCCCTCGTGGGGGCGTGAGAGAGGTCAGTGGGGTCTTGCTGGGAACTGCGGCAACCCAGATGTCCCTGAGGTCGCCCCCAGGCTGTAGAGCTGCCGGGTCAAGCTCATAAACTCGATCAAGTAACCCTTGGAGAAATGCCAGGTGGTGCGACTTCGAGGGGTCGAAGTGATTGACGTAGTTATTGGTGGGAATTTTTGTCATGGCAGTGATTTGTTTGCAGTTATACGAGGATCGTAGATTGTGAACATCTGATCAACTTCCTTCTCGCCCCAACTCTCTCCGGTAACAGATTCAAGTCGCTGTTTGAGCTGTAAATTCAAATCATTTGCGTTGTACCTAGAAAAAGCTGCTGGCATTATCTCGTCAAGAAACTGCATTGCAGTTGGTGCGTGCTTTGCAATTTTTCGCTTGATGAATCTTTTGGCAATAGGCTTGACAAGCGCTTCTTTGACACCGAGAAGCACAAAAGCAATTCCGACAGACGAAAGGTTTTCCAGAAATACCTTGATCATCTCATCGCCCTCTGTCTTTGTTTCGATCTTTCTGCTTTCCCTCAGAAGCCTCCTTCGCCTCTTTCAGCACTCTTCTAACCTGATAGCGACTAATCCCAAACAGCTCTGCAATGTCTTCCTGCGTCTTGCCGCTCTCGTGTTCCATGACAATCTGATCTGTCGTGGGGGCGGGAAAAGCAAAAGGGTCAATCGGCTCTGGTTCTACCAGTTCTCTCGGGAGCAGGATAGCTGGTGTTTCATCTTCTCTGAGCTTTTTATTGTAGGTATTGAACCCGCCCCAGCCAGTCAGAAGGATTAAGGGGCCAGAAATTAGAGCCGTTACATTCTCTTCGACGGTTTTATCACACTGTTTGGGGGCTGTTTGATACCGAATGCAGTCAACTATCTTGTAGCCGGCAATCATCGTCATAATGATTCCTGCCACGATTGGCCCACCGAGAGCCGCTGGCGCAAGAGACGGTTGACTCTTTGCAGCAGCTTGCGCCCCTCTAAGCAGCGTGCTCGCCGTATCTGAACGCATAAAAGATTGAAGAAGTTTCATGGTCTAATTTCAAGTTTGATGAGTCGTCGATCGTGTTGATCAACTTTTTCTTCTAGCTTTTGAAACTTTTCCCCATAGATGTCTTGATTTTTCAAGATTTGTGTTATTTGGTTTTCAAGTTGCTGCAGTCTGCTTGGCAGGCTCATGACAAGCCAGCCCATTCCACTTGCCGTACCGACAATTGCGGCTGCAAGAACGGTGGCTGATGTGCCCTGGGCTACTTGTACGACGGAGAAACCCTTCCCCTGCGCCCCCGGCTGATTTTCAGAGCTTGACACAGGAAAAGCGCCTCTGCTTTCAGAGTAGCCACAGTGCAAAACTTAACGAAGCACTTACATCTAGAGAGCTTCAGGGTCTTGGTGTTGCAATGACAAGCTCGAATTTCACTGGTGCAGCGGCTGTATCTGTGGTCAGTCTGTGGAGGCCTGCTCAATCGCCACCACCTCAACCGCCGCGAGGAACTGCTGCAGTCGCTCTGCGGCCATGCTGAGCAGCAACGCATCACCGCTGGCTCTGGCAGCTGCGTAAGCGTTGATCAGCGCGATCAGATCGGTCTTCATTCCCATGGCAGGCCGGATGCGATCGGTGATGGTGCCAGCTGCTCGGCGAGCCTCTGATCAATGCGCAGCAGCTCGGCCTCGCCCAGGGCATCCTCCAGCCACAGCAGGACGGTTTCAGCGTCCAGCTCTTCGTAGGGGATCATTGCCTCAGGGTCAGCCGGGGGCAGTTCCGCGCTGCCGTAGACCCTGGCAGCGCCAGCAGTGCGTTCCCAGTGGATGGTCTGGACCATGCCGGTGTCGGCTTGGCGATCGAGTTGGAGGATGTTCATCAGGTGGTGATGACGGTATCGAGAAACCAGAGGCCGGGTGTGAGTATTTCAACCGAGTATTGCGTGCCGAACAGCGTTACGGCGGTTGGGTTGGTGAGTGTTACGGTGCATTCGCCGCTGCCCAGGTCGGCAAAGGCGAAGTGAGTTGCTCTTACATATTGATATTCCATAATCGTGGTTGCGCCGGCAATGGCGCAAACGCCAGCATCAGTGTTAAAGATCCTGAAAGCATACTCAGCTGCTGGAAAACTGGTGGCAGCGTTAGAAGCGGCAAAGTGGGTAATACTGAGCTTGATTAACGCTGCTCGTTGGACTGATGAACCAGCCGACTTAAACTTAAAGACGATCGTGCCGGTCGTTGCGGTAACACTTGTGGTTGACCCTGCCGCATATCTTTGAGAAGTGCCATGATTGCCGGCCCCAATGATGAGTTTGTTGTTGGCGACTACCGTGCCGGAGATCTGTCCGATCGGCTCGGCAGTAGCCCCCACCAGCAACGCCCCGCCTGGCGAGATCCGCGCCCGCTCCAGCGTGTTCGTCGCCCACCCAATCACATTGGTCGCCGGCCTGAACAGGCCAGCAGCAGGCACCGTCGTGCCGGTTGGGTTGAGGCTGGCGCCAGTGATTGTGCCGGTTGTCAGCACGTTTTGAGCGCCGAAGTCCGGGGCGATCTTGCTGCCGGCGATAGCAGCGGAGGCGTTCACATCAGCGTTGACGATCGTGCCATCTACGATGTTGGCGCTGGCCACTGTGATTGCCGTTGGCAGGGCACCCGTGGCGAGTTTCGACAGGGCAATAGCTGCCGAAGCGTTGATGTCGGCATCGACGATCACGCCAGTGCCGATCGCAGTCACCCCGCTGCTGCTGATTGTCACGTCGCCGCTCAACGCCGTAGCCGTGGCCACGTTGCTGGCGTTGCCGAGCAGCACCTGTCCTGCGGTGATGCTGGCCAGCTTGCTGTGCGCAATCGCAGCTGAAGCGCTCACGTCCGCATTCACGATCACGCCAGAGCCGATCGCCGTCACGCCTGAGCTGTTGATCGTCACATCGCCCGTGACTTCAGTGGCGGCCACCAGATTGCTGGAATTCCCCAGCAGCACCCGGCCAGCCGTTGCGCCGCTGCCCACCGCATCAGTGATGCCGTAGCCCGCCAGGGTGGTGGGTAGACCCGTGAGGCTGTTGTAGCTGGGCGTGATCGTCACAGGCGACCCAGTGCCAGTGATGCGGCCCTTGGCGTCGATCGTGAGGGGTGTGACGCTGGTGGCCGCGTTGTTCACCGTGGCGGCACTCACCCCGGAGTTTGACAGGGTGAGCACGCCGGTACTGGCCAGGGTCGCGTCACCCGTGATCTCCGTGACCGTGGCCACGTTGGAGGCGTTGCCCATCACCACCCGTCCGGCGGTGACGGCTGCCAGCTTGGTCAGGGCGATGGCAGCAGAGGCGTTGATGTCCGCGTTGACGATCGTGCCGTCCACCAGATTGGCGCTGGCCACGGTGATCGCGGTCGGCAGGGCTCCGGTTGCGAGCTTGGAGAGCGCAATGGCCGCATTACTGGCCACACTGGCGTTCACAACGCTGCTGGCGGTTGGCGCAGCAGTGATCGTGATGTTGTTGGTTCCATCGAACGAAACCCCGTTGATTGCTCGGGCCGTGGCCAGCTTGGTGGCGGTGGCTGCATTACCGTCCAGGTCGGCATCGATGAGATTGGCGGCGAAGTTGCCTGACGCATCACGCCGCACCAGGGAGCTGACGACGGCGGCAGCAGTGGCCCCGTCCAGCAGGCTGAACTGCGCAGCGGACATGAAACCCGCCCCGCTGCCGCTTGCCAGGGCGTGCAGGCTGGTGCCGGTCTGGTTGCCGTGAGCGTGGCTGTGATCCGCCTTGGAGGCGCTGCTGGAGGTGCCCGCAGCGCCCGTCAGCCCTACCGCCTGAGGCGTGGCGGTGCTCAGCGTCGGGCCGATCGCCACCTGTGCGCCAGGGGCGTCCAGAACAGTGACTTCAACACCGGACTGCTCGATTACGGTCAGTTCAACCTGAGCCATTAGCTGTTCCTCGAAACGGTTTCGCGGACCTCGACAGGGGCCTTCGCGTAGTAGAACCGATCGGTGTCAGGCGTGGTGATTGATAGATCCATCTGGTAAGTGGTGCCGACCGGTAGGGCCAGCGCATTAGCAGGGGTCAGCTCCAGATCCAGCATCCCAGGGATTGGTGTGCCGGATGCCTCCGGCAGCTCCACATTAAAGGTGCCGATTTGCGTGCCGGCAGCGTTCTTGATGTCGGCATCAATCACCGTGCCGTTGGCGGTCAGGTCCAGCTCAGTGCCATCGATTTTCACGATGAACCGCTTGCGGAATGTGGAGTTGCGCAGGATCACCAGCGGTTCCAGCTCGGCTGGGTAGATCGTCAGCTGTGGCAGCGTCATGGCAGGGATTCCTCGATGTTCCGAATCATCGCCTCATCACGCGAATGCGCCGCGTGCGGGTCTGTGTTCATGCTAAGCAGCCACTGATACAACGAGTTCGCCAGCACCCGATCATCAGTGGTGGCAGGGATGTAGCCGGGATCGGATGGGAGAGTCATCAGAGCACGACGTTGGGGGTGATGTTGAAGCCATGTTCGGGGCTGATCCCCCGCACGTAGGAGCGGAGCCCCATGTTCAGGAAGAACGTGCCATCCGCTTGATTCAGAGCGGCGGCGGTGATCACGGGGTTGTATTCCTTGCCGGTGCCGCCGACCGGGTTTGGTGCGCCGAAGGTGGCAGAGCCAGGAACGTACTTAGGCAGGATCTGCGTG
>Ga0208229_1000063_pt1 | contig 24148 bp, 16 predicted proteins | sample LakMenEpi22Aug11_FD_150725 | JGI IMG/M metagenome (GOLD analysis project Ga0208229, IMG submission 150725) | Freshwater microbial communities from Lake Mendota, WI - 22AUG2011 deep hole epilimnion (SPAdes) | ecosystem: Environmental > Aquatic > Freshwater > Lake > Epilimnion/Euphotic zone ... | reverse complement strand
ACAAAGCTTGATCTACGCTGTCGTAAAACAAACTGGACAGTAAAATATCGGACAATCCGTTTAATTTGTTGAGCAAGGTTTTTTCCTTGGATTCTAGGTGATACCGAAGCAGTCCGTTTTCGTAAGCAACAAATACGGTAGCGTTGTCGGTGGCAACATCGATGGCCCGCATGGTTGCCGTATGCATGCGCCAAGTGCCCGTTTCGATTTGGCTAAACCCCGCCCAGGAAACCCACAAAAAACACCATAAAACGGCCTTATTCCACATATTTACGCAACGAAAAGTACTTCATTTTATTGACAAGCTCAAAACTAATTAACCATTTTAACATTAAAAACCCGCCTAAACCGCTTAACTTCGGCTTCATGAAGTCATTACAGCAACAGCTATACGCAGCAGGGTTGGTTTTGTTTCTTTTTCCTGTATTCTATGTATTAATTTCAAGTCTGCTGTTGTTTTTGGGGATTTCGTTACAGGGGTGGATCCTAATTCCTGCCTTTGTAGGCACCCTTGTCTTCATAGGATTGGTTCGTCGAAACATAAAAATTCCTCCTTTGTGGGCTTTAATTTCCATTGTTTGCCTCATTATTTCCCTGATGATTTCCAACGTGTATTTTGATGTTTCTTTCGATGGCCAGTGGTACCATCAAGATGCGATCATGTTTTTGTCGGATGGATGGAATCCTATCTGGGATCATGCCCTTGTGGATTCTGCCGTTTCTGGAGAAAAGGCCTGTTGGGTGAACTCCTATCCCAAGGCGTCTTGGATTTTTCAATCGGGCATTTTCCAACTGTTCGGCAATGTTGAATACGGAAAATCATTGCACCTCATCAGTTTATTCTCCTTTGCTTTCATCCTTTTTTCATTGCTGCAACATCGAGTGAATTTAACTTTTTTCAAAAGCCTTGTTGTAACCTTCATGGTGAGTTTTTCTACCATAACACTCGGCCAACTCTTCAGTTTTTACGTTGATGGAGTGCTTTTTTCCTTTCTTGGTGTTTTTCTTTTGCTTTTGATCGAATACTTGTTGTTTGATAAAAAAGTATTTATTTGGATCGTATTTAGCTTTATTTTCTTAGTGAATCTCAAGTTTACGGGTTTAGTTTATGCCCTTGTTTTTTGCAGTATGGCGGTGGTGTTTAAAGCGATTTCAGAAAAATCGGTTCCTTTTAAGTTCGTGGGAAACGTTAGTCTAATGGTTTTTCTTGGAGTTTTTGTGGTGGGATTTCCCACCTATGTTCGCAACATCGCGGAAAAAGGGCATCCGTTTTTCCCGTTGATGGGTAAAAACAACATGGGTAAGGAGGTTGCAGCGGTCCAATATCCAAAGGATTTTTTCACGCTAAATCGGTTAGAGAAGGCCTGGAAATCCCATGGCTCAATGCCTATTTTTACGGACCACGAACACGCTTCTGCAAACAAACCGCTCTTCAAATACGACGTAATAAAGGCCTCTGTACCGTATTACCGAAACCACCAGCCGGTAGAAATGAGTCCCTTTGGTCCTTTTGAGGCGGAACTCTGGGTGCTTTTCGTTCCTTTGCTCGGGATGTTTCTTTGGAGGAAACCTTCTTGGAAATGGCTTTTGCTTGTTTTCTCCGTATTGCTTTCAATGCTCATTCAACCCGAATTTTGGAATTTACGATATGCTCCTCAAACCCTTTTTATCATAGGTATTGTTTGCCTTTTCTTACTAATGGATTCCAATAAATGGATTCAAAGGACCTCTTCAATTTTTATGCTGTTATTTTTGGGGAACAGTTCCATCGCGGTTTATCAAAATTGGCTTTGGGTACACGAAAAATCGAAGGCATTGGAACGCTCTTTAGAGGCCGGCTCTGGTGAAACGCTTAAAATTCAACGCGGATGGATGAAATCTTTTGAATTGAAACTAAAGTATTACCATATTGTCCCTGATTATACCCTTGATCCCCAAGGAACCTACAGAGAATTTCCGGGTGATTCATTTACCGGGTGGAAAACCCTTGTCAATAAGCCATGAAAACGTACCTGCAATTACTTCGCGTCAAAAGCTGGATCAAGAACGGATTCCTTTTCTTGCCCGCCGTTTTTTCCCTCAAATTACTCGACCAACACCTGATGTTTGACCTCTTGTTAGGTTTCTTGATTTTTTCGCTTTCAAGCTCCTTCATTTACCTGCACAACGACCTCAAAGATGCTCCTCAAGACGCGTTGCATCCTAGAAAACGGAACCGCCCCATTGCCTCAGGTAAGGTTTCCAGAAACATGGCATTTTTTACCTCGGCGGTCCTGTTTTTTACCGCTTTGCTGCTCTTTTATTTATCTGCCCTACCCTTGTCTTTTTTAATCCTCATTGTCGGCTATTTAGCCGTTAATATTCTCTATGTTTTTTGGCTCAAAAACGTTGCCCTGCTAGAGTTATTTGTTGTTGCCATGAATTTTGTGATTCGCGTGTTGGCCGGTTGTTCAATATTAACCGTTACGCCTTCGCATTGGATATTAGTAGTTACGTTTTTTCTCTCCTTTCTCATGGTGGTAGTCAAACGCAAAGCGGAAATTCTACAACTGGATGCCAAGGCAAAAGAACACCGATCAGTCCTCGCCGCCTATAGCGTTCCTTTTTTAAACACCCTGGTGTATATTGCCGCTACGATTACCATCACCGCTTACTTGTTGTATTCAATCGACCCAAAAGTCATGCTGAATTTAGGGTCGGAGCACCTAATATATAGCTCTCTACTGGTGTTCTTAGGCATTATTCGCCTTATTCAAATCAGCGAAATGCAACTGCACGAGGGCGAAGGAGACCCCACCACACTTTTATTCAAAGATCCTATACTTTTGGGAACAGTGATAACTTGGATGTGTTATTTAATTGCGATCATTTATGCCTTCTGATTCCAAAGAAATTGCTGTTTTTGACTTTGATGGCACGCTTTATTCACGGGATAGCCTTTTGGATTTTTGCCGGTATTATTACCAAAAAAAACCCTTGCGTATTTGGCGGATTTTCCTGCAGCTTTTGGCCTTTATTGGCTGGAAATTAGGTCGTTTCAACACCTCAGAATTCAAACATCGGTTTCTTACCTTTTTGAGCAACGACTCTGAGCAAGAAATTCAACGCATGGCCGAGGATTTTTGGAAATACCCGCGCATTTACAACCCTCATGTTGTGGAGTGTTTACGGCGTTGCAAAGCGGCCAATTATTATACCGTAGTAGCCTCTGCATCCCCCGTGCTCTTTATTTTACCCGCTTGCCGAATCCTAGGGATAGACGAAGTCCTTGGAACCGAATTAACCTTTGCAAAAGGCGGTTACTCGCTCGAAAAGAACTGCCGAGGGGACGAAAAATTAAGGCGAATAACAACGCGGTTTTCTTCTGCAACAATACGCGAAGCATACTCTGATAACCGTGATGATTTAATCCTTCTCCAAAGCGCAGAGAAAGGTTTTGCTGTCAAAAAGGGCGATATACTTCCTGTTAAAGCGCAGGATGTCGCTCAAGAAAAATGAATTCTGCATCCTTTTCCATCTGGGTTTCTAATGAAATTCCCGCAGAACGTGCTTTTTGCTCGAGAGAGTTCATCCATTCGGGGTTCGCCTTCATTTCCAAAAGGATTCTATCCATTTCCGAACGTTGGATCATTCGGAGAACCTCTAAACTGGATTTACTTGAGCGTTCCTCAAAATCATTGATGTAATACCAGTGTTCTTTTCCGCTTCGAACGCAGCAGTATTCACTCCTCGGGCGCGGCGTATATCCCAAAAAAGTTAAGGTGTCGAAGTTTCTTTCATGCACCGCTATTTTTCGCAACAGATTCTGCTCGTTAAAATATAAGATAGGCGAAGAATTCTTCGAGAAATCGAACACTTGATGGGTTCGGGCGATGAAAATCTGCGGGTCGGGATTGTAATGTGCAGGATAGTTGGAAAGGGTCCATTTTGCGAATGGCATGTGCTGCAAATTCGACCAATCAAATTGATGGTAAGGGAGATGGATATATAATAACCCCAATTGACTCAACGCGCCTAAAGAAGCAAGGGAAACGCTCCATGAACGCCGCAACTCTTTCAGTAAAACGTAACCATGGCACATTAAAGGAACTGACATCCACACGGCGTAGCGGTTCACCACCGCCATGCCGTGGTTCCAATTATTCATGCAAGAAACCAATAAGGTCATTGCCAAGATTACTAAAGGCAAAGAATCCCATGGACTAACTTTACGGGACTTTATGATTTGAACTGCCCTCCAGCAGAAAAGAAGGAAGTACACAAATAAAAAAAGCCCAATGCTTAGGATCATCCCCTGATTTAGGTCAAAGAAGAAGCCGATTACCCTGATGCTAGTAAGGTTTTCTAAGGACAAGAAACCCGCGTCGTTAATTAAACTGGTGGTTCCGAATAAACCATAAAAATAAAGCGGGGGAACGAATACGAATACCCCATAACCAAGGTATTTCATCATCGGCCTCCATTGGAATCCATAATGGTTCCAAACCAACAAATACATCCAAAGGAATAAAAAACTTAAGGGTTGGTTTTGAAGGGTTGCTAAACCGCAAAAAAGCAAGGCTAAATGGAATCGTTGCCGGGTGAGGCATAGCATGCTGCTTAACACCAAAACCACCGTTAGCGTTTCGGGATGAGTCCAGGTGGTATAATAAAAAGAGGCGCTTAAGAAAACCAAGAGACCTAAAACAAGCGCTGATGTACTTTCTTCATTCTTCCACGATAAAAGCCAAGCAAAAAACAGAGACCAAATAAATACATTCGTAAGCACGAACGCTTTAATCGGGTGAATTCCTATACCATCGGTGAGCATGCGAGCAGGAACATTTACGAAAGAATAAAAAACAAAGTGATAACCGTAAACATGTTGATGGCTGTTTCTGTAAAAGCCACCGTAATCTTTGCGTTTTGGACCTTTTTCACGCAAAAAAGCCTCCACCTCATCGAAAGCTGCACGTTTATAATTGGACTCCCAGGATTGATGTTGGATAAAATCGGACTTAAACGATTCGCAATCGGAAAGACGAATGTCGGGTGATGCATGATTTTTCCACGCTTCTGTAGTCAACATATACTCGATTCCATCCCCCGTAGGATAGGGTTCCTTACCCAAAAAATAACCGAGGGCGCTTATTGTAAGACTGGCCCAAAGAATCCATTTTAAGAGAAGAAACCACTGTTTATTGGACATACAAGTAAAATACTAAAATTGCCAAATACCGCACGAATTTTCCCAGGAAAATAAACAGAAAACTTCCTTTCCAGTCCACGCGAAAAAAACCCAAAGCAACGGCCATGATGTCCCCAACGAAAGGCAACCACGAAAACAACGCCAACCAAACCCCGTAGGTGTTTACCCTTTCTTTCCAACGGACAATTTGCGCGGGTTTAACTCGGATTCTCGACAACCATTCGGGGTTTCCAAGGTAACCCAATCCGTAATTTAAACATCCACCTAATGAATTACCCAGCGTAGCCACAGTCAGGCAAATCCAAGGATCGAAATGGAATAACATGACCACAAATAAAGCCTCTGAAGCCAACGGGACTACGGTAGCTGCTAAAAACGAAGCCACGAACAATCCAAGATATCCCCAATCAATCCACTGCATAAAAAAAGGCCGGCGAACCGGCCTATTTAAAGAATTCCCTTCAATTACTTTTTAACAAAGTGCTTGGTTACTACCCCTTCCTCTGATTGAAGTTTTACAACGTACAATCCTGGAGCAAAATCTCCCACAGCAACTTGCTGATTTTGAACCCCGTTGTTTGGCGTGAAGTTCAAGGATGCTACCACCGCTCCTTGGTTGTTGTAAATCGCACCTTGAACCGATGATGCACCTTTAAAATCTGCTTTGATGTTCAATACATCGTTTGCCGGATTTGGGTAAACTACCGCTCCGATAACCGCGGTATTTTCATCGACACCAATGCTTGGGTCAAAGTTCAATCGAACCCAAGGGGTTGATGTTTGATAATACCATGTTTGGTCGGCATAATCAAAGAAAAAGGATGTTTGCGGTGAAGAGGTTCCCGCGTTCACGACGCGCAATCCTGTGCCTCCAGATCCAATTACCGCTAGGTAAGTTGTGTTCGGCTGTAAGGTTACAGGTACATTCAAGGCAAGCATTTTGTTAACATTCAAATCCGCTGCGCTTACAATTAATGGATCCGACTCGGATTCAAAAACGAAATCTCCTGTGGTTGTATCCACGGAATACAACTTCACGAAAACTTCGGTACCAACCGCCGTTCCATTGGCTCCTCCTAACATTCTAACATCGATGCCTTTAAGTTCTTGTTGATTCCAAATATCGAACAAATTACCTGCCTCAAAACCATCAGGACCATTCGAGGTAGAACCAGCGGGCGTTCCATTGTCGCGTGCATAAATGTAATTGGTTACCGCAAAATTGGTGTTGGCGATGCTGTTATTGGCGGGAACATCATCCGTTGAATCGGCACCCAAAGTATGCACCACTGAATAGTTTCCTAAACCTGAAGGTGTAAACGGGTTCGTAACGGTTAAAGTTACTGTATCCAAAGAAGCTACGTTAACGGTTGAACTGGAAGCAGTAAAGGCCCCCGCATTCACATTAACGCTGTAATCAACCCCTGGTTGAGCGTTGATTCCTCCGTTGAAAACTTCGATTTGAAAGTCAATTGGAGCGGTTTGCGTTACAGGAATCTGATAATAATTCAATCCGGCAGTTCCCCAATATTTAGAGGTAATACTCAAGTCATTCGTTGGATTGGTTTTGATTTTAACGTTATCAATGTACCAACCATAGGTTATCCATACGTTGGCGTTTGCTGCTTGAGCGGGGAAGTTGGTCGTCCAGCTAAAACGAATCCAAACGTTGCCCGGATTTGCAGGTAAAATTGTGGCTAAGTTGATGCTTTTTAAGTCAGGATTTGCGTAGGCAGATCCCCCTGCTTGAGAAAGAACCGGTTTATCTAAGTTGTTTCCAACCGTCGTCCAAGTACTTCCGTTGGTACTGATTTGGATTTCTTGAAGGTCGTTGAAACGCGCTCCAAATTGTTCAAATTCTAAACTAACATGATTTGTCCCACCCAAGGCTCCGATATCAATAGGATTCGCTGTCGTCAAGGTGTACGTAATACCTGTAGCTTGTGTTCCTGGTGTTGCGGTCGGGTCGCCGTTCACTAACTCCGCATAGTTTCCTCCGCCCGTAGAGCTGATTCCATTAGCACTCCACCATCCGTCAGACACATTGTTAATATTCCATCCAAATTCAATTCCTGCTTGTCCGTCATTATCGATGGTCCAATTTGCCGCGTTATCGAAATTATCCGACCAAAGCGTAATCCCAAGGGATTTTGTTGGTGCTTCTGGTTTTGCTGTATGGGCATTTGCAAACGGAGCCAAACTGTTAGAAGGCATCACGCGTGTGAGTTTCTGTCCGAAAGCAATCGTGGCAGATAACATTAAAACAACTGGTACTATTCTTTTCATATTTATTTTTTAGAAGGCCTAAATTAACAGAATTGAGGTTTATCACCAAATATTACTCAAGAAATGAGAGTTTCTGTCGGTAATTTTGTAATTCCTCCGCGCTCAATGCACAAGAAAAGACGCCCTCTTTGTTTTTCGGAACGATCAACCTCTCGATACCATCCATCGCTATAACCCATGAATTACCTGAATACGTTAACTGGTTTGCATCTTGACCAATGCGGTTTACTCCGGCAACGAAACACTGATTTTCGATAGCCCGAGCTTTTAACAGTGCGTCCCAATGAGTAATTCTCCTTTCCGGCCAATTGGCAACATAGAGTAATAAGTCGTACTTCGGCATTCCCTGAATCAAGTAGTTTCGTGTTAGTTCGGGATACCTCAAGTCGAAACAAATTTGGAGGTTGATGTTCCAACCTTTATGGGACACCACACGCTCCACTTCCCCTGAAAGGTAATAATGATGTTCGCCCGCCATTTTGAACGTTTTACGTTTATCATACACCTCAACCTTCCCGTCTGGCGTTACAAATACTCCCCGGTTAACGTTTCCTGCCTTTGTCTTAGCCATAACAGAGGTGTACACCGCACCCTTTATTCTTTTTGAAAGATCCCTAAGGAAAACCAGTGACGAATTCGAATCCGACCATTCCTCGGCCAAAACGGTGTTCATGGAAAATCCCGTATCCATCATTTCAGGAATCAACAAAACGTCGGTTGTTAATCCTTGGGTTAAGGACGATATTTTCGCTCTGTTTGCCGCCTTATCTTCCCAGACTTGGTCGAATTGCAATAAAGAAAGGCTTAAATCCTGCATAATCGTTCTGTGGCTTCAATTAAGGTTTCCTCCGTTTTTGCAAAGCAAAACCTCAAATGTTTTAAATCCCTTCGGTCATGGTTAAAAACGGAAATGGGAATCGAGGCAACCCCGGCTTCTTGGGTAAGACGAATGGCAAAATCCACGTCGTTCTCATCGCTAATTTGAGAATAATCAAGGGTTTGAAAATACGTGCCTTCGCAGGGCAACAAACGGAATTTGCTTTTTTCTAAACCCGAAGAAAAACGGGCGCGCCTTGAGCGGTAATCACGATTTACCTCCGTTGCCGAAAACTCACTCAAAAAATCCGCAATGCCTTTCTGAACGAAAGAATTTACGGAAAAAACTAAAAATTGATGGACCTGTAATATCCGATTCATAAGCGCTTCTGGAGCCGTTAAATAACCTATTTTCCATCCCGTTGCTTGCAGCGACTTGCCAAAGGAAGCCATCACCACGGATCGTTCGCTTAGGAAGGGGGTGTTACGAACGGAAAAATGCGGGCGATCAAACGCCAAATATTCGTAAACCTCATCCGAAAGAATGTGTAGGTTTGGAAATTTAGCAAGTATCCTTTCCAGTTCCCGGTATTCTTGTTCCTCCCAAACCCTTCCGCTGGGGTTGTGAGGAGAATTTATAACGATGAGCCTTGTTTTTTGTGTCATCGCCGCTTCAATGCGCTCCCAATCCGGCAAATAATCCTCGTTGAGAGGAACATGAACGGGTTTCGCACCCACCAAAACTACTGGTAACTCATAACAGTCATAGCACGGATCCAGTAAAATAACCTCGTCTCCTTGTCCTACAAGGGCTTGAACGCTTGTGAAAATTCCTTGCGTTGCCCCTGCGGTGATTAAGATTTCATGGGGGTTTACAAGCACTCCTGAGGTTCGTTGAATGAGTTTTGAGATTTCTTGACGTAAGTCCAACATGCCTTGATACGGACTGTATTGATGGTGTTCTGATCGAACCGCAGCAGCGATGCACTCTTTTAACCTAGAGTCTATGGGCATGTTGGGAAATCCTTGCGCTAAATTAATGGCGCCGTGTTCCAGCGCCAACTGCGTCATTTGTGAGAAAATACTGGGGTTATTTTTGGTAGTAGAATTCATGATGATCAGTGTTTTAAAGCAAATTTCAAGATGCCATCTACCTGTTGTTTGAGCTCTTCAATGGAAGGTACTATTCGATGGTTGGGCAAAAGTGGGGACTCTTTTTGACCTTCAGAAAGTAAATTAATTTTCATGGTGGAAACGGAAACAGGTAAACCTGTATTCGTTAAATAAAAGGTGTAAGGATTCGCAAAGGTTCCCCCATTGGTTCCGCTGACTGGAGAACCGATCACTTCACCTCGTTGACGTTCGGTAAACCATGCCGTAAAATTGGCGGATGCGGACATGGAAAGTTCATTTACCAACAAGTCGCAGGGGCCCCAATAAGTCAAGCCTTGTTTGTTCTTCAGAACGGGGTTATTCGTTACCGTATCTAAACTCCCAAAGGGTTTGTTGTAGAAATCCAACTCCCTCGAAATGGCGCCATTCGGGTAAAACCGTTTGGCTGCCCGAACAAAGCGTTTTCTTTCCAATTTTGACAATTGCGAAAACCGATCGAAAGGACTTCTTTTGTACACATAATCCGCCGAGTAAACCGTGTTTTTCGGGACCAAAAAACTCATTAAATATTCCTGCAGTACAATGTAGCCTCCGGTGTTATTACGCAAATCAATGATCAACTTATCTACTGGTTTTTCCGTTACCTCTTTGAAAATTTGGTCCAGTTTTTTTTTGAAACCCTTGATGTTTCTTGGAGAAAAACTTGCGATTTTTAGAATTCCAGCACCTTCTTTTCGTTCAAAAGAAATTTCAATTGGTTCGCCTTTAAATAACTCTCCTTGCTGAGTCTTAGATCTTTTAGGGCTTCTAACAACCTCGGATATCGAATCTTTTCCATCAAACCACACAACCGTGTTCCACTTATTAGGATGGCTCAAATTTATTAGCGCACTGGTTACATGCGGCATCATTAAATGAAAAGCACTGTCCGCTATGGCCTCAATGGGGGCAAATTGAGGGGCACTTTTTAAGTACGTTGATACGCGGGTCGAATTAATGCTCAATAATTGAACTCCAGACGGGATGGAGTTTTCCCAAGCTTTCACTACCACCACTTGTCCTTGCTGTTCCATTAAACGAAGCGGTAAATAATGCCGAGAAAAGGAACGATACGACAACAGGTCTCTGACGCTTACAAAAGTATGGGAGTCTTTTAACAGCTGCAGAAACTTATTGAGTTCTCCAACGAATGAAAGCAAGGTTAAATCCTGAGAACATTGATGAACCAAGTTCAGATAGGAAGAATCGAAGGTTTCTTTGCTAACATTCCGATATAAGTCCGGATGCGCCTGCTGAATGTTGGAATAAAGCTCTTTGACGTCTTCTAATAAGGCCGAAGAACATATTTTCTCCGTTACCGGGTCGGTAAAAGTGCGTAATATAAACGGTTTACATTGGCCGAATGCCCAACCCGAGTACAACACCAACAGCAAACCTATGCAGACCTTCATTTTATTACAAAATTAAAAAAGCAGGAAATCTAGAGGGTTTTTTCGCCGAATATAAATTTTATGTGAAGGGACTTCAGTGAACCTAATTTCACTAATTTCAGCCAAATTTTAGGTGAATGCAGGTATTGATTGCTGGCGGAACGGGATTTATTGGGGGCGCATTGAGGGATTACTTATCAGGATTAAGCATTGATGCACTTGTGTTAACACGAAAAGCTACCGAATCTTTCCATGTGGCTTGGTCGCCAGAACATAAAACTTGTGAAATACAGCAACTCCGAGGGGTCACCCATGTCATTAACTTAACGGGGGCAGGAATTGCCGAAAAAAGATGGACACCGCACAGAAAAAAAGAACTGATGGATTCCAGAATTAAATCCACGGCTTACCTCCATTACCTGACCCAAGAGCATTGTCCGAAACTGATGGGATATGTTGGCATATCGGGGGTTAATGCCTTTGGATTTTCCGATGAAAAAATCCACCTAGAAAACGACCCTTTTGGATCCGATTTTTTATCGCAACTCGTCGCGGAATGGGAAACAGTCCACCGAGCTTTTGAGGGGCTTCCTGTTTTTTCTGTTCTTCGTTTGGGAATGGTTCTTTCTCCTCGGGGCGGGGCGTACAAAAAAATAGCCCAACCCCTACGTTGGGGATTCGGGGCGGTTCCCGGAAAAGGAAGCCAATTCGTCCCATGGATACATTTAAACGATGTGGTTGAGGTGATTCATCATGGAATCGGCCATTCCTTGGGAATAACCCATTTGATTGCTGAAAACTCGAGCATGAAAGAAGTAACCGCAGCCATTGCTCAAAAAGAACATCGCAAAATATACCTTCCGAACATTCCTCCATTCATGATCCAGTTAATTTTTGGTGAAATGGGCGATTTATTGACGGAATCCGTTCGAATATCCAACGAAAAACTGCTGTCCTTTTATGAACTAAAACACCCAACCCTATCTACGTTATAATATGAAAAAGAAAACCAAAATTTTCGTACTTGACACTTCCGTTTTAATCCATGATCACCATGCCATTACCCACTTTAAGGAACATGATTTAGCCATTCCGATTACCGTTTTAGAGGAGCTGGATAAATTTAAATTAGGCAATGACACCAAGAATTTTTCTGCACGAGAGGTCATTCGATTCATTGATAAATTAGTGGGTAACAAAAACCTGCAGGAGTGGATTGAAATCAATAAAGGGCTAGGTAAATTCAAAGTCGTCATGGATACCGACCCTAAAACCTTGAACGCAGAAAAAATTTATGCTGCAGGAAAAAACGACCATAAAATCATCAACGCAGCACTGTTGGTTCAAGAGGAGTTTCCCAACAGAACCGTAATACTGGTTACCAAAGACATCAATTTACGCATCAAAGCAAAGGCTCTTGGGGTTCCCGCAGAAGACTATGAAACGGGCAAAGTATATGAAATCAAGGAAAAACTCGAGCCCAATAACATCATTGATGGGGTGGACAGCGAGGTGATTCGGGAAATTTTTACCCGAGGGGTTACCGAAGAGCAAGGCATCTTAGGAGACCGAAAAAAGACGAATGGGTATTACATTCTTAAAAACGGAAAAAGTTCTTCTTTGGCCTTTTACAATGAGGGCGAAGGCACCTTGGAACGCATCGAAAAGGAATTTGTGTACGGGATAAAACCCAAAAATGCTGAACAAGCTTTTGCATTGCATGCGTTATTAAACCCCAACATTAAGCTGGTTGCTGTTCAGGGAGTAGCGGGTACTGGTAAAACCCTTTTAGCATTAGCGGCAGCTCTGGAACAGGAAAAGAAATTCAACCAAATCATTCTTGCTCGTCCCATTGTGCCGCTTTCCAATAAAGAAATTGGGTTTTTGCCAGGAGACGCCAACGACAAAATTAGCCCTTACATGGAGCCCTTGTGGGATAACCTTAAATTCATTAAGTCGCAGTACGGAGAAAACGAAAAGAAACATAAAGCCATTAATGAGATGGAGCTGAACAAGAAAATTATTATCACTCCCTTGGCTTTCATTCGAGGAAGAAGTTTTTCAAACATCATGTTCATCATCGACGAGGCCCAAAACCTTACTCCCCACGAAATTAAAACCATCATCACCCGTGCAGGAGAGAACACAAAGATTATCTTCACCGGAGACGTTCAACAAATCGATACTCCCTACTTGGACGAATACAGCAACGGGTTAGCGTATTTGATTCAGAAAATCAACGGTAAATCTTTGTTTGCTCATGTGAAACTGGAAAAAGGTGAGCGGTCGGAATTGGCGAATTTAGCGAACGAACTCCTATGATAATTGGACCTTTCCACTGTCCACTTTTAACGTTCTTGCGGGGAATTTTTGCACCATTTGAAGGTCGTGGGTTGCCATTAATACGGAGGTGTTCTCTTCCTTGGTTAGGGCGAGTAACAACTCCATGATTTCAGTCGAAGTCTCAACATCTAAATTACCCGTGGGCTCATCAGCTAAAATGATTTTAGGGTCGTTCAACAAGGCGCGTGCAATAGAAACCCTTTGTTGTTCTCCTCCGGATAAACGGTTCGGCATTTGATCTGCCTTCTGTTCGATACCAACCAACTGCAACACACTCATCGCCCTGCTATGGATTTCCGCCTTATTTTTCCACCCCGTAGCTTTCAAAACGAAATACAAATTTTGAATTACGGTTCGGTCCATTAACAACTGAAAATCTTGAAACACGATGCCCATTTTTCTTCTTAAAAAAGGAATTTCCTTCTTCCTGAGATCATTTAACGAGTAGCCCGCAACGGATCCCGTACCCTGTGTTAAGGGTAATTCTCCGTACAATGTTTTGAGTAAGGAACTCTTACCGCTGCCCGTTTTACCAATAAGATAAACGAATTCAGCAGGATCAATGTTAAAATTAACCTCGCTTAACACCACAGCCCCGCCTTGTTCTATGGTCGCATTTGAAAGTTCTATGATTTTTTCCACCGATTTTTTTCACAAAGATGCTGAACAGGATAAAGCGTGTTTGCGCTTTCTTGAAATATATCTTAACACGGTTGCGTGAAAAACTTTTAACCTTTTGGAGCCCGTACCGTTGGGTGTATTATACTTTTGTTGCATGATGCGAAATCTGCTTTTTTCATGGATTACCTTGAGCTTTTTTGTGGTTCATTTTGCCCAAGAAACGCAGAAGACCCTTTCACCCTACAGCACTTATTATCGAGGAGTAGAATTATTCGAAAAAGAACAGTATACCGCTGCAAGAATTGAATTCGACCTTTTTTTATTGCAAAACTTAGATCGAAACGACCCCTTTGTGGTCAATGGATATTATTATCGGGGCATGTCGGCATTGCACGTTTACAACGATGATGCAATCCCGTTATTGGAATCCTTCATCCGGGATTATCCTGAAAACACTTATCAAAACCAAATTCAATTCGAAATAGCCAACTACTATTTTCAAAAAGAAGATTACGAGAACGCTTCCGCGTATTATTTAAAAACCGAAAGCCAATCCTTGGACTCCTCGGACCAAGAGCGCTATTTTTTTAAAAAAGGATACAGCTGCTACCAGCAAAACTTAAAAGCGGAAGCCATTGCAGCTTTTAAACCGATTAAAGATTCTCAAGGACCTTATGGAATCATAAGCCTTTACTATTTTGCTCATCTCAATTACCTTACTGGGAATTTAGACATCGCTAAAACTGGATTTCATCGGTTGAAACATGCGACGGATTTCAAAACTATTGCTCCATATTACATCGTTCAAATAAACCATAAACAACAAAATTACGACAGCGTGATCGCTTATGCTCCAAGCGTTTTAGATACTGCTGATTTGGGAAACTACAACGATATTCTTCATCTTCTCGGGGATTCGTATTACAAGACAGAGCGTTTTAAAGAAGCCTCTACCTATCTTAAGCAGTACAACGATAAAACAAAAACCTCACGGGCAGAAGATTATCAATTAGGCGACGCCCTCATGAAATCAGGCGATCCTGAAACGGCAATCCTTTACCTCGAGCGGGCAGCGCGAATGGATGACAGTTTGGGACAAACCGCCATGTATGAGATCGGAAGCTGTTATCTAAAACACGACAAATTACTTCCTGCGCGCAATGCCTTTGAAAAAGCATCGACCATGAAAACCCTGGGGAATGTCGCAGAAGATGCCTTATATCAATTTGCGGTAATCTCCTTTAAAATCGACATTAATCCCTACGATGAGTCGGTACGCGCATTTGAACAATACCTGAATAAGTACCCCAACTCTTCCCGTAAAAACGATATCTTCCAGTACCTGGTTAACGTTTATGCTTCCACAAGTAATTACGAGAAAGCCCTAGCTTCCCTCAATAAAATTCCGAACAAAGACCAGCAATTAAAAACCGTTTACCAAACCGTTGCCTTTAATTTAGGGGTTGACTTGTTTCAAAAAGGGTTAATAGATTCCGCTTACTCCGTTATGAATTTGGTTGAAAAATACCAAGAAGAACCAGAGTTAATTGCTAAATCGCGGTATTGGCGCGCGGATATTTTATTTAGAAAAGGGAAGTTTCAGGAGAGCATTAAAGAATTCAAACGATTTCTCAGTTCCCCCTCCGTAAACCTGTTAGAAGAAAAAAACGATGCCTATTATTCAATGGGTTACGCATACCTTTCGTTGGATCAGTTATCCGATGCCATGGAGTATTTCGGTATTTATTGCCAATCCGATACTAAAAATGCTGAAAAACACCTGGATGCGCTTTTCCAATTATCCGACGGAAATTACCAACAGGGAAAAGACGAACAAGCCATCCTTTACTATAAAAAAATTATTGCGTTAAATTCAGACCTCACGGACCGAGCTTTGTTTTACTTGGCAAAATCTTACGGTTATAACAAACAAGCGGCTCTAAAAATAAGCACCCTCGAATCCTTACTTTCAACTTATCCCAACTCAAAATACGTTCAAAACGCGACCTATGAACTGGCCATGAGTTTTAAATCGCAATCCGAATTCAACAAAGCCTACGCTTATTTTGAAAAATACCTTGATCAATATCCCCAATCACCTAAACGGGTTAATTGCCGGATCGAAATGGCAGATATTTACTATAAACAAGGAAACTATGAGCTTTCCGAAGGCGCTTATCGGTCCATATTAATGGAATACGGTAACAAACCCGACATCTGTGCGGTGGCCGCTAAAGGTTTAATGGACGTATACTTGACCCTTAAAAAACCTGAATCCGCCGAACAAGTGGCCAACGAATACGATTGTGCCGGTTTATCTTCCGATGAAAAAGAAAACTTATACTACAATCCTGCTTTACAAAGTTATGTGGACAGCAATTACCAGGATGCTATTCCGAAATTCAGCCAGTATTTAACAAAATTTCCTCAGGGGAAATTCGCCTACGACGCTCATTTTTACCTTGCGAACTGCTTTTTAAGAACCCAAGATACCGCACAAGCCGTGCCGCATTACGAAACGTATCTATCAGGACCTGTTTCAAATTATTTCGAGCCTGTTTCCCTTCGACTTGCGGCATATTTTTACGAAAACAAAGAATTCACTCAAGCGAACACTTACTACCAATTACTGGAGAAGCATGCGGCTAAACCCAACAACATTAATGCCGCTAAATTGGGAATCATGCGCTGCTCCTTTCTTCTAGAAAACCATGAAAAGGCGAAAGAATATGCGCAGCAAGTTAGGATGACACCAGGGCTTGCACAAAACCTGAAAATCGAAGCTGAATACGCTTACGGAATGAGCGCATATTATCTGAAGGATTATACTTCAAGTTCCCCATCGTTGCGCTGGATTGTTAAAAACACCACCACAGTTAAAGCTTCTGAAGCAAAATATGCCTTGGCAAATATTCAATTTTCTAACTTGAACATGGATTCCTGTATTATCCTTGTAAAGGAACTCGTGAAAATGAAACCAAGCTATAATTATTGGGTTGCGAAAGGACTTATTCTTCAAACAAAAGCACTGATAGAGCAAGAAAAATATGTTGAGGCAGATCAAACGATTACCTCGGTTATTGATTTCTACCCCGCCAAAGAAGAAGATGGTGTGCTGGAGGAAGCAAAAGAGGTAAAACAAACGTTGGATGCCTTAATGAATCCGCAAAAACCGGAAGAGGAAAACCTTCAAAAAACCCTTGAAATTAAACCTGAATAACATGCGATTACTCGTCTTAACGATTGTATTTTTTGGGGTTTCCTTCGTTTTTGCCCAATCGGATGTGTTCGAAACCGATGGAAAAGGAAACCGAGATATCGAGCGCAGTAGCAGGATCCCGTCTTCCCCGAAAATCGTCGATAACATTCCTGTAAACAAAGTCACCAGCCGGCCCCTTTTAGAATTAAACCAACGCATTGTTGTTCGTACCGATACCATAGAAGCTGCAACCATTGAAACAGAGCAAATGCTGAATAAATTCTATCCTTTTTACGTCAAGGCAGGAATGGGTTCGGCTTTAATGCCCTTTGCGGAATTGTATGTAAATTCCACAAGGTCTCGCAACAGCTATTACGGGTTTCACGCGAAACATATGAGCTTCTTTGGAACCATTAAAGACCGAAAAAATCAACGCTATGCCCCTGCAGGATTCGATAAAACCTCCTTGCTTGGGACTTTTGAAACCTTTCAGCGTTCATATTCGCTTTTGGGTCAACTGCACTACCTCAACCATGGCTTTCATTATTACGGTTTAACTCAAGAAAATGCGAATGCCGATTCTTTGGCGCAACGCTATCAAACCATTGATGCAAAATTGGTCCTTGATACCCATCCTATGGATACCGCTCGTTTCAACGTTCGTACCACCGCAAACTTTCGTTACACCTCCACCGGAGCACCTTATCTTGACAGTTTAAAGGACTGGAAAGCCAAGGAACAAGCATTCAATTTGAACATGTTGGGCTATTATACAACAGAGAAAAACACCTTTCATGGCTTATTAGGTCTTAGGTATAACGGTTATGCTTACGGTATTTTGGATTCCATTTTAATGCTGTCGGACAGCGGTTTACTTCGTAAAAACCCGATTTTTGATGTTCAACCGGGTGTAAAAAGCTATTTACTCAACCAGCGACTGTTCGTTGACGCAGGTTTTACGGTGAGCATAGATGGGGGCAATGCAACGAAAGCGTATTTTTTTCCAAACGTTTATGCACAATATGCTATTGCTCAAAATTCTTTCGTTCCGTTCTTGAGTATTGGGGGACAGGTTAAACAAAATTCGCTCTACTCTTTCTACTCCTTGAATCCATACATCAACCCGAACGTGTTGATTCAAAATGAAATTAATCCTTACGACATTCAATTGGGTTTTAAAGCAAAGATGGGCAAGAATTTCCATGGTGGTCTTAGCGCAAACTTTTTAAAAGTCAATAACCGCGCATTCTTTGTTACGGACACCTTGATGTCTTCGGGTAATCGATTCGATTTAGTTTACGACTCCTTGAATTATACGAAACTTGAAGGAAAACTGACCTATCAGTCCGGATCCAAACTCAACGTCAATCTTATTGCCCGCTACCATAGTTACGAGATGTTGAACGAGGCAAGAGCTTGGAATTTACCCAACGTTGAGGTTATACTCGGAGGAGCATATAATTTATTCGACAAACTTTTAGTTAAAGCGGACGTAACTTTAGCGATGAATCGATTCGCAAAAGTAGAGGCTTCAACGCCTAATGCCCTTTTCGAAAACAACCAACACTTCATTAATCTTGGGAGCATTATTGATGCCAATTTAGGTATTGAATACCGCTACAACAAGCGTTTATCGGGCTTCTTACAAATAACGAACCTTGCGGCTCAACGTTATCTTACGTTTTATAATTATCCGGTAATTCCTATCCAAGTTTTAGCTGGAATCACGTGTAAATTTTAGCTTTTATTCTTAGGCTTCATGTTGAAATAACATGAAAAAAATACTTTTGTGGTGTCTATTTCGTTAAAAGCCAAAAACTTAACCATGAAATTCCCGCTTTTTATTTTACTGCTTGTAACCACAACCCTTTTTGCTCAAACTTCGTTCACGTCACTCTACCTACAATACCCTTCTGTGCCGAAAGGTTTCGTTGAGGCATATGCATTCACCCATACCCGAATGCACGCGTTGGAGAAAAGTGAACCCTCATCATGCTCCAACATTCCCCAACCCTTCGGGATTCTTGGATTATTCGATGAAGGAAATCACTATTTTATCGAGAATGCGAAGAAAATAAGCCAGCTTTCGGGAATAAGCGTTCAAACCATGAAAGCTTCCGAAGAACAACAGCTCGCTGCCTTTGCCAAAACCTGTGAAATCCTCATACAACATCCGATTAACCAAGGACTATCCGAGGGAGAAACAATCTATCAATTGATGGCGCAATTGAGCGAAATCCCGAGATCCAACGCAGGAAACCTCTACGCTTTTGAATCTTCCGTTTTTGCCATATTTCAATTTTTACAAGACGAAGAAATGGCGGCCAAATACGGTTTTCCACAACGTAATTTCGACTTAAAACACATCTTTGGGGATGAAAATTACGAGGTATTAAGCTCAAGCCACATTCAACTTCAACCCAACCGCGTGGAATCCCAGAACGGCGCAGTCTACAACTCAAGCATTGCTTCCATAAAGTCTGCCGATTATGGCCCTGCACAATGGAACCCTGCCCCCAATTGCAATTTCAGCTCTCGTAACGGAACGGCGATTTCGGCCGTTACCATCCATACCGTTCAGGGATCGTATTCCGGAGCCATCTCTTGGGGTTTAAATTGCAATGCCCAGGTTTCGTATCACTACGTAATTCGCAGTTCCGATGGACAAGTGACCCAAATGGTCCTCGAATCCAATAAAGCTTGGCATGTTGGTACGGCTAATCCCTACACCATTGGAATTGAACACGAGGGTTACGTTTCGAACGCAGCGTGGTACACCAACGCCATGTACCAATCTTCTGCGAATTTGGTTAAAGAAATCACCCAGAGCGGTTATGGAATCAACCCTTTAAGGACCTATGACGGTACGAGCAGTTCAAGCGGTCAAGTCCTTGGAGACTGCCTTAAAATCAAAGGACATCAACATTACGCAAACCAAACCCACACCGATCCTGGAATTAACTGGAATTGGCCCAAGTACTACCTGCTCATCAACAACAACTACACTCCTACAGTGATTACCAACGCCTCAGGAAACCTCTATGATTCTGGCGGAGCCAACGGAAACTACGGCAACGACGAACGAAAAGTTTGGGTCATTCAACCCACCAATGCGGCGTCCGTTCAGCTTACGTTTAGTGCGTTTAATACACAGACAGGAAAGGACAAAGTGTTAATTTACGATGGGGCTTCCACGAATGCTCCATTGATCGGAAGTTATAGCGGAACAACCCTTCCTCCGGTCATTCAATCGACGAATCCTGCGCTCACCCTTGAATTTCGTTCCGATTGCGGTACAACCCAAAGCGGTTGGTCCGCCTCGTATACCTCCAATGCGCAACTCAACGATGTTACCCCACCGGTAAGTTCCGTATCGCTTCCATTGGCTTGGCATACGCAAGACTTTACGGCAGGACTGGTTTCCACCGACCCCGCTTCAGGTGTTGCGTATTCCTTCTATAATGTATCCTCTCGTTCCAATGCCAACAACCCCAAGTATTCCAACAAAAGTTATGGTTTCTTTCGGGAAGAATTTTCCGGAACCGCTTTTCAATGGACCAATCAAACCGGCAGTTTTCAAATTGGGAATGGCATTTTTAGCATGAATGACGCTTCACAAAACAACTCCAACGCGTATGCACAACTCACTCAAAATCAACAAGAAACCTATTTATATACTTGGAGGCAAAGGATTACTTCTACCAACGCCAATCAAAGAGCCGGGATGCATTTCTTTTGCAGCGACCCCACCCTTGCCAACCGCGGAAATTCCTATTTTGTTTTCTTTCGCGAAGAAACGGATAAAGTGCAAATTTACGAGGTCAACAACGATGTTTTCACAATGCAATACGAGGCGCCGATCACCCTTGTTCCCAACCAATGGTATACGGTAAAGGTCATCTATTCCCACAGTTCTGGTAACATTGTGGTTTACGTGAACAACAACTTAGTCGCCACATGGCATGATAATTCTCCCCTTGCTCAAGGAAACTCCATTTCCCTTCGGTCCGGAGCTTGCACGGTTGATTTTGATAATATTTATGTCTACAAAGCGCATGCTAATCAAGAACTTGTAAGCATCGGTTCCAATAAAGAAATTGAACATCAAAGCGACCAGCAACAGCCCTCCGGTTTCATTCGCATGATGGCCATGGATTCTTCCGATAACTGGTCAAGCGCCATCGAACAAACGGTTCAAGTGGATTGGAGTCCACCGGTTTTTGCTTTGTGCAACGATGGCCCAGGCAACGATGTCGACAGTTTTTATACTTCCGCCTTGAAAACCAATTGGTCTACGAGCGACCCACATTCCGGAGTATCGTTTTATGAATTGTCGCTAGGCACCTCGCCGGGAAACAGTTCTGTGTTGAATTGGATGAACATGAGTACAAGCACGAGTTACACGTACAACTTGACAAGTCCTATTCATGGCACCGTTTATTTCGGAAATGTCAAGTCAACCAATACGGCAGGGTTAATGGGAACGCAAAGCACGGATGGCCAAAAATACCTTTCTCAGGCGAACATGCAACTCCCCGAATCCCCAAATCCACTTGCTCAAATACTCCTGTATCCTAATCCCAACGACGGGAAACAACTCTTTTTAAAAAACCTTCCTTTTGCTGTCGGCCTTCAACTCTACGATGCCCAAGGAAAACTTATACTGAACAAAGAACCCGCGTTTCACAGCCATGTTGAAATTAGCGTAGCTCAGGGGGTTTATACCTTACAACTTTCAGGAGAAGGAGCTCAATTGAATTTGCGTTTAGTGGTTCAATAGGGTTCGAAATGGTCCAAAATTTTGTCGGCCAATACCGCACTCAATTTGAAGTAACTTTCGTGGGTCCAACCTCCAACATGGGGAGTAAGAATAACGCGGTTAGATTGGATTAAATAATCCAACACTTCTGAAGCATCATTGCTCCTCATGCTTTCAAAGTCTTTGGATTCATATTCAAGTACATCTAATCCCGCCCCCTTTATTTTACCACTTTTAAGTGCTTCCACCAATGCACGGGTGCGCACTATTTTGCCGCGAGAAAGGTTCAAAAAATAGATTGATTTAGTGAACCTATGGATAAACGCGTCATCCACTAGATCGATGGTTTCTTTATTTTGTGGAATATGTAAGGAAAGGACATCGGCTTGCTCGTGAATGGCTTCCATCGTACTTTCTTGAACTTGACCATCCCCAAAACCGGTGAGGTATTTATCGTACACCAAGACTTTGACATCAAAACCCTTCAATAATTTGGCAAAAGCCCTACCGTTGTTACCGTATCCAATAATTCCGACGGTTTTCCCACTTAATTCTTCTCCTCGGTTTTCTTCTCGGCGCCAGACTCCTTGTTGAATGTGTTCTTGGGCTTGTGGAAATTTGTTGAGTAGCGCCAGCAACATACCCAGTGCGTGCTCCGCAACAGCAAGACGGTTTCCCTCTGGAGAATTGAACATTGGAATACTTCGTGCTTTACAATAACGTTGGTCAATATTCTCCAGTCCCGAACCAGAACGCGCAATGAATTTTAAATTAGGAAAATGCTGCAATACCGTTTCGCTTAAGATAAAACGTGCCCGAACAACGATGCCCTCTACTTCGGATCCCAAGGATATAAAATCCTCCAGGCTCATCGAAGTAACATCGATACAATGGAACCCTCTTTTGGTTAAACGCTCTTGTAACACTTCATGGACTGTATCCACAAAAAACACCTTCATGTTGGATTTTTCATAAAAGTAGCAAAAAAAAGGCCTTCATAATTGACGGCTATCGAACGTTCTTAAGATAATCAAGGTATTTTTATGTCTCAAGTATTTTAACCCCTTTAAAACGCATTAAAACGCATTTTTACCTTCCTAAATAGATCAAAAGAACGGAAATATCGCTCGGGGAGACTCCAGAGATGCGCGATGCTTGTCCGATGGTAATGGGTTGTACCTCGGACAATTTTTCTACCGCTTCGCTGCTCAAACTTTTCAATTGACGGTAATTCAAATCGGAGGGAATACTCACTCTTTCAAGGCGCAGCATTTTTGCCGCATTTTCTTCCTCACGATCGATATAACCTTCGTACTTAAGTTGAATCTCTGCTTGCACTCTTACCTCTTGGTTCAATTGCCGATCCTTTAGGTAATTATGTAATTCAATATTACACTTTTCCAACATGGATAAATCAACCCCTGGTCGAGTAATGAGCGATGCTGCTTTCATTTGTTGGGAAATGGGCGCTGAGTCTACGGCCGTTAAATCACCATTGACCTCGGTTGGAGTGATACCAATGGTTCGAAGCGCTTTCTTTAATTGTTGGATTTCTTCTTCTTTTTGTTCTACTTTCCTGCGCTGCTCATTGGTCAACAAACCTAAATCCGATGCTTTGATCGACAGGCGCAAATCGGCATTATCTTGCCGCAGCAGGATGCGATATTCCGCTCGACTGGTGAACATTCGGTACGGCTCGTTGGTGCCTTTGGTAACCAGATCATCAATTAGCACCCCGATGTATGCTTCGCTTCTTTGCAGGATAAAAGGCTCTCGTTCGTTGATTTTCAAATGTGCGTTTATACCCGCCATTAGTCCTTGACATGCCGCTTCCTCATAACCTGTTGTACCGTTGATTTGACCGGCAAAATACAATCCTTCAATGCGTTTTGTTTCAAGGGTATGTTTTAATTGCGTTGGAGGAAAATAATCGTATTCGATGGCATAGCCGGGTCGAAACAATTTAGCCTTCTCAAAACCCGGTATGGACTTGATCGCTTTAACTTGTACATCTTCTGGTAAAGAGGTACTGAAACCGTTAACGTAAATTTCAACCGTATTCCAACCTTCAGGTTCAACGAAAATTTGATGTCGGTCGCGGTCAGCAAAACGGTTTATTTTATCTTCAATGCTTGGACAATAACGCGGGCCGGTACTTTGGATGGCTCCATTAAACATGGGAGATCGATCAAATCCGGTTCTAAGAAGATCGTGGGTTTCAGGATTGGTATAGGTAATATAGCACGGCAACTGACGGGTTAATGCTTGGGTATTCCAAAAACTGAATTTACTGGGATGTTCGTCTCCAGGTTGAGGTTCCATTAATGAATAATCCAAGGAACGACCATCCACCCTCGGAGGGGTTCCGGTTTTCATCCTACCCGATTCAAATC
>Ga0208229_1000061_pt1 | contig 24331 bp, 22 predicted proteins | sample LakMenEpi22Aug11_FD_150725 | JGI IMG/M metagenome (GOLD analysis project Ga0208229, IMG submission 150725) | Freshwater microbial communities from Lake Mendota, WI - 22AUG2011 deep hole epilimnion (SPAdes) | ecosystem: Environmental > Aquatic > Freshwater > Lake > Epilimnion/Euphotic zone ... | reverse complement strand
CGTCAAGCACAATTTTTTGGTCAAGGATGTCAGGGATCTGGCGATCACCTTGAAAAAGGCCTTCTACATTGCCAAGACCGGCCGCCCCGGTCCCGTCCTGGTCGATATTCCGAAGGACATCACCAACCAGAAGTGCGAGTTCGACTATCCCAAGACGATTGCCATGCGTTCCTACAACCCGGTGGTCAAGGGTCACAGCGGGCAGATCAAGAAGGCGGTGCAGATGCTGCTGGAGGCCAAGCGGCCGATGATCTATGCGGGCGGCGGGGTGATTCTCTCAGATGCCGCGGAAAAGCTCGCTAAGCTTGCCCGCACACTCGGGTATCCGGTAACCAACACCCTGATGGGTTTGGGCGGTTATCCCGCAACCGACAAGCAGTCACTCGGCATGCTGGGCATGCACGGCACCTACGAGGCCAACATGGCCATGCAGAACTGCGATGTGCTGATTGCCGTCGGTGCGCGGTTCGACGATCGGGTGATTGGCAATCCGGTGCATTTCGCCGAGATCCCGCGCAAGATCATCCACATTGACATAGACCCTTCCTCGATTTCCAAGCGCGTCAAGGTCGATGTCCCCATCGTCGGCAATCTTCCGGATGTCCTGGATGAACTGCAGAAACTTCTCGAAGCTTCTGCCGGCGTGCCTGATTCGAAGGCATTGGCTGTCTGGTGGAAACAGATCGACGAATGGCGCGGCAAGAAGTCGCTCAAGTACAAACAGGGCAAGGAAATCATCATGCCCCAGTACGTCGTGGAAAAACTCTACGAGGTTACGGGCGGCGAGGCCTTCATCACCTCCGACGTTGGGCAGCACCAGATGTGGGCGGCGCAGTACTACAAGTTCGACAAGCCACGGCGCTGGATCAACTCTGGCGGTCTGGGCACAATGGGCGTCGGTTTGCCCTATGCGATGGGGGTACGTTTTGCCAACCCGAAGGCGACGGTGGCATGCGTCACCGGAGAGGCCTCGATCCAGATGAACATTCAGGAGTTGTCGACAGCCAAGCAGTTCCGCCTGCCGATCAAGATCATCAACCTCAACAATCGCTATCTCGGCATGGTGCGGCAGTGGCAGCAGATGTTTCATGGCAACCGCTATTCGGAATCCTATGTCGATGCCCTGCCCGATTTCGTGAAGCTGGCAGAGTCGTACGGGCATGTCGGTATGAAAATCGAGCGTCCCGCCGATGTGGAACCGGCTTTGCGCGAGGCATTTACCAAGCACAAGAATGATCTTGTTTTCATGGACTTCCTCACTGACCAGACGGCGAATGTCTACCCGATGGTGGCCGCCGGCAAGGGATTGTCGGAAATGATCCTGGCCGAGGAGCTGTAAGCATGCGACACATTATTTCCATTCTTATTGAAAACGAGGCTGGCGCACTTTCCCGTGTTTCGGGACTGTTTTCTGCCCGCGCTTTCAACATCGAGTCGCTGACGGTAGCACCGACGGAAGATGCTTCACTTTCCCGCATGACCATTGTCAGCACGGGTTCCGACGAAGTCATCGAACAGATCACCAAGCAGCTCAACAAGCTGATAGATGTCGTCAAGGTAGTGGATCTGTCCGAGGCCGCGCACATCGAGCGCGAGCTGATGCTGGTCAAGGTGCGAGCCGCCGGCAAGGATCGTGAGGAGATGAAGCGCATCGCCGATATATTCCGCGGCCGCATCATCGATGTCACCGATTCGACCTACGTCATCGAACTGACGGGTAATGGCTCCAAGCTGGATGCCTTCCTCGAAGCCATCGATCGCGCGCTGATCCTCGAAACCGTTCGCACTGGCGTGTCCGGCATCGGACGCGGCGATCGCATTCTCAAAGTCTGAACTCTGAAATCAAGGAAAAACAATGAAAGTTTATTACGACAAGGACGCAGATCTGTCCCTCATCAAGGGTAGGAAAGTCACCATCGTCGGCTACGGCTCGCAAGGCCATGCTCATGCCCAGAACCTCAAGGATTCGGGCGTCAAGGTAACCGTCGGTTTGCGCAAGGGCGGAGCTTCGTGGGACAAGGCCAAGAAAGCCGGTCTCAAGGTCGAGGAAGTTGCCAAAGCGGTGAAGGATGCAGACGTCGTGATGATGCTGTTGCCTGACGAGACAATTCCCTCGGTTTATTACGGCGAGGTCGAATCCAACATGAAGAAGGGCGCAGCCCTGGCTTTCGCCCATGGCTTCAATGTTCATTACAACCAGGTGGTCCCGCGTACCGACGTCGATGTGATCATGGTCGCTCCGAAAGGCCCCGGCCATACCGTGCGTTCCGAGTATCTTCGTGGCGGCGGCGTTCCCTCGCTGATCGCCATTCATCAGGACAAGTCGGGCAAGGCCAAGGATATTGCTTTGTCCTATGCGGCAGCCAACGGCGGCACCAAGGGTGGCGTGATCGAGACCAACTTCCGCGAAGAAACCGAGACCGATCTGTTCGGGGAACAGGCGGTCCTTTGCGGCGGTCTGGTTGAATTGATCAAGGCCGGCTACGAGACACTGACCGAGGCCGGCTATGCGCCGGAGATGGCGTATTTCGAGTGCCTGCATGAGGTCAAGCTGATCGTCGATCTGATTTTCGAAGGCGGCATCGCCAACATGAACTACTCCATCTCCAACAATGCCGAGTATGGCGAGTACGTGACCGGCCCGAAAGTGATCGGTGCCGAAGCCCGCGCCGCAATGAAGGATGCCCTGAAGGCGATTCAGGAAGGCGAGTATGCGAAGAAGTTCATTCTCGAGGGCCGTACCAACTATCCGGAAATGACCGCGCGTCGTCGCTTGACGGCTGCCCATCCGATCGAGCAGGTCGGCGAGCAGTTGCGGGCAATGATGCCGTGGATCAAGAAGAACAAACTGGTCGACCAGACCAAGAATTGATTTCAGTGCGGAAGTTACGAAGGGCACAGCATCGCTGTGCCCTTTTTTCATCAGCTTTCATTCTTGCGCGAGGAGTTCACGACGCATGCCGGCGCAAAGGCGGCCGGAACACTTGCCGCTTGGGATTGCTGACCCGGTAGAATAAGGTTTGTCTCCCACTCGACCAAAATCATGCCGGTGATCCCGCCCCGCAAGACGTTGATGAACCCCGAACTGCGTCGGCGCGGCATTTATGTGCTGCCCAATCTGCTGACGACGGCTGCTTTGTTCGCTGGTTTTTATGCCATTGTTCAGGCCATGACCGGCCGTTTCGAGAATGCGGCAGTGGCCATTTTCATCGCCATGGTATTCGATGGCCTTGACGGGCGCGTGGCACGCATGACGCGAACCCAGAGTGCTTTCGGCGCGGAATACGATTCGCTGTCCGACATGGTCTCCTTCGGCGCGGCTCCTGCCTTGATTGCATTCGAATGGGCCATGAAGGGGATGGGCAAGTGGGGCTGGATCGCCGCATTTGTTTACTGCGCAGGCGCCGCACTGCGCCTGGCCCGGTTCAATACCAATATCGGCGTGGTCGACAAGCGCTATTTTCAGGGACTGCCGAGCCCGGCTGCGGCTGCACTGGTGGCCGGATTCGTCTGGATCATCAACGATCTCAATATCCCCGGTGAAGAGGTTCGCTGGTATGCGTTTGCGTTGACTCTGTTTGCGGGAGTCACCATGGTCAGTACGCTGCCCTACTGGAGCGGCAAGGACATCAACCTGCGCCGGAGTGTACCGTTCATGGTACTTCCTGCCATTGTTCTTGGCTATGTGCTGGTGTCGTCGTATCCGCCGGGAGTGCTGTTCGCCTTGTTTCTTGCCTACGCCCTGTCGGGCTATGTAATGGCTGTGTCGAATTGGCGCAGTCGGCGGAAGCAAGGTGCGAGCGGTGGCTAAGTATGCCTTGCCTCGGCCGATGACAGCGCAAGTGCATCTTGTGGAAGTGGGCGCCAAGCCGTGCAGCTATAACAACAAAATCTGTTGCACGTATGGAATAAACACTTTATAGTTATTTTCATGGCTGCGAAACTTGTCTTTTCCGCACTATTCCTTGCTTTCTCAGGCGCGCTGATCGCGCGTCTGCCGCTGCGCGCGAAGCTGCTTCCGCTGCTGCGCCGCGCGCGCTAAATACACCCACCCCACAATCCGGTTGTTCATAATGCCCGCCTCGGCAGGGGCGGCGTGCCATTTTTTGGTTTCCCCAGGAGATAACCATGTCCAAGGAACAGTTGATTATTTTCGATACCACATTGCGCGACGGCGAGCAGAGCCCAGGCGCCTCCATGACCAAGGAGGAAAAGCTGCGGATTGCCCGTCAGCTCGAGCGGATGCGGGTGGATGTGATTGAAGCCGGTTTTCCGGCTGCGTCCAATGGCGATTTCGAGGCGGTCAGGGCGGTGGCCGAAACCATCAAGGAATCAACCGTTGCTGGTCTGTGCCGTGCTTTTGACAAGGACATCGCGCGGGCGCTGGAGGCGGTAAAGCCCGCCAAATCGGGACGGATCCACACCTTTATCGCCACCAGTCCGATCCATATGGAAAAGAAGTTGCGCATGTCGCCGGATGACGTGCTGGTCGCGGCGCAGCATGCGGTGCGTTTCGCGCGCAACGGAATCGGTGACGTCGAATTCTCATGCGAGGATGCCGGTCGTTCCGACCTTGATTTCCTTTGCCGCATCATCGAGGCGGTGATCAAGGAGGGCGCCTCGACCATCAATATCCCTGACACCGTGGGTTACAACGTGCCGGAACAGTATGCGGAACGCATTCGACAGTTGCGTGAGCGCATTCCCAACTCCGACAAGGTGGTCTGGTCGGTGCATTGCCATAACGATCTCGGCTTGGCTGTGGCCAACAGTCTTGCTGCAGTGATGGCTGGTGCGCGCCAGGTTGAATGCACCATCAACGGTCTTGGCGAGCGAGCCGGCAATGCCGCGCTGGAGGAGATCGTCATGGCGGTACATACGCGGCAGGATGTGTTTCCCTGCATCACCCGGATCGACACGACGCAGATCGTCGCTGCGTCGAAGATGGTGTCCAGCATTACCGGATTCCCGGTGCAGCCGAACAAGGCGATTGTCGGTGCCAATGCATTCGCTCATGAATCGGGCATTCATCAGGATGGGGTGCTGAAGCACCGCGAAACCTACGAGATCATGCGTGCCGAAGATGTGGGCTGGAACGCCAACAAGCTTGTGCTCGGCAAGCACTCCGGACGCACGGCGTTCAAGGCGCGCCTGAAGGAGCTCGGCATAGAAGTGGAAAGCGAGCAGGTCCTGAATGTGGCATTCACGCATTTCAAGGAACTCGCCGACAAGAAGCACGAGATTTTTGATGAGGATTTGCATGCGTTGATGAGCGACGAGATGGTCCCGCCAGATGACGAGCATTACAAGCTGGTATCCTCGATGTTCCACTCGGAAACGGGCGAGGCGCCGCAGGCGAAGCTGACACTTTCCGCCGGAGGCACCGAGCAGCACGCTGCATCGAGTGGCAGTGGCCCCGTCGACGCAACCTTCAAGGCGATCGAAAGTGTTGCCGCCAGCGGTTCCGAACTGCTGCTGTACTCAGTCAATGCCATCACCACCGGCACGGATGCACAGGGCGAAGTGACGGTGCGCTTGTCGAAAGACGGGCGGATCGTGAATGGCCAGGGTGCGGATACGGATATCGTGGTGGCGTCGGCCAAGGCCTACATCAATGCGCTGAACAAGCTGTGCTCCGGGCAGGAGAAACTCAATCCACAGCTTTGACGGTTCTTGATGGAGCGGTTGCACGGGCGTAGCCGAGGCACCCGGCGAACAGCAGCATCGCCAGGATGGTTTCGGCCATCGCCAGGGCTTTGCTCGCGCCCTGGTCGGAGACCGCACGCACCAGTCCTTCGCTGACATAGGCGAGTGCCAGCATGGACGTCCATTGGTGTGTATAGCGCTTGCCGCGCAGGATGCCGAACAGGGGCAGCAGCAGGGGCAGGGCTTTCAGTGCCAGCATGGAGCCGCCGGGACGCAGCGGCGCCAGCCAGAGCTCCCAGGCAAGGCAGAGAAACAGCAGGCCGACAAGGCTGCCTGATGTCAGCCGGTTGAACCAGGGATTCACTGGGCGAGCTTAATCGCGGTTTCGGCCAGGCGACGCCCGAGAGCGACGGCGAGCAATTTTTCATGTTCGCTGGCAGCCGTATTGCCGCCGCTGCCACTGACGTGACTCGCCCCATAAGGCGTGCCGCCCTCGCGTGTTTCGGACAGGGCCGCCTCGGTGTAGGGGATGCCGAGGATCATCATTCCATGATGCAGCAGAGGCAGCATCATGGAAAGCAAAGTGGACTCCTGGCCGCCATGCATGGTTGTTGTAGATGTAAACACCACCGCAGGCTTGCCCGCCAATGCTCCTTTGAGCCACAGCCCGCTGGTTGAGTCGAGGAAGTATTTCAGCGGCGCAGCCATGTTGCCAAAGCGGGTCGGGCTGCCGAGCGCAAGGCCGATGCATTCCTCAAGATCGCGGGCTTCGACATAGGGCGCACCCTTATCCGGGATCGCAGCTTCCGTTGCTTCGCAGACAGCCGATACCTTCGGTACGGTGCGTAGGCGCGCAACGACACCGGGTGTCTGTTCGATGCCACGGGCAATGTGGCGCGCCAGTTCGCGCACCGAGCCGTGGTGGCTGTAGTAAAGAACAAGGATTTCCCGAGTTGCGCCTGCCTTCTGCATTTTCCGGCCTCCAGTAGAATCCGATTATATGTGGCTCCTGGCACCCTTTCGGTTGATCGTTCGTACGGCGCGTCGTTTTCATGACGAGCATTGCGTGCAGACCGCTGCGGCGCTTTCCTTTGCCACCTTGATTGGCCTGGTGCCAATGATTGCAGCGGCGTTTGCCTTCATCTCGCTGCTGCCGGTCGGTGCCGGTCTTGGGACTGCGCTGGAAAAGTTCCTTCTTGCCAATCTGCTGCCTGACAAGGCCGGCGTCATCATCGCAAAATATGTCGGACAGTTCGCATCCCGCGCCGGAAGGGTTACCTTTTTCGGAATAGCGGTGCTGGCGGCGACCGCTTTGATGCAGATGTTGACCATAGAGCGGGCGTTCAACCACATATGGCGGGTCAAATCCGGCAGGCCGCTGCTGCGTCGCCTTGCCATTCATGGTCTCGCGCTGCTGCTGGGGCCGTTGGTATTCGGGGCCAGCCTGGCGGCAATCTCGTTTGTTGCCGGGGTGTCGCTTGGCTTGGTCGATGAGCCCTATTGGGTGACGAATTTCGTAATCAGGGGTCTTTTGCCTTTTGCCTTCATGTCAGCTCTCTTCGGCCTGTTGTATTGGGGAGTGCCCAACAAGCCGGTCAAAGTCTGGCATGCGGCGTTCGGCGGGGCCATGGCGGCGCTTGGCTTCGTTGCCTTGCAGAAGCTGTTTACGCTTTATCTTGCTGCCGGATTCACGGTCAACGCGGTTGTCTATGGCGCTTTCTCTGCAATCCCGGTGTTTCTGGTCTGGCTCTATGCATCATGGAGCGTAATTCTGATTGGCGCCCTGCTTGTCGCCGAACTGCCCCAGTCCGTTCGTGGCTAGTCCGCCATCGCGTTGCGGATGAACTCGAATACTTCGACACTTGAGGTTTCGATGAGACTGCGATGCGGCATGCATTCGACGACCAGCAGGCGTGTTTCCTGTTCTTGCAGCAATGTGAACGGACGAACGTTGTAGTCGCCGCGCACGGCCAGGATCGCTTCGCTGCGGTTTAGTCCCGGCAGGGCGGGCAGCAGCAGGGCGGGTATCGGAGGTTCCGGATTGCGAGTGCTCAGGGCTTGTATCCGCACCGGGCTTGCCGATGGTGCCAGAACTTCCAGTCCCAATTCGACATGGGTGCTGCTCTTGCTGCGAGCCCAGCGGACGAGACATATTTGCCAGGCCGCGCCGACACCTGTGCGCAAGCCCACCGCACAGCCGGGCACGATTCCGGTGACTTCGCCAACGACATGCACGATCGCATAGCCCGACGGGCTTTCGTTGAGCATCGCCCAGTCGCTGAAGGTCAGTTCGCAGTCGGTGGATTTGGGTTCCTGCTGGATCTCGTTTTCGAGGGCGGTCCACAAGGTGCTCAGTTGCGTGCATACCTCCACCCGCAAGGCTTGCGGCCGGCGGTTGAAGCTGCGTCGGCGTGGCGCGGCCCAGCATTGGCGAGCCCGTTCGAGCGCGTTGCGATAGTCGGCGCCGGCGGCTTGAATCGGCAGCCCGAGTGATAGTGGCGGTACGCCATCGTTCAGTTGATCGAGATGATGCGCCGCCAGATCGGCGAGTTCGCCAAAACGGAAGTAAAGACATGATCCGTTGCCTGGCTGAAGACGCGCAAGTGCAACCGGTGGCTGGTCAAGATTCGCATCCAGCCAGAACCAGTCTCCGGCTGTCTCTGGGCGAATCAGGTCAATGCGGGTTGCCGCTGCGTGCGTTTCGAGGTAGTCGGCAAGAAAGGCGATCTCACGCGGGGCGAGGCCTTCGGGTTGCGCCGCGGTGAGCGCCAGCATGGCCTTGAAGCGGGCATCGATCGCACCCATTTCAGCGGGTAGCGTCGACGTCGGGTCGACCGAGTCGTGGGCACGATGATAGAGCGCCTGGGCGTTACGCCAGAAGTTGATCGGCGAGGGGATTGAAATCAGCAACGTGGCGACGAATTGCCGCGACAGGTTGAAGATTCCCTGCAGGCAGATTTGCGTTCTGCTGCGATGAATGCGGGCAAGTTCTTGCGGGTCGGCGTCATCTGCCACCTGCAACCAGGTCTCGCCCAGTTCGGCACGCAGGCCAATCAAGCCTTGGGCAACCGTGCCGAGATGAATTGGCAAGGGCAGCTTGACGTCGAGCAACAGGGGCGTCAGTGCTTCATCGATGCGTTCGGCCCGTTGCTGAAGGAGTTCATCGATCTTGAGGCGGTGCAGAACCGGGAGTCCCAGCGAACCGACTGCGGCAATATGATTGCGCAGGGGCACCAGGTCGAGCAGCGGATCGTCCTGCTTCGGCTCGGCGAGCCAGTCCAGTGCCTGCTGTAACTGCATCGGCGGCGGCGGAGATGTCTTCTTGCGGCGCATGATGGGCAGAATGGCCTGGGACGATGGTTGATTCTAGTAGAATCCCGACGCTTTTTCTTTTGTTGCATTGCGAGGAACCCGAAATGACCAGCTTGCTCTCCGCCAAGCCCATCGCGCCCCAGGATCGCTTGATCGTTGCCCTTGACGTACCGGATGCGGCAGCGGCGCGCGCCCTGGTGACCGAACTGGGAGACGCGGTGGTCTTTTACAAGATCGGTCTGGAACTGTTCATGACGTCGGGTTACTTCGATCTCCTGCAATGGCTTGTCGGTCAGGGCAAGAAGGTTTTTGTGGACCTGAAGTTTTTCGACGTCCCGGAAACCGTGCGTTCGGCGGTTCGGGCCCTGGCAAGCAGCGGTGCGACATTTGCCACGATTCACGGCAATCAGGCCATCATGGAAGCGGCGGTGAAGGACAAGGGTGACCTCAAGATCCTGGCCGTCACCGTGCTGACCAGTCTCGATCGCGGCGATCTGGACGATCTCGGATTTTCCTGCGAGGTGGAGAAGCTTGTGCTTTCCCGCGCGCGTCGGGCACTGGCCGCCGGGGTCGACGGCATTGTTTCCTCGGGACTCGAGGCGCCAATGATTCGGCGCGAACTGGGCGAAAGGCTGATGGTGGTCACACCTGGAATTCGGCCCGTGGAAAACAAGCCGGTGGATGACCAGAAGCGCACGGTCGATGTTGCGCAGGCTTTCAGGAACGGCGCCGACTACATCGTGGTCGGCCGGCCCATACGCCAGGCCGCGAATCCCCGCCAGGCAGCGCTCGGCATACAGCAGACCATCCGCGAGGTGTTCTCCCTGTCTGGCCAGTGAGGAGCGGGCTGGTTTGGAGGGCCAGAGTCCGATAGTCGAACGCTACGCCTTGTTTTCTCCGGGTTTTTGAAATAAAATCGCCGGCTTTCCCGCTTTTCAAGAGAACACCATGGTTGTTATTCGTCTCGCCCGCAGCGGTGCCAAGAAGCGCCCCTTCTTCAACATGGTGGTTGCCGATTCGCGCAACCGCCGCGATGGCCGCTTCATTGAGCGCATCGGTTATTACAATCCTGTCGCCGCCGCCAACGAAAACGGTCTGGTGATCAATGCCGAACGCTTGGCCTACTGGCAAGGGCATGGCGCGCAGTTGTCGCCCACGGCTGCACGCCTGGTCAAGCAGGCAACGGCGACAAAGGCCGCCTGAGCCGCATGATCGTTTTGGGGCGGATTGTCGCCCCGTTTGGGGTTCAAGGCTGGTTGCGGGTGCATCCCTTCGGCGATGATCCCGAGGCGTGGCGGAAGATGCCGCAGTGGTGGCTTTCCGCTGACGTTGATGCTCCGGACGCAGGCTGGAAGGCGTGTGGTCTGGAAGCCGTCAAGATGCACGGCGATGGTGTCGTCGCCAAGCTTGCCGGCATTGATGATCGGGATGCATCGGAAGCGCTGGGCAATTGTTATTTCGGCGCACCGCGCGAGGCACTGCCGGTGCCGGCGCCAGGCGAGTACTACTGGAACGACTTGATCGGTCTGGCAGTCGTGAATATGCAGGACCAGCCATTGGGCCGCGTCAAGTCCTTGATCGAGACAGGTGCGAATGAAGTGCTGGTGGTAGTGGACGGCGAGCGTGAAAGATTGCTGCCGTTTGTCGAACATGTAGTAAAGGCGGTGGATGTTCCCGGCGGAACGATTCGCGCCGATTGGGATAGCGACTGGTGAGCTTGCGCTTCGATGTCATCACGCTGTTCCCCGAGATGTTTGCGGCGCTCACGGCCTCGGGAATTACCCGGCGCGCGCTGGATCGGGGACTGTGGCGGATGGAGTGCTGGAATCCCCGGCAGTGGACGCAGGATGTGCATCGGACGGTGGATGACCGGCCGTATGGCGGCGGTCCCGGGATGGTGATGATGGCGTCGCCGCTGGAGCAGGCGGTAGCGGCGGCGAAAAAGGCAGCAACGGTGGCGGCGGGAGTCGGCGCTGGCGGTACGGCGAAAGTGATTTATCTTTCGCCGCAAGGTGCGCGGATCAATCAGCAGCGCGTGGTGGAACTGGCGGCAAGCGAAGGTGCGATCCTGCTCTGTGGCCGCTACGAAGGAGTCGATGAGCGGTTGATCGAGCGCTGCGTCGATGAAGAGCTGTCGCTGGGCGATTTTGTTCTTTCCGGCGGCGAACTGGCGGCGATGGCATTGATGGATGCGTGCATCAGGCAATTGCCGGGCGCGTTGAATGACGAGGCATCGGCGGTCGAGGATTCATTCGCCGCCGGCTTGCTGGACTGCCCGCACTACACGCGGCCAGAGGTGTACGAAGGATGTGCGGTGCCGGATGTGCTGTTGTCCGGCAACCACGAAAGAATCCGGCGCTGGCGCCTGAAACAGGCGCTGGGACGGACGTGGCAAAGGCGCCCGGAGCTTCTCGAGGTCAGGGCGTTGAGTAGGGAAGAAGCGGACCTGCTGGCGGAATTCAAGCGGGAATGCAATTAGAAACGGCGCACAACAGGACATGTCGTCCTGCTCTGGGCGCAAGGTTGGCGGGTGGTATCCGCAGCCATAATTGATGGAGCCAAGCATGAACCTGATTCAGCAACTTGAAAACGAAGAAATCCAGCGCGTCGGCAAGACCATTCCCGAGTTCGCACCGGGCGACACCGTGATCGTCAACGTGAATGTGGTCGAGGGCGATCGCAAGCGCGTCCAGGCATTCGAGGGCGTCGTGATCTCCAAGCGCAATCGCGGCCTCAATTCCAATTTCATCGTGCGCAAGATCTCGTCCGGCGAGGGCGTCGAGCGCACCTTCCAGACTTACTCGCCGCTGATTGCGAGCATCGAGCTCAAGCGCCGCGGCGACGTGCGTCGCGCCAAGCTGTACTACCTGCGCGATCGTTCCGGCAAGTCGGCTCGCATCAAGGAGAAGCTGACCCGCAAGGCCTGATTCGACGCCGTGCAAATGCAAACGGGCCGCCCGGCATGCCGGGCGGCCCGTTTTCGTTGGGGGGCGCGAAGATCAGTAGCGCTTCTTGTTGCTCTCGATCAGCGCGTAGGCCGAGTGGTTGTGGATGGACTCGAAGTTCTCGCTTTCGACCACGTAGGCATCGATGCGCGGGTCGGCATTCAGGGCGCCGGCAACGTCGCGCACCAAGTCTTCGACAAACTTGGGATTGTCGTAGGCGCGTTCCGTGACGTACTTCTCGTCGGGGCGCTTCAGCAGGCCGTAGAGTTCGCATGAGGCCTGGGTTTCGGCCATGCGCACGATATCCTCGATCCACACCAGCTGGTTGGTCGTGGCTGAAATCGTTACATGGGAACGCTGGTTGTGCGCGCCACGTTCCGATATCTTCTTCGAGCAGGGACAGAGGCTGGTGACCGGAACCACGACCTTGATGGTCTGCCGGTAGCGGCCGCCTTCGATGATTTCGCCGATGAAGGTGACCTCGTAATCCATCAGGCTCTTTACGCCGGAGACCGGTGCGACCTTGTTGATGAAATAGGGGAAGCTCATTTCGAGATGGCCGGTGGCGGCCTCCAGCCGGGTCACCATTTCACGCAACATGGTCTCGAAACTCTCGACCGAGATTTCATCTTCGTGGGCGTTGAGGATCTCGACGAAGCGAGACATGTGGGTGCCCTTGAAGTTGTGGGGCAGTCCGACATACATGTTGAACGTGGCGATGGTATGGCGCACGCCGCCACTCTTGTCCAGAACCTTGAAGGGATGACGGATGTCCTTGATGCCGACCTTGTTGATCGGCAACTGGCGTGAATCCTCGCTGCTCTGAACGTCTGCAATCACTGATTTTTCGGGTGGAGCCATGGGGTCCCTGCAATTCATGTCGCTTCTCGGTTTTATTTCGAGAGCGAACTATATCATTATCCGACGGTTTTACTCAACTATTATTTCCCGCCACAAGTCTTGCGGTGACGCTGCGCACGATGCCGGCATCGTCGAGGCCGGCTTCGGCCAGCAGCAACCCGGAATCGCCGTGGTCGATGAACCTGTCCGGCAGGCCAAGGCGCAACAGCGGCGTAGTCAGCCCCGACTCCTCCAGAGCGCGCGCCACTTCGGCGCCTGCGCCGCCGATCAGGGCGTTTTCTTCGATCGTCACCAGCAGTTCGTGGTCGGCGGCAAGCTGGCGGACCAGTTCGACGTCCAGCGGCTTGACGAAGCGCATGTTGGCGACCGTGGCGTCGAGTGTTTCCGCCGCCTTGAGCGCGGGTGCAAGCATGGCGCCGAAGGCCAGGAGAGCCACCCGCTTGCCGGTTCGCCGCAACTCGCCGCGACCGACCGGAAGCATCTGAAGTCCTGGTTCAATCGCAGTTCCCGGTCCGCTGCCGCGCGGATAGCGCACGGCGGTGGGACCGTTGATGGCGAAGGCGGTGCTGAGCATCTTGCGACACTCGTTCTCGTCGCTCGGGGTCATCACCACCATATTGGGGATGCAGGTGAGGTAGGAAAGATCGAAGGCGCCGTTGTGCGTCGCGCCGTCAGCGCCCACCAATCCACCACGGTCAATGGCGAACACCACGGGCAGATTCTGCAGGGCGATGTCATGAATCAATTGATCGTAGGCGCGTTGCAGAAAGGTCGAATAGATGGCAACGACCGGCTTAATGCCCTCGCAGGCCAGTCCGCCGGCAAAGGTTACCGCGTGCTGTTCGGCAATGCCGACATCGAAATAGCGCGCGGGAAACTCCTGGGCGAAACGCACCATGCCGGAACCCTCGCGCATGGCGGGCGTGATGCCCATCAGGCGGGGATCGGCCTGCGCCTGGTCGCACAACCAGTCGCCGAACACCTGGGTGTAGGTCGGCCGGCCGGATGCCTTGCCCTGCTCTATGCCATTGACGGCATCGAACTTGCCGACGCCGTGGTAGAGGATCGGATCGGCTTCGGCACGCTTGTAACCCTGACCTTTTCTGGTGATGACATGGAGAAACTGCGGCCCCTTCAGCTTGCGCAGATTTTGCAGCGTGGGGATCAGCGCATCCAGGTCGTGGCCATCGATGGGGCCGAGATAGTTGAAGCCGAGTTCTTCGAACAGGGTACCCGGCGAGATCATGCCCTTGACGTGTTCCTCGACGCGATTGGCGAACTGCAGGACATTCGGCATCGATGCCAGCACCTTCTCGCCGGCACGTCGCGCGGCATTGAAGGTGCCGCCCGACAGCAGGCGCGCCAGATATTTGTTGAGCGCGCCGACCGGTGGCGAGATCGACATGTCGTTGTCGTTGAGTATGACCAGCAGGTTGGCATCGATCACTCCGGCGTTGTTCAGCGCCTCGAAAGCCTGGCCGGCGGACATCGCACCGTCGCCGATGATGGCGGCCACGCGCCGTTCCTCGCCCTTGTTGCGCGCGGCGACGGCCATGCCCAGCGCGGCGGAGATCGAGGTCGATGAATGGCCGACGCCGAAGGTGTCGTACTCGCTTTCGATGCGGCGCGGGAAGCCGGAGACGCCATCCTTCATGCGCAGGCGCGACATGCCGGCGCGTCTGCCGGTCAGCGCTTTGTGCGGATAGGTTTGATGGCCCACGTCCCACACCAGGCGGTCTTCGGGGGTGTCGAATACGTAGTGCAATGCGATCGTCAATTCGACGGTGCCGAGATTGGAGGACAGGTGTCCTCCGGTCCGGGATACCGATTCGAGCAAAAAGGCGCGCAACTCATCCGCAACCTGGGACAGCTGGTCGCGCTCCAGCGCGCGCAGATCCGCCGGGGAATCAATCTTGTCGAGTAAGGGGTAGGTCATCAAAAGTTTCGCTCGACGATGAAGTCGGTAAGTTCGTGCAGTCGCAAGGCGGACTGGCCGAATGGAGCCAGTGCATCGTGCGCCTCCTGTCTCAGTTTGCCTGCCATGGATTTGGCTTCGCTCACGCCGAGGATGTTGACATAGGTAGGCTTGTTCTGCGCGGCATCCTTGCCCGCGGTTTTGCCCAGTGTCGCGGTGCTTGCTTCTGCGTCGAGGATATCGTCGACCACCTGGAACAGCAGCCCGATGCGGTTGGCGAAGTGGCCGAGGCTTTCCAGCGCATCCGGCGCGGCCTCGCCGCAATGGGCACCCAGCAGTACTGCGGCGCGAATCAGCGCGCCGGTCTTGCGTATGTGCATGAACTCCAGTTCGCTGATCGTCAGTTGCTCGCCTACGGCAGCGAGGTCGATGGCCTGCCCCCCCGCCATTCCACGTGATCCCGAGGCGACGGCGAGCAAATGCAGCATGTCGAGTTGACGGGCGGCGGCAATGCCGGGAAGGCGACTGGAAAGCACCTGGAAAGCGTGGGTTTGCAGGGCATCGCCGACCAGCAGCGCAGTGGCTTCGTCATACTCGACATGGCAGGTCGGCTTGCCGCGACGCAGGACATCGTCGTCCATGCAGGGCAGGTCGTCATGCACCAGCGAATAGGCATGGATCAGTTCGACCGCAATCGACGTGGCGTCCAGCACGCTGGAATCGGCCTCGAACAGGGAGCCGGCCGCGTGGCACAACAGGGGGCGGACACGCTTGCCACCGCCGAGGACGGAGTAGCGCATCGCTTGATGCAGGCGCGCGGGAGCCAGGCCGGGAGCGGGCAGGGCGGCCTCCAGGGCGGATTCGGTACGTTGCTGGATGCCGGACATCCAGATCGGGAAACTCATGGTTGCTTCAGCTTTCCGGTTCTCCGTCGGCCTCGGGGTCGAAGTCGCGAAGTCCATCCGCGTCGAGGATGCGTATCTGCTGCTCCGCGACGGTCAGGGTTTCCTGGCAGTGGCGCAACAGCGCCACGCCGCGTTTGTAGGCATCCAGCGCATCCTGCAGCGGCATTTGACCTGCTTCCATCGCGGCGACGATGCCCTCGAGTTCGGCGAGCGCACTTTCAAACGAAGGAGCGTTTGCTGTTGCCGAGTCGATTTGGGTAGCAGGGTTCGGAAGTGTGGCCATGAATGAAGCCTTGGCCGAAAGCGCTGACCAGCGGGCAGGTTAAAAGTATAAAAATAGCCCAAGCTGCGTCGCTTGGTCAAATTGGCTACAATTATACAGTCGGGTTTGTACCCGCAGCTTGTCAGTCCTGACGGGTCTTTCCGTCCATTTCCGGTTTTCGGGAAAACCCTCTTGGAGGTTGGGAATCATGTCCGATGTCGGCGCCCGCGCACTTCTCTCTCCGGGCGCTTCGCAGTTCCCGGTGGAGTGGTACTTCGACGAAAAGCTCTTCGAACTGGAGAAGCAGCTGATCTTCGATGCCGGCCCGGGCTATGTCGGCCACCAGTTGATGGTTCCCGAAGTGCACGACTATCGCTCCCAGGAATGGCATGACCACGCGCGCATGGTCGTCCATCAGCCGGACGGATTCTACGAAATGTCCAACGTTTGCCGCCATCGGCAGGCGATCATGCTGCAAGGTTCCGGCAATGCAAAGAACATCGTCTGCCCGATCCACCGCTGGACCTACGATGCCGGCGGCGAGCTGATCGGCGCGCCGCATTTTCCGGCCAATCCCTGTCTCAATCTGGCCAAGCAGAAGCTGGAGAACTGGCAGGGCCTGTTGTTCAGGGGGCCGCGTTCGGCCAACGCCGACCTGTCCGGCATGAGGGTGGCGGGCGAGCTCAGCTTTGAAGGCTACAAACTCGATCATGTCGAGCTGCATCAGTGCAACTACAACTGGAAGACCTTCATCGAGGTATATCTCGAGGACTACCACGTCGTTCCCTATCATCCCGGACTCGGCGGTTTTGTTACCTGCGACGACCTGACCTGGCAGTTCGGCGACTGGTATTCGGTGCAGCGTGTCGGCGTCACTTCGCTGGCAAAGCCGGGTTCCGCCGCGTATCAGCGCTGGCACAAGGCCGTGCTGGAGTATTACAACGGCAAGTTGCCGCGGCATGGCGCGATCTGGCTCACCTACTATCCCAATATCATGGTCGAGTGGTATCCCCATGTGCTGGTGGTGTCGACCCTGATTCCACGGGATGTGGACAAGACCCTGAATGTGGTCGAGTTCTACTATCCGGAGGATATCGCCCTGTTCGAGCCGGAGTTCATCAAGGCCGAGCAGGCCGCGTATATGGAAACCGCGATCGAGGACGACGACATCGGCGAGCGCATGGATCGCGGCCGGCGCGCCCTGATGAAGCAGGGCCGCAGCGAAGTCGGTCCCTATCAGTCGCCCATGGAAGACGGCATGCAGCACTTTCATGAGTTCTATCGGCGCGTGATGGCCGGGCACATCTGATTGGCGAAGCATTTGTCGGCTGCAAAAGTCGGCGTTGGCGGTACGGCGGCATCTCTCTGGATGATCGCGGCAAGCCTGCTGTTCGCCTGCATGGGCGTTTGCGTAAAGCTCGGCTCGGCGCAATTCTCGGCAGCCGAACTGGTGTTCTGGCGTGGCTTCATCGCCACGCTGATTATCGGCTCCTACGTCCTGGCGCGCCGGCTGCCGCTGGCAACGCCGCATGCGCGAACCCACGCCGTGCGCGGTCTGGCGGGCTTCGTTTCGCTGGTGATGTATTTCTACGCCATCAGCCTGATTCCGCTGGCGGCGGCAGTGACCTTGAATTACACCTCCCCGATCTTTCTGGCGCTGCTGCTGGCCCTTTGGCTTAGAGAGCCGGTGCGCCGCGGCTTCTACGCGGCGCTGGCGGCGGGTTTCATCGGCGTTGTATTCCTGCTGCAACCCGTGTTTGCCCAAGACGAATGGCTGGGTGCGGTTTTCGGCCTGGGCTCGGGCATCATTTCCAGCATTGCCTATCTCAACGTGCGCCGCCTGGGCGAACTGGGCGAGCCGGAATGGCGCACGGTATTCTATTTCTCGGCCGTGTCGGCGCTGGGCGGCTTGCCCTGGTTGCTGGCCGCCAACCCGTTCCATGTCATCGATCCGAGCGGCTGGCTGCTATTGGTCGGCGTAGGGGGCTTCGGCGTGCTGGCCCAACTCTGCATGACGGCTGCCTACAAGCGCGGCAAGACCCTGGTCTCCGCCAGCCTCGCCTATTCCACGGTGGTCTTCTCCAGTATTTTTGGCGTGCTGTTGTGGGGTGAGACCCTGTCGTGGTTTGGGTGGGCAGGGGTGGCGCTGATTGTCGCCAGTGGCCTGTTCGCCACCATGCTCTCGGGCAGGACGGATACCGAGGCGGTTACCGACTAGGAAGCTCCGCCCCGCTCCAAGGCGGGACACGTTTGATGGCAAGCCCTGTCGGTATGCATAAAGACATAGGGTGCCGTAAGATGGCGCATCGTTCCCCATGCCGCACTATTTGCCATGCCCTCCGGCCCAGACACCGATCAGACAGCCAACATAAAGCTGCTGGATCGCTTCTACGGCACATTCCTCGCCGTGGGGATTGCCTTCCTTGTCGTGGGCGTGCCCTTCGTTTTTTACCGCAAGGCGGTGTCCGCTGCCGTCTGCCTGATCCTGATCGGGCTGGTGGCGATTGCCTGGCGGGTGAGCCGGCAAGGCCAGCCGCAAAAGTCCCTTAAGCTTTTCGCCACCGGGATGTGGCTGATCCTGGTAGGGCTGATCTTCGGCGGCTTGCCGCCCATCACCACTGCAACCATGCTGGCCATCGCCGTCATGCTTTCCGTGGTCGTCAGCATTCGGGCCGGGGCTATCTACAGCGGCACGTTCATGCTGGCCTGGCTCATCCACATCGTGTTGGGCATGCTCGATATCGCGCCGCCGCCTTATTTCGTCGGCAAGCCGCTGGTCTTGTGGTTCATCGGCGCCTTGGCCATCTGGCTGGTGCTGTTGCCCATCCCGACCTTGATACGCAAGATGCGGATGGCGCTGTCGCTGCAACATGCGACCCTGGAAGCCGCGTCCGACGGGATACTGGTGATCAGCAACAAGCGGCGGGTCGTCACCTACAACGCCCAGTTTGCCAGTCTGTGGCGCATTCCTGCAGAGCTTCTTGCCGCAAGCGACGACAAGGCCTTGATGGAGTTCGTCCTCGACCAGCTGCAGGACCCGAAGCAGTTCGTCGAAAAGGTGAACGAACTCTATGAACATCCTGAAGCGTCGTCCGCGGACACGCTGCAATTCAAGGATGGGCGCGTTTTTGAAAGGTACTCCCGGCCCCTGCGCATGGATGGCCGGGTGACCGGTCGCGTATGGACCTTCCGCGACGTGACCAAGCGCAAGCTCGCCGAACGGGCTCGATTGGAAAGCGAAGCGCTGAAGACATCGGTGTTGACGCACGCGGCCTATGCAATCATCGCCACGGATCCGCGGGGCATCATCACGGTGTTCAATCCGCGTGCGGAGGCGTTGCTCGGTTATCGGGCCGACGAATTGATCGGCACGCAGACGCCAGCGCTGTTCCACGATGCGGCGGAGGTGGCGGCTCACGCCGGCCTGCTGTCGCAGGAAGCCGGCGGGATCGTGGCGCCGGGATTCGACGTGTTTGTCATGAGGACGCGCGACACCCGGCTGCCGGACGAAAACGAATGGACCTACATTTGCAAGGATGGGCGGCGTGTGCCGGTTCTGTTGTCGGTGACTGCCCTGGCGGACTCGGATGGAGGCGTTACAGGCTACCTCGGCGTCGCCACGGATATCACCGAACGTAAGCAGGCCGCGGAGAAGCTTGCAGAGAGCCAGCAGCGCATGGAGTTGGCGCTGGCAGGCGCAGATCTGGGCTTGCTGGATTGGGATATTGCCAGCGGGCGCTTTGTGCAGAACGAGCGCTTTCTCGAAATGCTGGGTTTTGCAAAGGACGAGTTCCAGATCGACGCCCAAGCATACGACTGGCTGATTCACCCGGCCGATCGCGCTCAGGTGCGCAAGGCACTCGCGGCCCACTTCAAGGGCGAAACGCCGAGCTACGAGGCGGAACAGCGCATGCGCCACAAGGACGACCACTGGGTGTGGATACTCGCCCGCGGCAAGGTCGTGGAGCGCGGCGACGATGGCCGGGCGCTGCGCATGGTCGGCACCGTCCTCGACATCTCGGAGCGCAAGCACAACGAGGCGGCGCTCAAGGCCCGTGAAGCGCGGCTTGCCAACCTCATCGGTTCGCTGCAGGAACTGGTCCTGGTGGTGGATACCGAGGGAACGGTCACCGAGTACCACCTGCCCGCATCCTTTGGTTTTCCCGTCGACGCCGAAGCCGCGCTCGGCCGCTACTTCGCCGAGTCGCTGCCGCGGCCGCTATCCGATTTCATCGCCGAGGCCATGGTTGGAATTTTTTCCGATGCGCAAACCCGTACTCACGAATTCCAGCTTCGCATAAACGACCAGGAGCATTTCTTCCATGTCACGATGAGCCAATTGTCCGGCTCGGGAAAATATGCGAGCGGCTTTCTGGCGCTGGTGAGGGATGTCAGCGAGCGCAAGCGCGCCGAGCAGGAGCAGCGCATCGCCGCCATTGCCTTCGAATCGCAGGAGGGCATGGTCATCACCGACGCCAATGGAGTGATTCTGCGGAGCAACAAGGCATTTTCCGAGATCACCGGCTACGCCGCCGGGGAGGTCGTGGGGCAGCGGACCAGCATGCTGAGTTCCGGGCGCCACGGCAAGGAGTTCTACGAATCTATGTGGCAAACCATCGCCACAAACGGTTCATGGCAGGGCGAAATCTGGAACCGGCGCAAGAATGGGAAGATTTATCCGCAGTGGCTGACCATTACCGCAGTGAAACGGGACGACGGCACGGTCACCCACTATGTCGGCACGCAGGTCGACATCACCGAGCGCAAGGAAGCCGAGATCGAAATCGAGCGGATGGCCTATTACGATTCGCTCACCCAGCTGGCCAACCGCCGACTCCTGCTGGACCGTTTGCGGCACGCCATGGCTTTCAGCGCGCGCAGCGGTCGGGAAGGGGCGTTGCTGTTCCTCGACCTGGACAATTTCAAGACCCTCAACGACACGCTCGGCCACGACATGGGCGACCTTCTGCTGCAACAGGTGGCGCGCCGTCTCGTTTCCTGCGTTCGCGAGGACGATACGGTGGCGCGTCTTGGCGGCGATGAGTTCGTGGTGATGTTCGAGGGTTTGAGCGACAACCGTTTCGAAGCGGCTGCCCAGGCCGAAATGGCCGGCAGGAAGATTCTTGCCGCGCTCAACAAGACCTACATGCTGGGAGAGCATGAGTACCTAAGTACGCCCAGTATCGGCGGCACGCTGTTTTTCGGCCACCAGAAAACCGTTGACGAAATTTTGAAGCAGGCGGATTTGGCCATGTACCAGGCCAAGGCGGCCGGTCGCAACGCGCTGCATTTCTTCGAGGCGGCCCAGGTCAGCTAGTTCGGGCACGGAAAAAGCAAGTGCCGACGCACGAAAGTGCGGCGGCTCTTGTGGCTTGAAACAGGCGAAGAACTCAGTCGATCGTGTGCGATGTCGTGGGCTTCTTCGGCGTAGACTGCTTGCCGTCATCCTTGGCCTTGTCGCCCGGGCAAGCCCAGGCCGACGTGGCCGCAAGGGAAAACACGACAAGCATGAGGGCGGTGATTCTTTTCATGTGTGACCTCCGTGGGGTGGGTGCGGAAATAGGAATCTAGCACCGCGACAGCAAATTTCAAGAAGAATGTCCGGTCAAGAATCCGCGTTCTGAAAAGGGAGAATCCGCGTTGCCCGCTCAGCCGGTAATCTTGCGCTTGATCGCGCGGGTCACCATGCGCAGGCGCTGGGCGAGCGGGAAACGCCTGAAGTTGGTCTTGACCGCGCCGAGGGTGAAGGTCGTGCGCTTCGAATAGTCCATGATCAGGTCGACGATTACCGGCCGCCCGGCGGCGGCCAGTTCGCGCGCTCGTGCGATCGCAGCCGCTACGCCATCGTTTGACGGCACCGGCAGGTACTCGGCGCCGGTGGCGATGGCGACACCGCTGAAGTCGATGGCGCCCAGCGCGGTGCAGGGCTTGCGATTGAACGGAATCTCCTGGGCCTGGGCAATCTGCGACAGTTCGCCGTCGTGGAACACGTAGAACACCAGGCCGAGGCCGATGCGCGTGGCGGAAACGATTTCCATGCAGGTCATGGTGAAAGCGCCGTCGCCGACGATGGCGAACACTTCACGGCCGGGGTTGGCCAGCTTGGCGCCGATGGCGGCCGGCACCGCGTAGCCCATGCTGTTGAAATCGGTCGGCACGATCAGCGCCTTGGGCTGCCGTACCGGGAACAGTTCGGCCGTCAGGTAGGTGTGGTTGCCGTCATCGACCACGGCGATCGCATCGTCGGGCACCGCCGCGCGCAGCGCGTTGAAGAACACCGCCGGATTGACCTTGCCGCCGCTGTCGTGGCGCAGCCATTCGTCATTGTAGGCCGCCTTGTCGCGGGCGATGCGCTGCTGCAGTTCCACATTCGCCGTGGCGCCAGCGCCGACTCTTTGCAGTTCCTCCAGCAGCGCGGTCAGTACCGCGGCCGCGTCGCCTTCCAGCGCCACGGCCGCCGGATAGTTGGCACTGAACACCGCCGGATTGATGTCGGCGTGGATCAGGTTCGGCGGCACCGTGACGCCGAAGCTGCCCGTGGCGATTTCGGCAAAGCGGGTGCCGACCGCCAGCAGGCAGTCGCAGTCGGCGAATGCGTTGCGCGCCGCCGGCACGGCCGAGGCGCCGAAGCTGAACCCGGTGTGCAGCGGGTGGGCAGCGGAGAACACCGACAGGCCTTGCAGGGTGGTGGCCACCGGCGCCTGGAGGAATTCGGCGATGGCCCGCGTTTGCTCATGCGCATCGCGGGCACCCCAGCCGACGAACATTGCCGGATGCTTTGCGGCCAGCAGCATTTCCGCCGCGCGCCGGATGTCTGTCGCAGCCGCCCGCTGCGGCCTGGCGATTGCAGGCGGCGCCGGAATGTCGCCCGCTTCGCCGGGAAACATTTGCAGGTTCACCGGAATCTCGACGAAGACCGGGCCCGGCTCGCCGGAGTGGGCAATTTCCCAGGCCTTGAACAGGGTGGGTACGATGTCGGCGTGCGCGGTGACGAGAAAGGTGGCCTTGGTCAGGGGCTTGAGGAAGGCGTGCTGATCCATCTGGTGCAACTGGTAGCGCTTGTCCAGATCGGTGCGGATGCCACCGCAGATCACCAGCATCGGCACGCCATCGAGAAAGGCTTCGCCGATGCCGCTGGCGGCATGGGTGGCGCCGGCGGCGGGGACGATCACCAGCGTGCCGGTCTGCCCCGAGGTGCGGCTGACGCCGTCGGCCATGAACGAGGCGCCGCCTTCGTGGGTCACCAGTATCGGCGTGATCAGATCCGAACTGTTGAGTTCGTCGTACAGCTCGGTGTTGTGCACGCCGGGAATGCCGAAGGTGTATTTGATGCCGAGGGCTTCGAGGGCTCGTACCGCGAGCCAGGCGCCAGTTCGTTTCATGCCGGTTTCCTCCGGAAAGTGTTCAGGTAATCGACGCGGCAGCTTGGCCGGCGATGCGTCCGCTGAGGATGCAGCCGCCGAGGAAACTGCCTTCCAGCGCCCGCAAGCCGTGCATGCCGCCGCCGCCGAAGCCGGCGGCTTCGCCCGCCGCGAACAGGCCGGGGATCGGCTGGCCGGCGCCATCGAGCACGCGGCTTTGCAGATCGGTCTGGATGCCGCCGAGGCTCTTGCGGCTGATGATGAATTCGCGCACGGCGATCAGCGGCCCGGCCTTCAGGTCGAGAATTTTCTGGAACTTGCAGGTGCGGATGCGGTCGCCCTTCCAGTGCCGCACGTAGGCGATGCGGCGCAACTGCTCGTCGTTGTGGAACGTCTGGCCGCGGTCGATCTGTGCGTCGTAGCTTTCGGCGGCCAGCCGGATCTCGTCGAGGCTCACTGCGTCGTCGCCCTGCAGCGCGTTCATCTTCGCCACCAGTTCCGGCAGGTCGCGGCCGACCACGAAATCCTCGCAGTTGCCTGTCATTTCGTCATAGAGCCACTGGTTGCCGAAGATCAGGTCGCGCAGGAAGGCGAACTTCTTCTTGTCGCGGATCGACGGGTTGTGCTCCGCGCCCGAGACCGCAAGCTCCTTCAGCGCAATGCGCCGGTTCATCAGTTGCCAGGAATACTGCCGCTCCTGCGCGCAGACTTGCGCCACCAGGTCACGCGTGTCGAAGCCCGTCACCAGCGGCATCGGGCCGATGCGCCGGCCGCGCCAGTCAAGCCACAGGGCGGAGCGCGGTGGCACCAGCGAGAGGCCATGCCCCGGTTTGCGCGGCCGCGGATGATGCACCCCGGCGGCGTAGTTCCACATCGAATCGAGATGGGTCAGCCGGCCGCCCGCGGCGCTTACCGCGTCGTGCAGCCGACCGTCGGCATGGCGGTGGGAGCCGTTGAGGATCACCGGCGGGGGCGTTCCCCAGTCGCGATGCCAATGCTGCCGCACCCGTTCGATGTTGCCGTTGAAACCACCGGCCGCGACGATCACGCTGCCGGCATGCAGCTCGAAGGGCCGCTGCTCGCTTTCGGTGACGCCGCTGCATCCTGTAATTGCGCCATTCGAT
>Ga0208229_1000057_pt1 | contig 24993 bp, 39 predicted proteins | sample LakMenEpi22Aug11_FD_150725 | JGI IMG/M metagenome (GOLD analysis project Ga0208229, IMG submission 150725) | Freshwater microbial communities from Lake Mendota, WI - 22AUG2011 deep hole epilimnion (SPAdes) | ecosystem: Environmental > Aquatic > Freshwater > Lake > Epilimnion/Euphotic zone ... | reverse complement strand
TGATTGCGCCGATCGCGATGGAAGAAGGCCTGCGCTTCGCCATCCGCGAAGGCGGTCGTACCGTCGGCGCCGGTGTCGTCGCCAAGGTCATCGAATAACATTTGTTGCAATACGGCGAAAAGGGCGATAAAATCTCGCCCTTTCGCGATTTGCGACCTCGCTCTTTAAGGATTTGTAATGCAAAGCCAAAAGATTCGCATCCGCCTCAAGGCCTTCGACTATCGCTTGATCGACCAGTCGGCGCTTGAGATTGTGGAGACGGCCAAGCGCACTGGCGCAGTGGTCCGTGGTCCGGTACCGCTGCCGACGCGCATTGAGCGTTTCGACGTGTTGCGGTCGCCGCATGTCAACAAGGCTTCACGGGACCAATTCGAAATTCGCACCCACCTGCGTTTGATGGACATCATCGATCCGACCGACAAGACGGTCGATGCATTGATGAAGCTGGATCTTCCGGCTGGTGTGGATGTCGAGATCAAGTTGCAGTAATTCGTAGCAGGGGCGTCGGTTTTGAGGCGCCCGTCGCGGTGACGTTTGTCGCTGATTTTTGAAAGTGGGCCCGGCCAATCGTAGCTGGGGTTTAGGAGAATAAAATGAGTCTAGGCCTTGTTGGACGCAAGGTCGGCATGACGCGCGTTTTTGCCGAGGATGGTTCTTCCATTCCGGTAACAGTGCTCGATGTGTCGAACAATCGCGTCACACAAATAAAGACGCCTGAGGTGGATGGTTATGCCGCCGTTCAGGTGACCTTTGGCAAGCGTCGCGCAAGCCGGGTAAGCAAGCCTGCGGCGGGGCATCTCGCCAAGGCGGGTGTCGAAGCGGGTGAGGTCCTCAGGGAATTCCGCGTCGCACCGGACCAGCTCGCCGGTTTCAAGCCGGGCGATGTGGTTGCTGCAAGCATTTTCAGCGTGGGTCAAAAAGTTGATGTGAGTGGTACGTCGATCGGCAAGGGTTTTGCTGGTGCAATCAAGCGTCACCACTTTTCATCGAATCGTGCTTCCCACGGTAATTCCTTGTCGCACAACTCGGCTGGTTCCATCGGCATGGCGCAGGATCCAGGTCGCGTATTTCCCGGCAAGCGCATGGCTGGACATCTCGGCGATGTGGCGCGGACGACCCAGAATCTGGAGGTTGTTCGCATCGATGAGGCGCGCCAACTCCTGCTCGTCAGGGGTGCGGTGCCTGGCGCCAAAGGGGGTGATGTGATTGTTGCCCCGGCCGTCAAGGCATCCAACTGAGCGGGGATGACATGGAACTTAAACTAATCAACGCCCAAGGTCAGGCCGCATCAACCGTGACAGCTTCTGATGCGCTGTTCGGCCGTGACTTCAATGAAGCCCTGGTGCATCAGGTGGTGGTCGCCTATCAGGCCAACGCCCGCGCCGGCAATCGCAAACAGAAAGACCGCGAAGAGGTGCATCACAGCACCAAGAAGCCCTTCCGTCAGAAGGGTACCGGCCGTGCGCGTGCCGGTATGACCTCCTCGCCGTTGTGGCGTGGCGGCGGTCGAATCTTCCCGAACACGCCGGAAGAAAACTTCACGCAGAAAGTCAATCGCAAGATGTATCGCGCCGGTCTGGCTGCGATCCTGTCGCAACTGGCCCGCGAGGACCGGCTGGTAGTGATTGACGACTTCACCATCGAAGCGCCGAAGACGCGTCTGTTTGCGCAAAAGCTCAAGGCCATGGGCTTGGGTTCGGTGTTGCTGGTGACGGACAACATGGACGACAATCTGGAACTCGCTTCGCGCAACTTGCCGAATGTTCTGGTGCTTGAGGCGCAGCAGGCTGATCCAGTGTCCCTGGTTCGCTTCCCCAAGGTGATTTTCACCAAGGGTGCCGTGGCCAAGATCGAGGAGATGCTGGCATGAGCAAGAACTTCAATCCGGAGCGTTTGCTGCAGGTTCTGGTGGCCCCCCAGATTTCAGAAAAGGCCACTTATATAGCTGACAAAAACGAGCAGGTGGTGTTCATCGTGGCGCCCGACGCAACGAAGCCGGAGGTCAAGGCTGCGGTCGAGATGCTATTCAAGGTCGAGGTCAAGTCGGTTCAAATGGCCAACCTCAAGGGCAAGGTCAAGCGCGCTGGTCGCAACATTGGTCGCCGCAGCGACATCAGGAAGGCATTTGTCTGCCTCAAGCCCGGTCAGGAAATCAACTTTGCGGAAGGGGGGGCTGCTTAAATGGCTCTCGTAAAAGTCAAGCCGACCTCGCCTGGTCGTCGCGGCGTCGTCAAGGTGGTCAACCCGAATCTGCACAAGGGTCGCCCGCACGACAAACTCGTCGAAAAGAAAACCAGAACCGCGGGTCGCAATGCGCATGGGCATATCACCACGCGCCATATGGGTGGCGGTCACAAGAAGCATTATCGTGTGATCGACTTCCGCCGCGACAAGGACGGAATTCCGGGCAAGGTCGAGAATCTGCAGTACGACCCGAATCGCTCCGCCAACATTGCACTGGTGCTATATGCCGACGGCGAGCGCCGTTACATCATCGCCACCAAGGGAATGATTGTCGGCCAGGCGGTCATCAGCGGTCCCGAGGCCCCGATCAAGCCGGGCAACACACTGCCGATTCGCAGTATTCCTGTTGGTACGACCATCCATTGCGTCGAAATGATGCCGGGCAAAGGTGCCCAGATTGCCCGCTCGGCCGGAACATCGGCCCAGCTTCTGGCGCGTGAAGGTACCTACGCTCAGGTTCGGCTGCGTTCCGGCGAGATTCGCCGTATCCATGTTGAATGTCGCGCGACGATTGGCGAGGTGGGTAACGAAGAGCATAGCCTGCGCAAGATCGGCAAGGCTGGTGCGATGCGTTGGCGCGGTGTTCGGCCGACCGTTCGCGGTGTGGCGATGAACCCGGTCGATCACCCGCATGGTGGTGGCGAAGGACGTACTGGCGAAGGACGGGTTCCTGTCAGCCCTTGGGGTCAGCCGACCAAGGGCTATCGCACCCGCAACAACAAGCGCACGGACGTCATGATTGTCCAACGCAGGCCGAAAGGTAAGAGGTAAGACATGGCACGTTCTATCAAGAAGGGCCCGTTCATCGACGCCCACCTGCTGAAGCGGGTGGATGCAGCGCGCGCCTCCAACGACAAGCGCCCGATCAAGACCTGGTCGCGCCGTTCGACGATTCTTCCGGACTTCGTGGGATTGACCATAGCCGTGCATAACGGCAAGCAGCATATTCCGGTCTATGTGTCGGAAAACATGGTTGGTCACAAACTTGGCGAGTTCGCGCTGACGCGGACCTTCAAGGGCCACACGGGCGGCAAGAAGGCCGCTGCGAAGAAGTAAGGAGCGATGATGGAAACCAATGCAAACTTGCGCGGTGTCCGGCTTTCCGCCCAAAAAGGCCGGCTTGTTGCCGATCTGGTACGCGGCAAGCCGGTGGATCAGGCGCTCAGCATTCTGGGATTTTCGCCCAAAAAGGGCGCCGGGATCATCAAGAAAGTACTTGAGTCGGCGATTGCCAATGCGGAACACAACGACGGCGCTGATATCGATGCTTTGAAGATCACGCGTATCTACGTCGAAAAGGGCACGGTGCTCAAGCGCTTTACGGCGCGAGCCAAGGGACGCGGTAATCGCATCCTCAAGCCTACTTGTCACATTTACGTGACCGTCGGCGACTAAGGAGGGCACATGGGACAAAAGATTCATCCGACCGGTTTTCGTCTTTCGGTCACGCGCAACTGGACTTCCCGCTGGTACGCCAGCAGCAAGACTTTTCCGCAGATGCTCAAGGAAGACCTTGAGGTTCGCGACTACCTGAAAAAGAAGCTGGCCCACGCATCGGTTGGTCGCGTGGTGATCGAGCGTCCGGCAAAGAATGCGCGAGTAACGGTTTATAGCGCACGCCCTGGTGTGGTCATCGGCAAGAAAGGCGAGGACATCGAGCATCTGAAGGCTGAGCTTCAGCGCAAGATGGGCGTGCCGGTGCATGTCAATATCGAAGAGATTCGCAAGCCGGAAATCGATGCGCAGCTCATCGCCGACTCGATTGCGCAACAGCTGGAAAAGCGCATCATGTTCCGCCGTGCCATGAAGCGGGCGATGCAGAATGCAATGCGCCTGGGCGCACAAGGCATCAAGATCATGAGTTCCGGACGTCTGAATGGCGCTGAAATCGCGCGGCGGGAATGGTATCGCGAAGGTCGCGTGCCCTTGCATACATTGCGTGCCGATATCGACTACGGTACTTCGGAAGCCAAGACCACTTACGGCATCATCGGCATCAAGGTCTGGGTGTTCAAGGGTGAGATTCTCTCGCGTAGTGACGCACTGCTGGCCACTCCGGAGCCTGCGGTTGATGATCAGCGCAAGCCGCGCCGCAGCCCTGGAAAGCCCCGGACCGAGACCGAAGGTGAAGCCAAGCCCGCCGCCCGCCGTAGCCCGGCCAAAAAGGCGGAGGAAGTGAAGCCGGAGGCTGCTGCCCCAGCGACCAAGACCCCCGTCAAGCGTGTTCGCAAGGCCCCGGCAAAGGCCGCGGGTGCCGATAGCGCGGCGAAAGAAGGCAAGGAGTAAAACATGCTGCAACCTGCCCGTAGAAAGTATCGCAAAGAGCAAAAGGGCCGCAATACCGGGCTCGCAACCAGGGGCGCCAAGGTGAGTTTTGGCGAGTATGGCCTCAAGGCTATCGGTCGTGGCCGCCTTACGGCTCGCCAGATCGAGGCCGCACGGCGTGCAATGACTCGTCATATCAAGCGCGGTGGTCGTATCTGGATTCGCATTTTCCCGGACAAGCCGATTTCGAAGAAGCCGCTCGAAGTTCGGATGGGTAACGGTAAAGGCTCCCCGGAGTATTGGGTCGCCGAGATCCAGCCTGGCAAGGTCCTTTACGAGATGGATGGCGTGGACGAGGTGCTGGCACGGGAGGCGTTCCGCCTGGCAGCTGCCAAGCTTCCGCTCGAAACCACTTTCGTTACCCGCCATTTGGGATAAGTCATGAAAACAAGTGAGCTGAGAGCAAAAAACAACGAGGATCTGCAGAAGGAGTTGCTGGAGTTGCGCAAGGCGCAATTCGGGCTTCGTATGCAGGTGGCTACACAACAGCTGACCAATACCAGTCAGGTCGGCAAGGTGCGCAAGGATATTGCGCGCATCAAAACCATTCAGCGTGAGAAGGCGGCAGCGAAATGACGGATGCGACCACTCAAACCGTGCGGCGCACCCTTCAGGGTCGTGTCGTTTCGGACAAAATGCAGAAGACCGTGACGGTACTGGTTGAGCGCAAGGTGAAGCACCCAGTGATCGGCAAGATCATGACGCGCTCGAAAAAGTATCACGCCCACGTCGAGGGAATGGAGACGGCGTCCGGCGATCTGGTACAGATCGAAGAATGCGCGCCGATTTCCAAGACCAAAGCATGGCGTGTTGCCAAGGTTATCGAAAAGGCCCGTGCTATCTGATAGTGCAGTAGTTGGACACGCTGTTTGGCAATATTCGAAATAGTAGTTGACAACAAGGCGGCGGGATGTAAAATCTCGCCTCTTTACTCGGCCAGGGTATTCCCTCCTGGCATTCCAGCCCCTAGCGGGCTCCAAGACTGATCGCGAGACTTGAGTCAATCGCGGATTAAGTTGGAGATGAAAAAATGATTCAAATGCAGTCTCTGCTGGATGTCGCCGACAATACTGGCGCGCGTTCGGTCATGTGCATCAAGGTGCTTGGTGGTTCCAAGCGCCGTTATGCCGGCATTGGTGATGTCATCAAGGTTAGCATCAAGGATGCCGCACCGCGTGGCCGTGTCAAAAAAGGCGAAGTCTATAGCGCGGTGGTGGTGCGTACGGCCAAGGGCGTGCGTCGCTCCGACGGATCGCTCATCAAGTTCGATGGCAACGCCGCAGTTTTGCTGAACAACAAATTGGAACCGATTGGCACGCGCATCTTCGGCCCGGTGACGCGCGAGTTGCGCACTGAGCGATTTATGAAGATCGTCTCGCTGGCTCCCGAAGTTCTGTGACCCGGCAATCGAGGACTCGATCATGAACAAGATTCGCAAGGGTGACGATGTGGTCGTCACCACAGGTAAAGACAAGGGCAAGCGCGGCGTCGTGCTGAACTGCCTTGATGCCGAACGGCTGCTGGTTGAGGGCATCAATCGGGTCAAGAAGCACACCAAGCCTAACCCCCTTAAGGGTAATCAGGGCGGCATTGTTGAGAAGGAAATGCCGATCAATATTTCCAATGTGGCGCTGTTCAATCCGGCCACCCAGAAAGCGGATCGCGTCGGCTTCAAGCAACTCGACGACGGTCGCAAGGTCCGGGTGTTCAAGTCGAACGGCGAAGTTGTTGACGCGTAAGGATCAGTCATGGCGCGCTTGCAGGAATACTATAAACAGACGGTGGTCCCCGAGCTTCTCGCGAAGTTTGGCTACAAGTCCATCATGGAAGTCCCACGCATTACCAAGATCACCCTGAACATGGGTGTCGGTGAGGCGGTTGGCGACAAGAAGGTGCTGGATCACGCGGTCGGTGACATGACCAAAATCGCCGGCCAGAAGCCGGTCGTCACCAAGGCGCGCAAGGCAATTGCGGGCTTCAAGATTCGTGAAGGCTACCCGATCGGCTGCATGCTGACCCTGCGTGGTAATCACATGTACGAGTTTCTTGATCGCCTAGTCACGATTGCCATGCCGCGTATCCGCGACTTCCGCGGTATTTCGGGCAAAGGCTTCGACGGGCGGGGCAACTACAATGTCGGGGTGAAAGAGCAAATCATTTTCCCCGAGATTGAGTACGACAAAATCGATGCGTTGCGTGGCATGAATATCAGTATCACCACCACCGCGAAGAACGACGAAGAAGCGAAGGCGCTTCTCGCCGCATTCAAGTTCCCCTTCAAGAACTGAGGGACGTATGGCGAAACTAGCTCTTATTAACCGCGAAGAAAAGCGCGCAAAGATGGTTGCGAAGTATGCTGCCAAGCGCGCCGAACTTTTTGCCGTGATCAACGACGTCAAGCTGTCGGACGAGGAGCGCATGGATGCGCGCCTGAAACTCCAGCAGCTTCCCCGCAACGCGAGCCCGTCTCGTCAGCGCAATCGCTGCGCATTGACCGGACGTCCGCGCGGTGTGTTCCGCAAATTCGGTCTTTGCCGCAACAAGCTGCGCGAGATGGCAATGCGCGGCGAAGTGCCTGGCATGACCAAGGCAAGCTGGTAAGGAGAGCGATATGAGCATGACCGATCCAGTTGCCGACATGTTGACCCGCATCCGCAATGCGCAGATGGCGGAGAAGCAGTCCGTATCCATGCCTTCCTCCAAGCTCAAGGTGGCGATCGCCAAAGTGCTGAAGGACGAAGGTTATATTGATGATTTCGCTATTCGCGAGAATGGCGCCAAGCCTGAACTCGATGTGGCGCTCAAGTACTATGCCGGGCGTCCGGTAATCGAGCGTATCGAACGCGTTTCCAAGCCGGGCCTGCGTGTATACAAGGGCAAGGATGATTTGCCCCGCGTCATGAACGGGCTGGGTGTTGCCATCGTCTCTACGCCGAAGGGCGTGATGACCGACCGCCGGGCGCGGGCTGGCAACATGGGCGGCGAAGTTCTCTGCATCGTCGCCTAAGGAGCTGCTGCCATGTCACGTATTGCAAAATATCCCGTTGATGTGCCGAAGGGCGTCGAAGTGACGCTGTCCGACACCGAGGTCGCGGTCAAGGGGCCGCTGGGAACGCTGAAGCAGTTCATGCTGCCGGCGGTGAAGGTCGAGAGAGATGGCGAAAAGCTGCTCTGCCGCGCCGTCGAAGGCGCCCCGAATGCGGGTGCCATGTCGGGCACGATGCGCGCGTTGCTGAATAACATGGTGATCGGCGTCACCAAGGGCTTCGAGAAGAAGCTGACCCTGGTAGGCGTCGGATATCGTGCGCAGGCGCAGGGAGCCAAGCTGAACCTCACGCTCGGCTTCTCGCACCCGGTGGTGCACGACATGCCGAACGGGATCAAAGTTGAAACGCCGACCCAGACGGAGATCCTGATCAAGGGGATCGACAAGCAAGTGGTAGGTCAGGTAGCCGCTGAAGTGCGTGCTTACCGGTCTCCGGAGCCCTACAAGGGCAAGGGCGTCCGGTATTCCGACGAAGTGGTTGTCATCAAGGAAACCAAGAAGAAATAATCGAGGCGCTGAATCATGGAAAAGAAACAGGCTCGTCTGCGCAGGGCGCGCAAAACCCGCGCCAAGATTGCGGAGCTCAAAGTGGTGCGCCTCGCGGTGCATCGCAGCAACTTGCATATCTCTGCCCAGATATTCTCCGGCTGCGGCACGCGCGTGCTGGCCGCAGCTTCAACCATGGAGCCGGAAGTACGGAGCCAGGTTCCGAACGGCGGCAACGTCAATGCGGCCAAGACGGTTGGCAAGCTCATCGCCGAGCGGGCCAAAGCGGCCGGCATCGAGCAGGTTGCGTTCGACCGCTCCGGTTTCCACTATCACGGCCGCGTCAAGGCGCTGGCCGAAGCCGCCCGTGAGGGCGGACTCAAGTTCTAAGCGAGACGGACATGGCTAAACCTCAAGGCAGGAAACAGCACCAGGCCCAGGAAGAGCGCGACGACGGCATGCGCGAAAAGATGGTGTCCATCAATCGCGTCACCAAGGTGGTGAAGGGCGGCCGGATTCTCGGTTTCGCCGCGCTGACCGTAGTGGGTGACGGCGATGGTGGCATCGGCATGGGCAAGGGCAAGTCACGGGAGGTTCCCGTTGCCGTGCAGAAGGCGATGGAAGAAGCTCGTCGCAAGATGTCCAAGATCAGCCTCAAGGATGGAACCTTGCATCACACGGTCACCGGCAAGCATGGTGCAACGACCGTGTTGATGTCGCCCGCATCCCCCGGTACCGGAGTTATCGCCGGCGGCCCGATGCGCGCAGTATTCGAAGTGATGGGTGTAACCGACGTGGTCGCCAAGACCATCGGCTCGACCAATCCTTACAACGTTGTTCGCGCGACACTGCATGGCCTGCTGGCCATGAGCACCCCGGCCGAGATTGCTGCCAAGCGCGGCAAGGCCGTTGCTGAAATCCTGGAGTGAGCCATGGCTGAAAAGACAATCAAGGTCACGCTGGTAAAGAGCGTCATCGGCACCAAACAGGATCATCGCGCCACCGTGCGCGGACTTGGCCTGAAAAGGCTCAACAGTTCGGCTGTGCTTGAGGACACGCCCGCAGTGCGCGGCATGATCCGTAAAGTGGCCTATCTGGTGAAGTGCGAAGGCTAAGGGGATATCAATGAGCATGGAACTTAACAATCTCAAGCCCGGCGAGGGCTCCAAGCACGCTGCGAAGCGTGTCGGACGAGGCATCGGCAGCGGCCTTGGCAAGACGGCTGGTCGTGGTCACAAAGGCCAGAAATCGCGTGCCGGTGGATTCCACAAGGTCGGCTTCGAAGGCGGCCAGATGCCGTTGCAGCGTCGGTTGCCGAAGCGTGGCTTCGTCTCGCTGACCGCCAGTCGCAATGTTGAAGTGCGCCTGTCCGAATTGGACAAGCTGCCGGTCGAGGAAGTTGACTTGCTGGTACTGAAGCAGGCCGGCGTGATTGCCGGTGACGCCCTGTCGGCCAAGGTCATCCTGTCAGGCAAACTCAATCGCAAGATTGCGCTGAAAGGTGTTGGCGCGACCAAGGGTGCCCGTGCTGCGATCGAAGCAGCCGGTGGTTCCGTAGCAGACATCGCCGCTGCCTGATAGCGGACGAGGATCGATCACGTGGCAACTCCCCAGGCAGCAGCTCTTGGCAAGACCGGAAAGTTCGGCGATCTTTGGCGCCGACTCTGGTTTCTGCTGGGCGCGCTGGTGGTGTATCGGATCGGTGCGCATATCCCGGTACCCGGGATTGATCCGGTAAAGCTGGCGGAATTGTTCCAGGGCCAGCAAGGCGGCATTCTCGGTGTTTTCAACCTGTTCTCGGGCGGTGCGTTGTCACGCTTCACGCTGTTCGCGCTGGGCATCATGCCCTATATCTCATCCTCGATCATCATGCAGTTGATGACGATCGCGGTGCCCTCGATCGAGGCGCTGAAGAAAGAGGGCGAGGCCGGCCGGCGCAAGATTACCCAGTACACCCGTTACGGCACCGTGGCATTGGCGCTGTTCCAGGGTTTGGGCATCGCCATTGCACTTGAATCGCAGGCCGGACTGGTGCTTGATCCGGGCCTGATGTTCCGTTTTGTTACCGTGCTTACCTTGCTTACCGGCACCATGTTCCTTATGTGGCTTGGCGAGCAGATTACCGAGCGTGGCCTTGGTAACGGGATTTCGATCATCATTTTTGCCGGTATCGTAGCCGGGCTACCGAGCGCACTGGGTGGTCTCTTCGAACTGGTTCGTACCGGTGCCATGCATCCGCTGTCCGCGCTTTTCATTTGTGGCGTGGCGGTCCTGGTCACGGGTTTCGTGGTCTTTGTCGAAAAGGGCCAGCGCAAGATTCTGGTGAATTACGCCAAGCGGCAGGTCGGCAACAAGGTCTATGGCGGCCAGAGTTCCCATCTGCCGCTGAAGCTGAACATGTCCGGTGTCATCCCCCCGATCTTTGCCTCTTCGATCATCCTGTTCCCGGCTACTGCCGCCGGCTGGTTCGGCTCGGGTGAGGGCATGACCTGGCTCAAGGACATCGCGGCAACGCTGTCGCCGGGCCAGCCGATCTATGTGATGCTGTACGCAACTGCCATTGTGTTTTTCTGCTTCTTCTACACTGCGCTGGTGTTCAACTCGAAGGAGACGGCGGACAACCTGAAGAAGAGTGGTGCGTTTGTTCCGGGCATTCGCCCTGGCGACCAGACCGCACGCTACATCGACAAGATACTGACCCGCCTCACGTTGGCAGGTGCCATCTACATCACGGCGGTTTGTCTGTTGCCCGAGTTTCTTATTCTGAAGTGGAACGTACCCTTCTATTTCGGCGGCACGAGCCTGTTGATTATTGTTGTCGTGACGATGGACTTCATGTCGCAAGTCCAAGCCTACATAATGTCGCATCAGTATGAGAGTCTTCTGAAAAAGGCCAACTTCAAGGGGGCCGGGTTCCCGGCTCGCTGATCCATGTCCAAGGAAGACGTTATTGAAATGCAGGGAGAGGTTGTCGAGAATCTCCCGAATGCCACGTTCCGGATCAAGCTGGAGAACGGGCATGTGGTTCTTGGCCATATCTCCGGGAAGATGCGCATGCACTACATCCGCATTCTTCCTGGCGACAAGGTCACCGTGCAACTTACGCCTTACGACTTTTCAAAAGGTCGCATCGTGTTCCGCGCCAAGTAGTTTGGCAATTATTCCGGAGAACTCCAATGAAAGTTCTGGCTTCGGTCAAGCGTATCTGTCGCAATTGCAAAGTCATCCGCCGCAAGGGCGTGGTGCGGGTCATCTGTACCGATCCGCGTCACAAGCAGCGTCAGGGTTGATACAGCGATTCAGATCAGATACAATCTACGGTTTCGCATTTTTCAGCTAGCCCACCACACCGCATTCACTAACGGCGACGAACAGGTAAGCACATGGCTCGTATAGCAGGCGTCAACATCCCGAATCACCAGCACGCGGAAATCGCTCTGACAGCGATCTACGGTATTGGCCGTACCCGCGCACAGAAAATCTGCGACGCCGTCGGCGTCAAGCGTTCGACCAAGGTCAAGGAACTCACGGACAGCGAGATGGATCGCCTGCGTGAGGAAGTAGGCAAGTTCACCGTCGAAGGCGATCTGCGCCGCGAAACGACGATGAATATCAAGCGCCTGATGGATCTTGGCTGCTATCGCGGAGTGCGTCATCGTCGTGGCCTGCCCGTGCGCGGTCAGCGTACCCGCACCAACGCGCGCACCCGCAAGGGTCCGCGCAAGGCGATTTCGATGGGCAAGAAGTAAACCAGGACACCTTACATGGCCAAGACCGCAACCAAAGTTCGCAAGAAGGTTAAAAAGAACGTCGCTGAAGGCATCGCGCACGTTCACGCTTCCTTCAACAACACCATCATCACCATCACCGATCGTCAGGGCAATGCCTTGTCGTGGGCCACTTCCGGCGGTGCCGGATTCAAGGGCTCGCGCAAATCGACTCCGTTCGCCGCGCAGATTGCTGCTGAAGCCGCAGGCAAGGCGGCTCAGGAGTGTGGTGTCAAGAATCTCGAAGTTCGCATCAAAGGCCCCGGCCCCGGACGCGAATCAGCGGTGCGCGCACTCAATGCGCTCGGCATGAAGATCACCAGCATCACCGACATTACCCCGATTCCCCACAACGGATGCCGGCCGCCCAAGCGCCGCCGCATCTAAGGCAATAAGGATACGACACCATGGCCCGCAACCTAGACGCCAAGTGCCGCCAGTGCCGCCGCGAGGGCGAGAAGCTGTTCCTCAAAGGCGAGAAGTGCTTCACTGACAAATGTTCCGTCGAGCGCCGTGCTTACGCGCCCGGCCAGCACGGCCAGAAATCCGGACAGCGGCTGTCCGGTTATGGCACCCAGCTGCGCGAAAAGCAGAAGATCCGCCGCATCTACGGCGTACTCGAGCGGCAGTTCCGCAAGGTATTCGGCGATGCCGAGCGCAAAAAGGGACAGACCGGCGAGAATCTGCTGAAGCTGCTTGAGGCACGTCTCGACACCGTGGCCTATCGCATGGGCTTTGGCGTCTCGCGCGCCGAGGCTCGCCAGGTAGTTCGTCACAACGGCGTGCTGATCAATGGCCGTCGCGTTGACATCCCGTCGTACAACGTGCGCCCCGGCGACGTCATCCAGTTGCTCGACAGCACCCGTGGCCAGTTGCGCACCAAGGCTGCCCTCGAAGCGGCCGAGTCGCGCGGCTTCCCGGCGTGGCTGGAAGTGGATGTCAAGGCCGGCAAGGGGATATTCAAGTCATACCCCGCACGCGAAGACCTGCCGCCCTCGATCAACGAGGGTCTGGTCGTCGAACTGTATTCGCGCTAACACGTAGTTTTGCACCTGGCGTCCACCGGACGCCAGGTGTCTTCCATTTGAAGGAATGCACATGCACACACTTCTGAAACCCCGCAGTATCGATGTCCAGCAGCTTTCGCCGCTGCATGCCCGCGTGGTCATGGAGCCGTTCGAACGCGGCTATGGGCACACGCTTGGCAATGCCCTGCGTCGTATCCTGCTGTCCTCGATGGAAGGCGTCGCTCCGACCGAAGTGTCGATCGAGGGCGTGCTTCACGAGTATTCGACGCTGGACGGCGTTCGCGAAGACGTGGTCGACGTTCTGCTGAACCTCAAGGGTGTGGTGCTGAAGATGCACAACCGCCGCGAAGCAACGCTTACCCTTTCCCGCAATGGCGAGGGCGTAGTGACCGCGCGTGACATCGAGACCACCCATGACGTCGAAATCGTCAATCCGGATCATGTGATTGCCCACATCGCTCCTGGCGGCAAGCTGAACATGCAGATCCGCGTTGAATCCGGTCGTGGTTATGTTCCGGCCAATCAGCGCGAAATCGCTCGCGAGAATCGCGCCATCGGCCAGATCATGCTTGACGCATCGTTCAGCCCGGTGCGCCGCGTCAGCTATTCCGTTGAGTCGGCCCGCGTCGAACAGCGTACCGACCTCGACAAGCTGATTCTCGACATCGAAACCAACGGTGCCATCGACAACGCCGAAGAGGCAGTGCGCACCGCGGCCCGCATCCTGATGGAACAGCTGTCGGTGTTCGCCGACCTCGAAGGCACGCCGATGTCCGCCGAAGCGCCGAAGCAGACCTCCGTCGACCCGGTGCTGGTGCGTCCGGTGGATGACCTGGAACTGACGGTTCGTTCCGCCAACTGCCTCAAGGCCGAGAACATTTATTACATCGGCGACCTGATTCAGCGCACCGAAACCGAATTGCTCAAGACCCCGAACCTGGGTCGCAAGTCGCTCAACGAAATCAAGGAAGTGCTCGCATCGCGCGGCCTGACCCTGGGCATGAAGCTCGAAAGCTGGCCGCCCGCCGGCCTCGAGAAGCTGGCCTGATTCGTTTGACACCGGGCTTCGGCCCGGTTGCTTCATCTGTCGTATTTGTTTGACTTGTTTTACTTGCTGCACCGATTCACCAAACTCGATAACCATTAACCGGCCATTTGCATTGCGCGGTGGCCGCAAAAAACGAGGACATCAAAATGCGTCACGGTAACGGACTTCGCAAACTCAATCGCACCTCGGCGCACCGCCAGGCGATGCTGCGCAACATGGCAGTCTCCCTGCTGCGCCACGAGGCAATCAAGACCACCCTGCCCAAGGCCAAGGAATTGCGCCGCGTGGTCGAACCCCTGATCACGCTGGGCAAGAAGCCCAGCCTGGCCAATCGTCGCCTGGCATTCGATCGCACGCGCGATCGCGACATCGTCGGCAAGCTGTTCGACGTGCTCGGCCCGCGCTATGCAGCGCGCAACGGCGGCTATCTGCGCATTTTGAAGATGGGCTTCCGCGACGGCGACAATGCGCCGATGGCCTTCGTCGAACTGCTGGATCGTCCGGCTGTTGAAGAAGCCGCCGAGGCGCCCACCGCCGAGTAAGGCTCTCGCGGCGATGACAAAAAGGCCGGGCATTGCCTGGCCTTTTTGCTTTTGCGGGTGACTCAAAGAATCATGCCGGCGCCGACGGTATTGTTGTTGGTTTCGTCGATCACGATGAATGCCCCGGTGCTGCGATTGTCGGCATAGGTATCGACGCACAGGGGCTGCGCAAGTTTGAAGAAGACACGGGCGATGTCGTTCATGCCAAGCCGTTCCGCGGGCATCTGTTGCAAACTGTTGATGTCCAGTCGGTAACCGATGGCCTCGACGGCCGCCCGGGTTTCTCGCGTGGTCTGGCGGATCAGGTATTTGCGTTGCGGGTCAAGCGGTGCTTCACCCAGCCAGCACAGCATGGCCTCGATTCGCCGTGTCACCAGCGCCGACTTCTGGGCACGGACAATCATGTCACCTCGGGACACGTCGACTTCGTCCTCCAGAAGCAGCGTGACCGACTGCTCGGCAATCGCGCGCGGAAGTGAAGTGCCGTAAATCTCGATGGCCTTGACGCGTGTTCGTTGTTCCGATGGCAACACCAGCACTTCGTCGCCGACGGCGATCTCGCCTGATTCAACGCGACCCATGAAGCCGCGATAGTCGTGGAGCTTCGGGTCGCCGGACTTCTGCGGGCGGCAGACGAACTGCACCGGGAAACGGAAAGCTTCATCGCGTTCGCTATGGGCGGTGGGCGCATTTTCGAGGATGTCGAGCAGTGTCGGACCTTGATACCAGCCGAGTCGCTCGCCGCGATCCACGATCATGTCGCCATTGAGCGCGGACAGTGGAATGAATCTGACGTCGCCGATGCCGAGTGTCGCGGCAAACTCCAGGTAGTCGCTGCGGATGCGCTCGTAGGTTGTCCGATCGTAATCCACCAGGTCCATCTTGTTGATCGCGACGATGATGTGCGGGATGCCGACCAGGTGAGCGAGGTAGGAGTGGCGCCGGGTTTGGGTCAGCACTCCCTTGCGGGCGTCGATCAGGATGATCGCCAGGTTCGCCGTCGAGGCCGCTGTGACCATGTTGCGGGTGTACTGCTCGTGGCCGGGGGCGTCGGCGATGATGTACTTGCGCCGTCCGGTGCTGAAGTAGCGGTAGGCGACATCGATGGTGATGCCCTGCTCGCGTTCCGCCTGCAGGCCGTCGGTGAGCAGCGACAGGTCGACCGCCTCCAGTCCGCGTCGTTCCGAGGTGCGCGCGATCGCGTGCAGCGTGTCGGCGAGAATGGTCTTGGTGTCATAGAGCAGCCTTCCGATCAGGGTGCTCTTGCCGTCGTCAACACTGCCGCAGGTGAGGAAGCGCAGCAAGCCGTTGTCGATCCCCGGCAGGTGTTCGATGGCGCTCATCAAAAGTATCCTTCCTTCTTGCGCTGTTCCATGGAGGCTTCCGAGGTCTGGTCGTCGAGGCGGGTTTCGCCGCGCTCGGTAATGGTCGTTGTCGCGGTTTCCGCGATGATGCGGGCGACAGTGTCCGCGTCGGACAGCACCGGTGCGGTGCAGGTGATGTCGCCCACGGTGCGGAAGCGCACGGTCAGTTCTTCGACGACATCGCCCGGCTGCGCCGGAGTCAGTTCGGTTACCGGCTGCAGCAGGCCGTTCTTGCGCACGACTGCGCGCTGGTGCGCGAAGTAAATCGAAGGCAGTTGCAGGTCTTCGCGTTCGATGTATTGCCACACGTCGAGTTCGGTCCAGTTCGAAATGGGGAAGGCGCGAATGTTTTCGCCCTTGTGCACGCGAGCATTGAACAGGTCCCACAATTCCGGGCGCTGGTTCTTCGGGTCCCACTGGCCGAACTCGTCGCGGAAGGAAAAAATCCTTTCCTTGGCCCGCGCCTTTTCCTCATCGCGACGCGCCCCGCCGATGCAGCAGTCGAAACCGAATTCCTCGATCGCTTCGAGCAGCGTCACCGACTGATGCTTGTTGCGCGATTCACCGGGCGTCTTCAGCACGACGGTGCCGCGCTTGATCGAATCCTCGACCGAGCGCACGATCAGCCGCTCGTTCAACTGGCAGGCGCGAAAGTCGCGAAAGTCGATGACTTCGATGTAGTTGTGGCCGGTGTCGATGTTGAGCAGCGGAAACGGAAAGCGACCTGGGCGAAAGGCCTTTTCCGCCAGGCGCAGCAGCACCAGCGAATCCTTGCCACCGGAAAACAGCAGCGCGGGGTTGGCGCACTGGCCGGCAACTTCGCGCAGGATGTGGATGGCCTCGGCCTCCAGCCAATCCAGGTGCGAAAGCGTGGCATGTTGCTGCAGGGCGAGTAAGCTCATGCTGCAATTTCCTGCTGCGCAACGCGTTGCAGTTTCCCACCCACCAGATGCAGGCCGCACTCCTTGGTCTCCGGGGTTTCCCACCACCAGCGGCCGGCGCGAACGTCTTCGCCGGGCTGGATGGCGCGGGTGCAGGGCGCGCAACCGATGCTGGGGTAGCCGCGGTCGTGCAGGCGGTTGTAGGGCACCTCGTTGGCGCGCAGATAAACCCAAACTTCCGCCTCGCTCCAGTCGGCCAAGGGGCTGGCCTTGACGAGATTGTTCGCCGTGTCCTGGCTGATGACTTTGAGCTTGTCGCGGGTGGTCGACTGCGCGGCGCGCAGGCCGGTGACCCAGGCGCCCTTGCCGGCCAGTGCGCGCTGCAGGGGTTCTACCTTGCGTGCATGGCAGCAGGCCTTGCGTGCTTCCACCGAGTCGTAGAAGCCATGGCTGCCGTGGGCGCGGGCGTAGGCCTCGACGGCGTCATGTCGCGGAAAGAAAATGTCCAGCGTGCGGCCGTAGTGCTTTTCCATCTGGCGGATGAGATCGTAGGTTTCCACCGGCAGCCGGCCGGTATCGAGCGAGAACACGCCGATGTTGATGTTCTCGCGCCAGATCAGGTCGGTCAGCACCATGTCTTCGGCGCCCAGGCTGTTGGCGAAGACCACGGGCGCGTAGTCGCGCGCGATGTTGTGCAGGAGCGCGGCGGCGCGTGTGGCCTTGTCGGCGACGACGTCGAGCAACTCGGGATTGTCCTGATCGGGCAGGGATTCTCGGATCATGATGTTCTCGTCAGGCTACGCGGCGGCGGAAAAGCGGATCGGGCTGCTCGGTGCTCGCCTGATACACCTCGGGGAAATCGTCGAAGGCAGCCAGCGCTTCTTCGGCACTGCGACCCTCGCCGATCACGAAGGCATCGAAGCCGACGCGCTTGAGGTAGAACAACTGGTCGCGGCCGATGTCGCCGAAGGCGCGCAGTTCGCCGTCGTAGCCATGGCGTTCGCGCAGCAGGCGCGCGGTGGAGAAGCCGCGGCCGTCCGCGGCCTTGGGGAAATGCACCGCGATCACCGTGAAATCGTCGATGTCATTGGCGATCTCGGCGACGTCGTCCCCGGATGAGAGCCAGATGCCGAGCGGCGTGCCGTGTTCGTACTCGCGGGCGATCAGGCAGGACTTCTTCGCCTTCCAGACCGAGATCGGCACCAGCAGCGGGCCGACCGGCAGGCAGACGTCGAACGGCGCTTCGCCATCGACCAGGGTCACGATTTTCCACGCGTCATCCTGCAGGCGACGCTCCTTGATGATCTGTTTGTTAGCCATTTGCGACTCTCCTTGATTGATGGGGGTGGGGCTGGGTTTGGGTATATGCAGCGTGACGGAAGGGCTCTTCGCCGATACGATCGAAGGTGTCGATGAAGCGTTCGTCGGCATGACGGTGCGCAAGATAGACGCCAATCAGGCGCTCGATTGCGTCGGGCACCTCGGCGGCGGCGAAGGCGCGGCCGATCACTTCGCCGATGCGCGCGCCATTGCCCTGGCGGCCGCCCAGCGTGACCTGGTACCACTCCTCGCCGTTCTTGTCGACGCCGAGGATGCCGATCGCGCCAAGGTGATGGTGGCCGCAGGAATTCATGCAGCCGGAGATGTTGAGTTCCAGTTCGCCAATGTCATGCTGGTAGTCGAGATCCTCGAAGCGCTCCTGGATCGCGGCAGCCAGTGGCAACGAGCGGGCATTGGCCAGGCCGCAGAAATCGCCGCCGGGGCAGGCGATCAGGTCCTGGATCAGGCCCACGGTGGGCGATGCCAGGCGGGCCGCCTTGGCGCGATGCCAGACGGTGTAGAGCTCGCGCTGCGGCACGTTGGCGAGGATCAGGTTCTGCTCGTGCGAAACGCGGATTTCGCCGAAACTGAAACGCTCGGCCAGTTCTGCGGCCGCTTCCATCTGTTCGCTGGTCGCGTCGCCGGGCGCGGCCCCCAGCTTCTTCAGCGACAGCGTGACCGCCGCATACCCGGCGATCTTGTGTGCATGCACGTTGCATTCGACCCAGCGGGCAAAGGCCTTGTCTTCGCGCAGGTGAGCAAGGTGGCACAGATCGTCGGGTGCCAGGGTTTCGTAGTTCGGCGGGGCAAACTGCGCCGAGACGCGGGCGACTTCGGTTGCGGTCAGGGTCGCCGGGCCGTCCTGGAGATGCGACCACTCTTCCTCGACCTGGCGGGAAAATTCCTCGATACCGACGGCCTTGACCAGGATCTTGATGCGCGCCTTGTAGGCATTGTCGCGGCGGCCGTGGCGATTGAATACGCGCACCAGTGCCTCGGTGTAGCTCAGCAGATGCTGCCAGGGCAGGAACGCGCGCACCACCTGGCCCAGCAGCGGAGTGCGGCCGAGGCCGCCGCCGGCATACACCTTGAAACCGAGTTCGCCCGAGTCGTTGCGCACGAGTTGCAGGCCGAGGTCATGCACCTGGATCGCGGCGCGGTCTTGGGCGGCGCCCGAGATCGCGACCTTGAACTTGCGCGGCAGGTAAGCGAACTCGGGATGGAAAGTCGACCACTGGCGCAGCAATTCGGCCCAGGGGCGCGGGTCGGCGATCTCGTCGGCGGCGACGCCGGCAAAGTGGTCGGTGGTCACATTGCGGATGCAATTGCCTGAAGTCTGGATCGCATGCAGTTCGGCCTCGGCCAGTTCGGCAAGAATCTCCGGCACCTGCGGCAGTTGCACCCAGTTCAGTTGCAGGTTGTGGCGCGTGGTGAAGTGTCCGAAACCGCGATCGTAGCGGCGGGCGATGTCGGCGAGCTTGCGCAGTTGCGTCGCCGAGAGCAGGCCGTAAGGCACGGCGAGCCGCAGCATCGGGCCGTGGCGCTGGATGTAGAGGCCGTTCTGCAGGCGTAGCGGGCGGAATTCGTCGTCGGAAAGCTTGCCGGCGAGATAGCGCTCGGTCTGACCGCGAAACTGGGCAACGCGGGCCCGGACAATGGTGTGGTCGTAGTCGTCGTAGCGGTACATGTCAATTCCTATACAAAAATCAGTTTGCCGCCGACCAGCAGCAGCACGGAGGCGAGCAGGCCGCGCAGCGCCCGTTCCGGCACCTTGGCGGCGAAGTGGGCACCGAGGGCGATGCCCGGCAGCGAGCCGATCAACAGCGATACGAGCAGCACCACGTCGACCGTGCCCAGCCACCAGTGGCCGAGGCCGGCGACCAGCGTCAGCGGCACGGCGTGGGCGATGTCGGAGCCGACGATGCGGCGTGCGGCGAGTTGCGGATAGAGGAAGGTCAGCGCCGTGACGCCCAGCGCGCCGGCACCCACCGAAGAAATCGTCACCAGTACGCCGACGGCGGCGCCGACGGCGACCGTGAGGCCGGCGACGTGACGATGGGAGAAGTCGGCGCTGGCGCCACGGCGATGCGCCAAGTCCAGCAGGCGCTGGCGAAAGATCAGCGACGCGGCGGTGAGCAGCAGGGCGACGCCGAGCACGACCGAGATCAATCCCGTGGCGCCATGGTCTTTTACGCCGAGCTGCGCCAGCAGCAGCACGGTCAGGCCGGCGGCTGGAGCGCTGCCCAGCGCGAGCCGGCCGGTGATCGCCCAGTCGATGTTGTCATGGCGGTGATGCACCCAGGAACCGCCGCTCTTGGTGATCGCCGCGTAGAGCAAGTCAGTGCCCACTGCGGTCGCCGGCTTGAAGCCGAACAGCAGGACCAGCAGCGGCGTCATCAGCGAGCCGCCACCGACACCGGTCAGGCCGACGAGGAGGCCGACGGCGAAGCCGGACAGCGGGAGCAGGGGATTGAGGATGAATTCCATGATGCAGCGCATCGTAGCGATGTCTTATAGTTCTGAAAAATACTTAATTAGTATTTATATATAACTAGAAGATATAATCTGACCATGAAACTCCAACAGCTACGCTATCTGGTCGAAGTCGAGCGGCGCGGCTTGAATGTCTCGGCGGCGGCCGAGGCGCTATTCACCTCGCAGCCGGGTGTGTCCAAGCAGATCGGGCTGCTCGAAGAGGAACTCGGCCTGACGATATTCGAGCGCAGCGGCAAGCGGCTTACGGCGATAACTGCTCCCGGTCGCATCGTGCTGGCCATGGCGCAGCGCATGCTCGCCGAAGCCCAGAACATGAAACGTGTCGGGGAAGACTACGCGGCCGAGAGCAGCGGCACGCTGTCCATTGCCACGACGCACACCCAGGCGCGCTACACCCTGCCGCCGGTGATCCAGCGTTTCGTCCGGCGCCATCCGGCAATTCGCTTGCACATCCAGCAGGGCAGCCCGCTGCAGGTGGCCGAGTGGGTCATGGACGGCAGCGTCGATCTCGGCATCGCCACCGAGGCGCTGGACCGCTATCCCGATCTTGTGACCCTGCCGTGCTTCCAGTGGGCGCACAAGGTGGTGACTCCGCGCGATCACCCCTTGCTGGCCATGCAGCCGCTGACGCTGGCGGCACTGGCCGGGTATCCGCTGATTACCTATGACGCGACCTTCACCGGCCGCTCAAGGATTGACCGGGCGTTCGAACGCCAGAATCTGCGGCCCAATGTGATGTTGACCGCCATCGATTCCGACGTGATCAAAACCTATGTGGCGCTCGGGCTGGGCGTCGGCATCATTGCCGAAATGGCCTTCGATCCGGCGCGCGACGAGGCGCTCGCCGCGATGCCGGTTTCCCATCTGTTCGAGGGCAACACGACGCGCGTCGGCTTTCGCCGCGACATCTGGCTGCGCGGCTACGAATACGACTTCATGGAACTGCTGGCGCCGCAACTGACGCGGCGCATGGTCGAGGCCACGCTGAAAGGCGAGGGCGCCGACCCCGGCCTGTGATTTCTTGCGGCGTGGGAGATTTCATTGCCGGTGAAGACGATGCTGGCGGATACCGAAGCTAGAATGGAGTCAGTCCGCGATTGCCACACATTCAAGAGAGCGAGGTTTGCCATGCCCTATACGCCTGATCTTGTCCATGAACTGAATACCCTGATCCGCTTCGATCTGGAGACCAGCCAGCATGGCATCAAGGTGCACAAGACCGCTGATCCCGAAGTGATTGCGGCCGTAAGTCGCCTGCACGCCAAGGGCTTGCTGACGCAGGTCGATGGCGGCTATCTGACCGGGCTGGGGCGGGATGCGGCCGAGGCCGCGCAGGCCTTGCTGACCATACTAACGTCGAGCTCGACCGCAACGGCAACGTCCTGACGAGCTGTCGCCTACGGATTCTCGTCCGCGGCGTCGTCTGTTTCCGGCTTGCCTTCGAGCGCGCGCAACTCCCTGAACAACTCGCGGTAAGCCCGCGGCGGCTTGCCCTGTTGTGCTTCCTTCAATGCGTTGCGGCGCAACTGCCGCAGGTGTTGCATGTCGGCATGCGGATAATCGCGGGCGACTTCGCTGAACACCGCTTCGTCTTCCATCAGGCGCGTGCGCAGCCTTTCCAGTTGGTGCTGGCGAATGTTGGCCGCTTCGGAAACACCCTTGATCTCGTCCATCGCGGCGCGCAAGGGCGCGGCATCGATATCGCGCATGATCTTGCCGATGTACTGCATCTGGCGGCGCTTGGCTTCGTGTTTGGTGAAACGCTGCGCATCGAGCAGGGCATCGCGCAAGCGTTCCGGCATCTCGATTTTCGCCAGGCGATCCTTCGATAGCGCGACCAACTCCGCGCCGAGATCCTGCAAGGCGGTCATCTCGCGCTTGAGTTGCGATTTGCTGGGGCCGGAATACGCGTCCGGTTCGTTGTAAATGTCATCCACGGCGAAGTACCCGGAGTTTGCCAAGGGGAGAGTACCCCCGGTGGGATATGATTATAGCTTCGCCAATTGAAGGGTTCCTGCATGTCCCAGGCTTTTGCTCATTCCCAGGAGGAATTGCGCGCGTTGGCGCAGACCGTTCTCGATCATGCCGCCGCCAAGGGTGCCACGGCCTGCGAGGTCGATGTCTCGGAAGGCTGCGGCCAGTCGGTCAGCGTGCGCCGACAGGACGTGGAAACCATCGAGTACAACCGCGACAAGGGGCTCGGCGTCTCGGTGTATATCGGCCAGCGGCGCGGCCATGCCAGCAGTTCCGATTTCTCGCCGGCCGCGCTGAGAGCGTCCGTCGAAGCCGCGCTGTCGATCGCGCGCTTCACTGCCGAAGATGATTGCGCCGGTTTGCCCGACGCACGACTGCTGGCGAAGCGCAGCATGGATCTCGACCTGTTTCATCCCTGGGACGTTTCCGTGGACGCTGCGATCGATATTGCGCGGCGTTGCGAACAGGCCGCCTTCGATGTCAGCCCGATGGTGAAAAACTCCGAGGGCGCCAGTGTTTCGGCGCAGTCCTCGCACTTTGTTTCCGCCAACAGCCTGGGTTTCATGGGCGGCTTTGCCACCTCGCGGCATTACGTCTCCTGCTCGGTAATCGCCGGCGAGGGCGAGGACATGCAGCGCGACGACTGGTATGCCACGCGCCGCAATGCGGATGAATTTCCCGATGCGGCGCGGATCGGCGACTACGCGGCACGGCGCGCACTGTCACGTCTCGGTGCCCGCAAGTTGAAGACGCGCAAATGCCCGGTGATTTTCGAAGCACCACTGGCGACGGGCCTGATCGGCAGCTTTGTGCATGCAATCTCGGGCGGATCGCTGTACCGCAAGACTTCCTTTCTGCTCGACAGTCTTGGCCAGCAGCTGTTCCCGGATTTCGTCCAGATCAGCGAGCGGCCGCATATCCGTGGCGCTTTCGCCTCGTCGCCCTTCGATGACGATGGCGTGGCGACGCGCGATCGCGAAGTGGTCAGGAACGGCGTGCTGCAGGGTTACTTCCTCTCCACCTATTCGGCGCGCAAGCTCGGCATGCAGACCACCGGCAATGCCGGTGGTTCGCACAACCTGCTGGTGCAGCCGGGGCGGCACGACCTCAAGGGCTTGCTGCGCGAAATGGGCACCGGCCTGCTGGTCACCGAACTGCTCGGCCAGGGCGTGAACTATGTGACCGGCGATTATTCGCGCGGTGCGGCCGGCTACTGGGTGGAAAAGGGCGAGATCGCCTACCCGGTGGAAGAGATCACCATAGCGGGCAATTTACGCGAGATGTTGCGCGGGATTGTCGCCATCGGCAATGACATCGAAGTGCGCGGATCGAAGCAGGTGGGTTCGGTGCTGGTCGAGCGCATGACGATCGCCGGCAACTGATTCCAATTCGAATCGGAATGAGGCCGCCCAGCATTTGAAAAGTCGGCGCTGGCGACACGGCGATCCTGCTGATCCGTGGTGCTACGGCGAGCGGGCGCTGTCCAGGTCGGCCAGATTCCGTTCATCGACATAGATTCTGGCTGCTTCGCCGGCTTCGCTCGCGAAGCAGCCGACAATCACGTTGCTGCGCTCGGCTGCTTTCCACAGCACTTCGACGGCGCAGCGGCCGTAGGCACTCTCGATGGTGGCCAGCAGGTTGCGCGCGTAGGGGCTGGCGAGCTTGCCGTCGAGAATCAGGTTGGCCAGCATCACGCCGCCGGGCTTCAGCGCATGCCGCGTATCGCGCCAGAATTCGCGTGTCACCAGATGGCCGGGAATCGAGGTGCGCGCGCTATAGACATCCACCACCACGGCGTCGAAGCGGCGTGCGGTTTCGATCACGAAACGCCGCGCGTCGGTCGCGACGAATTCGCCGCGCGCGGGTTCGCGCAGGAAATCCCGCTCGGCGATGCCGCGGATTGCCGGGTCGATGTCCACATAGGTGTAGCGGTTGGCGGGCTCGCGGTGCGACAGCGTGAATCCACCGGCACCCAGCACCAGGATGTCGCGATCGCGGAATCCGAGATCATCGAGCAGGACCTGTCGCAGATGCTGCACGTAGCGGGTATGGCGGGGTGGTTCGCTGCTGTCGATCAGCGACGCCACCTGGTTGTTCACGCGGAAGACGCGGGGCGACTGCATGCCTTCGCGCGCGACGGCTTCCACCTCGTAGTCGGCATAGGCCGTGTCGGCGCGCTGCCGGTCATCGAGATTGGCGGCGATGCCGAGCCCGGCCACGGCAACCAGCAGTGCCGCCGCCAGCGGCCGGGGGCGCTGCACCAGCGCGGCGCCGGCGACCAGCATCAGCGCGCCGAGCAGCACGGCGGCCCAGACGCCGAACAACTGCATGACGCCGAGCGAGAGCGTGACCGAGCCGAGAAAAGAGCCAAGGGTGGACCAGTAGAGCGCGCGTCCGGCGGCTTCGCCGCTGCGTTGCGCGCGCATCAGGTTGGTCAGGATCGGCACCGTCTGTCCCAGCAGCCAGGCCTGG